>Ga0187850_10000508_pt1 | contig 49656 bp, 39 predicted proteins | sample June2016WEW_4_15_FD_132436 | JGI IMG/M metagenome (GOLD analysis project Ga0187850, IMG submission 132436) | Peatland microbial communities from SPRUCE experiment site at the Marcell Experimental Forest, Minnesota, USA - June2016WEW_4_150 | ecosystem: Environmental > Terrestrial > Soil >...
CGCCATCTACACCGCCTGTGAAACTGACCTGAAATTCTCAAAGGGCTTCCGCCGTGGCCCCTCGAATTCCTTCGGAAAACCGAAGGATTACGGTCGGGTTTTGCCCCTTGTGGGATGCCAGTGTCAATTATCTGGAAAGCGTTTCCTGGCCCTGCCGTTGCTGTCCAGACCCACTTTCCCGACGCGTCTAAAGCAAGAGAATTGGTAGCAAATAAAGCACGCCAGAGAACGACGGCGACCCGGCCGGTTTTTTGGCAAAAATGGCCAATGTGGCCAATGCAGCCAATGTAGCCAATGGGGTGTACCGCCAGGTTGCGGCCCCGCCGCGGCGGGACGCTGCGGTGCTTCTCTGGCCTGCTTTATCTGCTGCTAATTCTCTTGCCTTAAAACCGCCGCCGGACCAGAAAGTCAAGCCGCACTTGTCAAGTGTTGAGACGCGACCCCTTTGCCTTGCACCCTCTTGGCAGTGGCCACGTCATCCCGAGAGGCCCCTATTTCCGCGAGACGCGCAGCCGGAAGAATCGTGCGGACGAGTCCGCCGGTGATCCGGCATGCACCGAGGTGGTGACCGTCCCATCCGCGTTCAACGACGGTTCGTCTACCTGCCCGGTCACAGGCGACCAGGTGCTGAAATCCGCAGATGATTCGAGGTTGTAGTCCAATTCGTACGTCAGGAGCAGTCGGCGAAAGCTCACCACCAGAGACGCCACGCCGTTGCTGACGCTGACTGAGGCCACCAACTTCGGCGGTTCATTCGGGACACGTGGATCGAGGCCTGAAGCATACGCGAGCAGGTTGGGTATTCCGTCGCCAACGGGGTCTGCGTCGTCCCCGCTCACGGTCGGATCAGCCAGTTCACTAGTCGAGAAGTATTTCGCGCGCCAAGCTTCATAGGAGAGCGTGGCCGCGAAAAGGTCATTCGTGGGCCAACTCACGCTCGCCATCGAGAGGGTGAGCAAATTGTAGAGATCGGTGTCTACCCAATTATTTCCAGATGCATCGACAGCACAGGAATTGAGAACAAAAACAAAGATGACACCATTCAGCCACTTCGTCGAGTGCGAATTACATCCAAGCCACGCACCGTATTTGTTCCAAATGCCGGTGGTGGGGTTGACACTCGTGACGGAATCCCAACCCAGACTGCCGCCAGCCATTGTCTTCACGCTGTTCGTGCTAAGCACGTCCGGGAAAGTGGGTAATCCATCAATGGCAGCGACAAAGCGGGCATAATCCATCGCGCAAGCAATGAGACCACCTCCGGCGTCGAACAGGGTCACCGGATAAGCGTAAGGCAAATCGAAATCAAATGGCTTCGGTTCTGCCCAGCTACCTATACCCCAAATGGACGCCGTAGCAGAGGGATTCAAGTAATGGAGCACCTCACCAGTAGCGCGCTCCGCCCGACTATCTGGGCCTAACTGAATCCGGGTAATCCCCACTTCGGCCAGAAGCTGTCCAACAGCCATTTCGTAGGGTTCCCCAGTGATCTTCTCGATCACGCGTCCCGCCACGACGAACCCGAAAGTCGAATAAGCGTAGTGGGTGCCGGGGTCTGCCTGAAGGGGCTTGCCCAACATCCAGCGCACGATATCCGTTGGTGTGGCTGGCCCACTCAGGCCCAGATCCTGGGCTGCCCAATCTGGCCAGAACTCTGGCTCAAACTCTGTGCCTCCCAATGGGTTCCTGGCGCTGGAGGAGTTCCATCCGGCCGTGTGGCTCAATAAGTGCCGAACTGTGATGTTAGTCCAGCGGGAGTCAAAGACAGCGCCGGCATAATGCGGTGGTTGCAGGTTCAGCAGACTGAACACGCCCGTATCAAGGCTAACCTTCCCGTCCTCAACCAATTTCATCACCGCGGCAGCCGTAATGGTTTTGGAAAGACTGGCAATGAGACACCGCGAGTCCGGCTGGAATGGCTCGTCGTTTTCGACATCCGCCCAACCGTAGCCGCTCGTAAAGACCAGCCGGCCATCTTTGACGACGGCCAGTGACCCGCCCGGGATGGCGTAGGTTAGCAGGATGGACTGCATGTTTGTGTCCAGGCGGGCTAGCTCCGGAATGCGCGGGCCGGTTGGCTGCGGCCAGCTACGCACCATCACTTGCGCAACCTGGCTGGTCGCACTGGCGGTGCTGTCAGTGGCAACCAAACGGTAGGCGCCGTTGTTGGTCAACTGGACCTGGGGGAATGCCAACATCATGTTAGTGGAGCCGATCAGGTTGGTTCCATTCAGTTGCCATTGGAACTGGAACGGCGCCTTTCCCGTCACGGTGGCTGAGAGCGCCACTCGCTTTCCTGCCCATGCGAACTGGGTCCGAGGGCCGTTGGTAATCGTTGGTTGCGCCAACGCGGTCACGGACGCGCAGCACGCCAAGAAGAGGGCGCAAACCGCGAGGGTAGCGAGCCCAAGTGCATTGAGTGTTTTGAGTGTTCTCAAATTCATTAGAGTGTCCTTTCTCCTTTTGCATTCGCCATTCGGGCCGCATCTATACTTTTCCACATTTACTTTTGAATTCTGGGCATTTTCTGACGCAATTCCGGAGTTTGTTGCATACGCCGCCCGAAGCGGGTCCGCGCCTGGGCTGCGGCCGCATGCCTCCATTCCCTCGGCCAACCGCCCAAGCTCAGCCAACCACAGTCGCCCCGCCCTGCGCCCAAGCCATAGCGCCCCATCCCGGCCCCAATCCCCATGCCGGTCGCAAAACTCGCCCCAGCGCGCGCCTTTCGACCGCTCCACCGGCGTTAAAGGGGGCAACCCATAGCATGGTTTGCTTTTCCCTTTCGTATTGCGAGCCGGCGTGGGGAAACTCTGTCGGCTTCGGGTTGGTTTGTCAAGAGAAACGAACCATGCTCGGGCTGACCCCTTTTCTGACGTGACGGCGCGCTTCTGCGAGCGCTACCTCGAGAAGCGCAGCCGCACCCGCGACCAAATGGTGCAGGCCGCGCGTTCCGGCGTGCAGAACATCGCCGAGGGCAGCCAGGCCAGCGTCACCTCGAAGAAAACCGAGCTCAAGCTCACCAACGTGGCGCGCGCCAGCCTGGAGGAACTGCGCCTGGACTGTGAGGATTTCTTGCGGCAGCGGGGACTGGCGCAGTGGCCGCCGGAGCATCCTGCGCTCAAGCGGGTCAGGGCCAAGCGATGCGCCACCCTGGAGGAGGTGCGGGCCTGGGTGGAGCAAGAGCGGGGTGGACGGACACCGACGGACAAGGACGCCCACGGACCCGTGGAGGCGGAAACGGGGTCCGTGCCCGTCAGTGGCAGTCGGTGCGCGTCCGTGTCCTCTGCCCAACTGGTGGCCAATGCGGCGCTGTCGCTGCTGAATCTGTGCTGCTATTTGCTGGAGCGACAGTTGGCGGCCCAGGCGGCGGCCTTCGAGAAGGAGGGCGGCTTCACGGAGCGGCTCTACCGCTACCGCGTCCGCAGCCAGCCAAGAAGATGATAGTCACAAGGCCCTCTTGGCAGGCCCGGCCGGCTCGGTGACGCGGCGCAACTTGATTTCGCGCAGGGCGGCCGACGTTTGCCAGGCGGCCAGCCCGAAGGGTTTGGAGAGTTCGATGTCGCCCGGGCGCAAGGAGATGCGCTTGTCGGCGGTATTGACGTCCACCACCTTCTCCTGGTCGAGCCAGGCCTCGAGGCGGCCCTCGGTGACGCGGAGGCGGAGGCGGTACCAGCGGCCGGTCTCAAAGTTCACGAACTTGGTGGTCTGGTTCTCGGAGGCATCCAGGCCGTCGAGGCTGGAGATGCCAAGCAGCGAGCCGCCCCAGCCGCCGACGATGAGACTGCAGAACGAGTCGGCCACCGGCACGGTCAGCCCGCAAAAGAAGTCCGACCCCATGACCCGCGCGGCATCGAGGGCAATTTCGTAATTCATTTTGGGGAACTCGTTGGTCCAGTTGAGGCCCGTGAACGGATCGCCCATCTTCAGCAGGATGACACCCGAGGCGCACTGCACCTCGCCGTGGCCGGCGAACTGGGTCTCGCGCCAGCCTTCCAGGTTGGCGCCGTTGAACAGGCTTTGCCAGCCTTCGCCCGCGAAGGGCGCGGGCGGCTTGGCCAGGCCGGGCGGCAGGCCGTCTTTAGGTTCTGCCGGCGCGGCGGCCGGCGCGGCGGCCACCGCCGGCGGTTGCGCCTGCGGCGGCGGCGCCTGTGGCGGCGGCGGGGGCGAGGTGGTGACTTTGACGGGTTCAGGACTGCACCCGGCCAACAGAATCAAACCGGCAGGCACAAGGCTCTGCCACACGGAGAACGTCATTTTCATAAGCGGCCTCGGCAAAAGGTTGAAGTTGCGCATACGCTTCAGACGCCATAGTTTAGCGGGCGACACGACGTTCCGCCAGAATTCTTATGCAGATGACGCCCCCCAGCTTTCTCCGCGAGCAACCCGATGGCGTGCTATTGTCCGTGAAGTTGCAGCCGCGCGCCTCGGCGAACGAAATCGGCCAGCCCCTGGGCGGCGAACTGCGCATCAGAGTCACCGCCCCGCCGGTGGAGGCCGCGGCCAATGAGGCCCTGGTGCGGTTGCTGGCCGAAGGGTTGGGCTGCCCGCGCCAGCGGGTAGAGTTGGTGCGCGGCCGCACCTCGCGGCACAAGGTGGTCAAATTGTATGGATTCACCGCCCAAGCTGTGGCGGCGAAGTTGGCAGGGGGAAAGTGATTCCCGTCTTCGTCAAGACCCCCAGCGCTGAGTTTGTGTTGAACGTCCTCGCGGCAATGGGGCAACTGTTCACGTGCTGGATCAGGTTTGATGTGAATGCTCGCGCGGGGTCGTCTTCGCGCTTTGTCCCGGAGGGACATCCCGAGAATAGCCCGGCGCTTCAGCGGCCGGGTACAACGCCCAGAGGACCTGCGTCCCGAAGGGACGCTTGAAGCTCAATCCAACAAGAAGCCTTCATCATGCCCAATCCGGATAGCATTCATGCGGTTCTCCCGGGCGGTGCCGCCCAGGAGTCCCGATTCCGAATCGGGATTGAGCGCAGCCGAGGCGCGACCGGGGAGGGGCGCTTTTTCATGCTGAAGGCCTAGTGCAACCAGGAGCTGATGTATGACAGGCCACTGATTCAACCGTCCCTGCGGGACGGAGGCAACACTAGCCTGCCCTTCCCGGCGCTGAAGCGCCGGGCTATTGTCGGGATGTCCCTCCGGGACAACAACTGACCTCAAACCAGGTGACATTTCGAGAGGCGCCTGCGACGCGCAGGCAAATGCATGGATGGGCACCTGAACAGTTACGAAATGAGGCCGGCGGGCGTCCGCGCGCTCACCCGGCTCCTGGGCCATCGGGACAGCTCGCTCCGGAGGCGCGCCGGTGCCTTGAAAAACAAGTTCCGAACGCGAGGGGTAATTCCAAGATTATTCTCTGGCGCCCCTCCGGGGTGCGGCCGCCAGAGGGCGCGCCGCCCGGTGGTCGTTCCCCGTTTACCCTGAACGACCACCGGCTACTGTCTGCCAACCCTCCGGGTTGGAGAAAACCGGAATTTGTTTTTGCACGGGCGGTCAGTGTTCACCCGGCGCGGGCGCAGGAGCGGTTGAGCGCGCTGATTACGGCCCGGACCGACGCCAGTTCGATGTTGGTATCCACGCCGGCGCCCCAGTGCGTGCGGCCATCCTGGTGCTTGAGCTGGATGTAGGCGATGGCCGCCGCCTCTTCGCCGGCGCTCAAGGCGTGTTCGCTGTAGTAGGCGATTTCAAAGCGCGGCTGGCCCAGAGTGGCGAAGCCGTGGACCAGGGCCGCCAGCGGGCCGTTGCCTTGGCCGCGCAACTCGACGGGCTGGCCGTCGCGGAGCAGGCGGGCGCAGCAGCGGACTGTGCCGTTGCTGCTCTCGGTCTCGAAGCGCTCGAGCTGCCAGGGGGCCGTGCGTTCGATGTACTCGCGCCAAAACATCGCCTTCAACTCCGCCCCGCTGACCTCCCGGCCCAGCCGGTCCACCTCCTCGTTGGCAATAGGCCCAAACTCACGCTGCATCTCCTTGGGCAGTTCGATGCCGAACTCGCTCTCCAGCAGGTAGGCCACGCCGCCTTTGCCGGACTGGCTGTTGACGCGGATGACTTCCCGGTACTGGCGGCCGATGTCGGTCGGATCGATGGTCAAATACGGCACGTCCCAATAGTGTCGTTCGCTCTTTTTCGCCCATTCCCCCAGGCCCTTCTTAATCGCGTCCTGGTGCGAGCCGCTGAAGGCGGTGAACACCAACTCGCCGGCATAAGGCTGGCGGGCCGGCACCGTCATCCCGGTGCAACGCTCATAGACCTCGCGCAGGGCGTTGAGTTCGCCCAAATCAAGCCTTGGATCGATGCCCTGCATGTAAAGGTTCAGGGCCACCGTCACCAGGTCGAGGTTGCCGGTGCGCTCGCCGTTGCCGAAGAGCGTGCCCTCCACGCGGTCGGCCCCGGCCAGCAGCCCCAGCTCGGTCGCCGCCACGCCCGTGTTGCGGTCGTTATGCGTGTGCAGGCTGATAATCAGCGAATCCCGCCCTTTGATGTTCCGGCACGTCCACTCGACCTGGTCGGCATAAATGTTGGGCATGGCCACCTCGACCGTGTCGGGCAGGTTCAAAATCATCTTCCGCTCCGGCGTCGGCCGCCAAACGTCCATCACCGCCTCGGCCACTTCCTTGGCGTACTCCACCTCGGTGGCGCTGAAGCTCTCGGGCGAGTACTGGAGCCGCACCTCCGTGCCCGCCAGGCGCGGCAGCCGCTCCTGGATCATTTGCGCGCCGCGCACGGCCACGCCGATGATCTCCGCCTGGGACATGCCAAACACAATGCGCCGCTGCGCGGGCGAGGTGGAGTTGTAGAGGTGGATGACGGCCCGGTGCGCGCCCACCAGGGACTGGAACGTGCGTTCGATCAGGTCCTCGCGCGCCTGCACCAGCACCTGGAGCCAAACGTCCTCCGGGACGCGGCGCTCCTCGATCAGCCGCCGGTTGAAGGTGAACTCCGTGTTCGAGGCGGAAGGGAAGCCGACCTCGATTTCCTTGAAGCCGCACTTGACCAGGGCCTGGAAGAGCTCGAGCTTCTGGCTCACGTTCATCGGCACGGCCAGCGCCTGGTTGCCGTCCCGGAGATCGACGCTGCACCAGATGGGCGCGCGCGTCAGCACCCGGTTCGGCCACTGGCGGTCGGGCAAGTGGACCGGTGGAAAAGGGCGGTATTTGGCAGATGGATTCTTAAGCATGGCTGTTTTGGTTCTTTGATGGGCGCCGCCGGCGGCCGGGCAAACAAAAGCCCCACCGCCTCTCGGCAGTGGGGTTCAACAAATTCTCGTCCAAACACTAGAACCCGACTGCCGCGCAACTCAGCAGCAGCGCGCCCGATAGCAGCAGGTTCAGATTCCTATTCACGACTCCAACCTAGCACCTCGGCCCGCGCCCGTCAAATGCTTTTTCGTAGCGCCCTCCGGCGGGCGGCTGTCCCGGCAGGCCTCGGCCTTGCCGACGCCGGCCGGCCCGGGCGAGGACTCCGCCAACCCGGAGGGTTGGCCGGGCGGCGGCCAGCCGGCGCCTTGCGAGCGGAAACGGGCTACTCGGGGCGCGCGACCACGCGATAGAACCGGGGCCAGGGTTGGGAGACCGCATCGGTGACCGTGAGCGTTTGGCCCGTGGCTGGCAGATCAGTGGCGCCAGGATAATCGAGCCAGAGCTCGCCCAAGCCGTTGGTCGCGACCTGCAGCGTATGCCGCAGGCTCCCGCCGCCCGACCAGCTTATGACCACGCCATTGGCCGTCACCTGCGGCGGGGCCATGGTGATGATCGGCGGCTCGAACACCGTCGGGAAAGCGCACTTGGCCGCCACCGGCGTATTGGTGGTCAGCGCGCAGAGGTTCGTGCCCCTCACGCTGACGCGCCAGATGTCCCCGACGTAAGCCGCGGCCCCATAGGTCGAGCTGCTCGCCCGCGTAAACGCCAGCCAGGCGCCGTCCGGCGCCCACGACGGGTTGCCGCAATACACGTCGCACAGGCGGCTGCCGGCCCCGCCGCCGACGCTGGTGACGTAAAGCCGGTGCTGGCCGCCGCTGCCCTGCGGGTCCACGCAGAACGCCACCTGCGTGCCGTCCGGCGATACCGCCGGCGCGTAGTGATCCAGGTAGGCGGTCGAGGTGCTCACCACCCCGGTGGGTGACAGGTTGCTGTAACTGCCAAACCGAATCATGCTCTCGTAGCTCCCTCCCGGCACATCCGCGCTCAAATACACCGCCCCCGTCTCCCGCCGGACACTGAACGCCCGCGCCCCCATGCTCCAATCGCTGAAGATATTCGTGAACACCAGCGCCTCGCCGCTCCCCTCGGCGCCGATGCGCCACAGCCGGAAGGTGGACTTCGAGCTGGCGTCCGGCTGCGTGCGCGAGAGGTAAAACAGCGTTTGGTTGTCCGCCCATTGCACGCACAGCGCCGGATTGGTGTTGCCCACCTGCCGCGGCGTCATCCCGTCGATGGAGGTAATGAAAAGATTGCTCCTGGCCAGGTCGTCGCGCACGTAGGCCACCCGGTAGTTGTCCACGCCCAAGGCTGGCGCCCATTCCGAAACGGTGTTCGTCGTGAGCCGCCGCCGGTTCGTGCCGTCCGCGTTCATCGTGTAGAGTTCGTAGGTGCTATTGGCGCTCTCTCCCCGCGCCGCAAACAGAACGCGGGGCGCCCCCAAAGCCCCACCGGACCAGCACAGCGCGGCGCCACCGATTAACGCCGGAACCTTCGGACAAACGCGGCTCCAAAGCCCTTTCATAAATTAGGCTCAATGATAACTGAACTATCGGCCGGCCGGCAAGGCCAAACCGGGCCGCGCCAGCGGCGCGGTTTCGTGCTTGCCCGAGTCGGGGCGATTCGTTAAATGCGGCGGGTCCGATGGCCTTGAAGCGCAAAATCACCGGCGGTCTCCTGGCGGGCGTAGGTTATATGCTCTCGCCGCTGTCGTGGTGGAATGACTTGTTCGTGAACGTGCCGTTGGCGCTGGTCTTCGCCTGGCTCGTCAGTTTGTTTTACCAGCCCGCCTTCCAACCGTCCCTGGTCATCGGCTACTGGCTCACCAACGTGCTCGGCCTCATCCTGATGCATAAAGGCGCCCAGCGCATCCTCACGGAGAAGGAGCGAAATTACTCGCTCCGCGATTTGCTGCGGGACGTGGGCATTTCCTTGCTCTACACCGGGCTGATTATCGCCCTGCTCAGGCTGGGAATTCTCAAGCCGATTGGGAATTACTTTCCCCCGCACTGAACGGCGCCGGCTTGGAGCCTGCCTCAATAAACGGGCCAGCGCGCTGGCAGTGGAGCGCCGAGCTCCAGTTCTGCCCTCCGGCGTGATGGGATAAACTCTTATCCCACGAAGGCCGTGTGCACCGCTTTCATCGCCTGCTCGGCCTTGGCCAGGTCAATCACCACCGAGACCTTGATCTCGCTGGTCGAAATCATCTCGATATTGATGCCTTCGCGGGCGAGGGTCTCGAACAGCTTGCCGGCCACGCCGGTGTGGCTCTTCATCCCAACGCCCACGATCGAGAGCTTGGCGATATTGTCCGTGGCGATAACCTGGCCGAAACCGATCTGCGGCTTGAGGCCATCGATTACCTTTTGGGCCTTGAGCAGGTCCGGTTTATCGACCGTGAACGAAAGGTCGGTGGCCGGAACGCCGGTACTGTGGCTGATGTTCTGGACGATCATGTCCACGTTGATGCTCGCGTCGCCAATGGCCTTGAAGATGCGCGCCGCGATGCCCGGTTTGTCCGGGACGCTCACCAGCGTCACTTTGGCCTGGTTCTTGTCGACTGAGACTCCCCGCACGACGATGCTTTCCATATTCTTGGTTTCCTCTTTTACAATGGTTCCTGGGTTGTCATTTAGGCTGGAGCGCACCTCGAAGACGACTCCAAACTTCTTGGCAAACTCTACCGAGCGCGACTGCATGACCTTGGCGCCGAGGCTGGCCAGCTCCAGCATCTCGTCGTAGGAGATTTCCTCCAGCTTCCTGGCCCCCGGCACGATGCGCGGGTCGGCCGTATAGACGCCGTCCACGTCGGTGTAAATCTGGCACAGCTCAGCCCTTAAAGCGGCGGCCAGGGCGATGGCCGTCAGGTCCGACCCGCCGCGCCCCAGGGTGGTGACCTGGCCCTCGATGGTCTGGCCCTGGAAGCCGGCCACGATCACCACGTTTCCCTGCGTCAGCAGTTCGTGAATCTTCTTGGGCGTGATGTTTTTAATCTTCGCCTTGGTGTGCACCCCGTCGGTCACGATCCCGGCCTGGGCGCCGGTCAGGGAAACGGCCGGGATGCCCAGGGCGTGCAGGGCGATGGCCGTCAAGGCGATGGTTGTTTGCTCCCCCGTGGCCAGCAACACGTCCAACTCGCGCTCGTTGGGCAAGGGCATGATTTCCTTGGCCAGCTTGAGCAAATTGTCCGTCACCCCGCTCATCGCCGAAACCACCACGACCAGTTTGTCGCCTTTGGCATAATACCCGGCCACGCGTGCCGCCACGTTCTTGATGCGCCCGGTGTTGCCTACCGACGTGCCGCCATATTTCTGAACGATCAATGCCATAGTCTGGTGAGCTTATTGCCAAATGAAGTCCATTGAAAAGCAGTTTTTCAGTCGAAATCTTCCACCCGAATCATCACGGGGGCGGCCTTGACCACCGGCAGTTGGCCAATCCTTTTCAGCGCCTGGGACACCGCCCCATTCGGCGCGTCGTGCAGCATCAGAATCAGCGGCACGCTCGCCCCTTGGTGCCCGGCGGGCTGAATCACCGACGAGATGCCAATCCGGGCGTCGCCGAAGATCCGCGCAATCCGGGCCAGCGTGCCGGGCACGTCCTCGACCTTGAGGCGCACAAAGTAGCGCGACCGCACCTCGGCAATCGGGGCCACCGCCCCGTCCCGCTCATGCGGCACAAAGGGCGGCACCCGGTGCTGGGTGCCGAACTTCAAATCCAGCGCCGCGTCCGCCAGGTCGCCCAGCACCGCGCTGGCGGTGGCGTCTTTGCCCGCCCCGCGGCCGTAGAACAGGGTGTCGCCCACAATGTCGCCGCGCACGAACACGGCATTGAAAACGTCGTTCACGCTGGCCAGCACGTGCGTGTTGGGAATCAGCGTGGGATAGACCGACACCTGGATGCGCGCCCCATTCTTCCGCTGCTGGCCTCGGCCCTCGGTCCGCCGGCCGCCGGCGCCGGTCTTAATGATTCCCAGCAGCTTGATGGTGTAACCGAGCTGCGTGGCGAATTGGATGTCCGTCGGGGTGATGGCCCGCAGGCCTTCGACGTAGATGTCTTTGGGGTTGACCCAAAAACCATGCGCCAGCGAGGCAAGGATGCCGACCTTATGCAGCGCGTCATGGCCATCGATGTCGAGCGACGGCTCGGCCTCGGCGTAGCCGTGCGCCTGCGCCTCCTGGAGGGCGGTCGCAAAATCCACCCCCGCCAGTTTCATGCGCGTCAGAATGTAGTTACAGGTGCCGTTGACGATGCCGTAGAGGTGAGTGATGCGGTTGCCCACGAAGGCCTCCCGCAGCGACTTGATGATCGGGATGCCGGCGCAGACGCTGGCTTCGTAGTAGAGGTTGGCTCCGTACCGCCGGGCCGCGGCGAACAGTGCTTCCCCGTGCGCGGAGAGGAGGGCCTTGTTCGCCGTGATGACCGGCTTGCCCAGTTTCAGGGCCGCCAGCGTCATCGTCCGGGCGAGCGTGGTGCCCCCCACCAGCTCGGTGAGGATGTCCACTTGCGGGTCGCTGACGACCCTTTGCCAATCGGTCGTCAGGTACGAGGCCGGAATCTCGTACGGCCGCGGCTCGTCCAAGGCCTTGACCGCGACTTTGCGGACAGCGACCTTCACGCCGATGCGCGAGGCCAGGAGGTCGCCGTTGACCTGCAAGGCGTGAAACACCCCGCTGCCTACGGTGCCGCCCCCAATCATGCCTAAATTCACCTGCCGCATAAACAGAGGGCTAAGCTTGGCGGAATTTGCGCCGCCGGACAATGCAATTCTGCGGCCTTGGCGCCCCTCATTTCCGTTCTCCGTCAAACCCCGCGGTCTGGCCCGGGCCGCCTAGCGCGCTTTTGCGCGCACGACCAGGATGGGGATGGCGGTCTTGTGGCGGACCTTGTGGATGGTGCTGCCGAAGACGAAATCGGCCAGGAAACGATGGCCGTGGCTGGTCATGGCGATGAGGTCGCAATGTTCAGCCTCGGCGGTCTTGAGGATTTCCGCCGGCGGGTCGCCCAGGGCGAGGTGGACGGTGACGGACAATCCTTCGGCGCGGAGCCGGGTGCCGATTTGCTCGAGGTACGCCCGGTCGGCCTTCATCTCTTCGGACTCGGCGAGCTTGAGCCGGTCGTAGTTGCGCGCCACCCAACCGTCGGCGACGTGCACCACCAGCAGGTGCGATTGCAGGCGCTTGGCCAGTTCCGTGACGTGCGGCAACAGGCTCTGGTCCGCGCGACTGTTTTCCAGGGCAACAAGGATTTTGCGATACATGGCAGGTGGTCCGTGATCGGCGATCTTTTGGTCTCTTGGTCCTGCAGTCCCGTGATCCTCTGGTCTTGTGCTCTCTTACTTTATTTGGTCCCTAATCACCCAAGCAGTCGCATAAACCAGCCCCGGACGCCACAAAAATCGTGTCTGTCTCAGGTGCCCCGATACCCGCCGCCGGCCGGCCGCCCCACTTGCATTCCTGAAACTTTGGTGCAGGTTAACCCCAACCAAAGCCGGTCCGGCGCCCCGCCGGCGCCGCTTTGAAGTCAGGCAACGCTATCAATATACAAATCTATGGCTATCAACCCGGCTCCCGATCTCACCCAACGTCCCCCGCGCAGCCCGCGCGTCCGGCTCGGCGGTTACGTCATCCTGCCGCGCCTGCTGGACAAGGCCCGCGCCACCATCGCTGGCAAGAACGGCGAATACAACTTCGCCTGCCCGCTGGACCAGCGCTTTCTCGAATTCGCCGGCCTCGAAGCCCAGGCGCTCAAGCAGCAGGTTGCCGCCGCAAAGAGCGATGGCGAGGTCCTCGCCTGGATTCGGCAGCAGGCGAAAAACAAGCACACCGAGCCGGAAATCCTGGCCTGGTCCGCCTACCAGGAGCAGCGGGCGCCCGCCGACACGGAGTCGCGCGAGTTCTTCCACAGCCTGCACGCCAAAATCGCCCCCAAACGCGACGACATCGCCACGTGGTTCGACTTGCTGGACCTGGACGATTACGTGAGCTTCGGCGGGCGGGCCTGAGCCAGGCGCACACAGCCTGGCACCGCTCAAACCCAGATGCGCCCGCCAGGAGCGCCGCCGGGCGCTCGGAGGTCGTGCCCCTTATCGGCCGCCCGCAGGTGGAAAGTCCTGCGCTGCGGCGCGGCCCGAGGTTTCGGACCGGCCGCTGGTCAGGCCGTTTTGAACGGCTCGATGGCGTCGATGTGGTGGCGGTGCCGGAGGTTGTTAACTTCGAATTCGACTTCCTCGCCGACTTTACGGTTGAGCAGGGATTGGGCGACCGGGGAAAGGTAGCTGACGACGCCTTTGTCCGGCTCCGAATCCCAGGCGCCCAGGATGGTAAACTGCTCGGCTTGGTCGGTGGCGAGGTCGGTGGCGCGCACGACGGTGCCGATGCTGACGACGTCGGTGCGGGGGTTGGCGAAATCGGTGCCGCGCGCGCGGACGAGCTGGGTTTCCAGTTCGGCTTTGCGGCCCATGAGCAGTTTCTGCATTTCCTTGGCGGCGGTGTATTCGTGGTTCTCCCGCAGGTCGCCATAGCTGCGGGCCAGGGCGATCTCCTTGGAGTTGGCGGGGATTCTTTTCTCCACCAACTCGCGGTATTCGTGCTTGCGCCGTTCCAGGCTGTCCCAGGACACCACCCAATGGGTTTCCCCTTTGGTCTGCTCGCCGGAGATGAGCGACTGCATGGCCGGGTAGCTCTTGACGATGCGGGCCAGCAGCGAGCGCTTGTCCATATCGTCGAAGCACGGTGAAAGCTGGAGGGCCCGGGTCAGGTCCTTGATGACCTCCAGGTCGGCGGAGCCGATCAGTTCGACCAGCAATTCCTGGTCGTCCAGGATATAATCCCGGAGGCGGTTGGAACGCCGTTCATTGAATTGGTCCCGCTCCATGGCCGTGAGCATGGCGCGGAAGACTTCCGGCCCGAGAATGTCGGCAAAGACGTCATTGCGGTCTTTGGCCAGCCAGAGCAACAACTCGCTGCTGGCGGTGTGCTGGCTGATCAGCCGGGCGAGCGTCTCCTTGAGCCGGTCAAGCTGGCCCTTGAGCATGAGCAGGCCGGCAAACTCGCGGCACAGCTTGGCAGAAATGCCGTTGAGGGTGTTGCGCAGGACCTCGTGCCAGCGGTCGGGATTGGCCGCCTCGAACGATTCCAGGGCGCGGCGATGCTTGGCGGCCGGCAGGGCCTCCATCAGCGGCCCAAGCTTGGGTTCCTGGGACCAAATCGCCCGCGCGTCCAGTTGCCCTTCGGCGGGCTGCAGGCCGGCCATTTCCCCCACGTCGTCGCGGGCGAAGACGGCCTCCAGGGCCACGGCCGGCTGGGTGCGCTGGTAACTGGCAATCTCCGCGTTGAGCACGGCAATGATTTCGCGGGCCGCGGCCTGTTTGTCGGAGAGATCGTGCACGCTCTTGAGCAGTTCGCCCGCTACGGCGAGGCGCGCCTTCAAGCCCTTGGCCGCGCGGAAGGCCTCCAGCAGGCGATCCTGCAGGGAGACTTCCTTGACCTGGTAAATAATCGCCTCCGTCTTCTTGAGCGGCACCTGGAAATGGCCGTCCTTCCGCAACTCCCGCCGGGCCGCCTCCCACCACTTTTTCCAGTCGTCCCGGATGACCTCGGGCACCAGCACCTGCTGGATTTGGTCGCCGGTGGCTTTGCCGCCGAAACTGGCGAGCACCAGTTTGACCAGTTCCAGGTGGCTGGTGGCGGCCAACTGCCGCAGGCCCTCCAGGTCCACGGCCTTGCGCGCCAGGATGTGGTCTTTGGCGATGGGCTTGAGCGATTCGGCGGCGAACCCCAGGTCCATCGCGTGTCCCGCCTTGTTTGGGAAATCAATCGTAAAGCGGGCAAACACCGTGTCCACCGTTCTAATCCTTCCAAAACCCCAACTGCGGTGCATGCAGAAACCGCTGTTGGTGAGCTGCACCAGGGACTCGATGTGGTGCCGTTCCAACTTGCCTGCCGCCGCCATCTTCTCGAATTCTTTTCTCATAAAGTAGCTTCCGGCTCGCCTCCCACCCCGGGGAATGCGATGCTCTAAGGCCGTGAGCGGACAAAAACCAAGAGCCATCGCGGTGCGGCTCCTGCAGCGCCGCCCAGGCGGTCCTTTCATCGAACACCTGCTCGAGACGGCACTGGCCCGCACGCGCCTCTTGCCCGCCGACCGCCATCTGTTCCAGGAACTAGTCTACGGCATCGTCCGCTGGCAGGCAACGCTCGATTGGCTCATTGCCCGCAAGACCCAAAATCGCACCCAACACCCCCTGCTGCAAAATCTCTTGCGGCTGGGCCTCTACCAGGTCTTCTGGCTCGACCGCATCCCCAACCATGCCGCCGTCTATGAAACCGTCGAACTGGCCAGGCGCAACGGCCTGGGCCCGCAGGCCGCCTTCGTCAATGCCCTCCTGCGCGGTTACCTGCGCCAGTTCGACGCCACCCGGCAGTTGCTCGCCCAACTCAAAGTCACCCAACCCCATCTGGGCTATTCCCATCCCGATTGGCTGGCCGCCCGCTGGCGCAACCGTTGGGGCGCGGACCGCGCCGCCCAGTTGATGGAATGGAACAACACGACCCCCGGGACCTTTGCCCGCCTCAACACCCTCAAGGCCGACCCCGCCATGCTCCTGGCCCGATGGCGCCAGGAGGACGTGCAATACGAGCCCGTCTGCCGCGACTGGGTCGAGGAAAACCGCGTGTTCGAGCTCAAATCCCATCCGCCCCTGGCCCGGCTGCCCAGTTTCCAGCAGGGCTTGTTTTACGTCCAGGACCCCAGCACGCTGCTGGCCCCGCAGGAACTCGCCCCCCAGCCGGGCGAGACGGTGCTGGACCTTTGCGCCGCGCCCGGGGGCAAGCTCAGTTGCCTCGCCCAACTCATGCGCAACCAAGGCCGCCTCGTCGCGCACGACACCGCCCCGGAGCGCCTGAAACTTATCCGGGAAAACTGCGCCCGCCTCGGCATCACCTGCGTCACCCTCGAACCTCGACCCGCTACCCTTGGCGCCTTCGACCGAATCCTGGTCGATGCCCCATGCTCCGATACCGGGGTCCTGCGGCGGCGGGTGGATTTGCGCTGGCGCATTCGGCCGGAGGCAATCGCGCGCCAACGGACGGCGCAACTGGCATTGCTCCGCCAGGCGGCCCCGCTCTTGCGGCCCGGCGGCCAGTTGGTCTATAGCACCTGCAGCCTGGAACCGGAGGAAAACCAAGAGGTGGTCAGGCAATTCCTGGAGGGCCATCCCGGCCTCAAGCTCGAGCGCCAGCGGGAGTTGCTCCCTTTTGCCGATCACGTGGACGGGGCCTACGTGGCGCGCATAAACTGAACTGAGGTGCGAGCAACGCCGTCTGCGCGAAAAAGAACCGCCGAATACGCCAGCGGATTTGTGAAATGGCCCACCAGAGTTCTTGACCGGCAAGACTCGTTGTAATCGGGTCAAGTTTCGCTGCGCTTGCAATGCCGATTCCGAATCGGGACTTTTAGGTGAATTGAGCATTGAGGATTGAAAAACGATCATTGGTTATTGAAGAATGCCCGTCCCGCCACGCGGGACCGAATGAACTTTCGGACTGCGGACTCAATGACCAATAAGCAATACCCAATACTCAATTCTCAATGAATCTCCTATCCCTGTGGGATTTCACTTCGCATGAAAATTCCGTTATAATGGCGCCGAGCGCCAAAATCAGGCCTCATTTCCCCGACGCCATCGAACCGCGCCCGGTCCTCGAGTCCGCCGCCCCGCTGGCAGGCTTCTTCACCACCAGGCGAACGTGAAACTGCTTGATGACGTTATTGTATTGGCTGGCGGCCTGCCGGACCTGTTGCTCGGTCAGTTCGCCCGATTGCAGTCGCGCGCGCCATTGTGGTTCGAGGTCCAGTTGCACCGAGGCCGTCACAAAATCCACCTCGAGGTATAGGCCCAGGGGCGAATTGGCGCAGCCCTTCTGTTGCCACAGGCGGTTGAGTTCCTGCGAATAGAGCGCGAAGCTCTCGGGCGTAAAGGGGCGGACGTGGGTGGGGTCGCTCAGGAAATCATCGTGCCGGGGATGGGGGACGATGATATGAACGCTCGCGCCATCCTTGCAAACCCGGTAGAGCTCCTGGAGGATTCGGAAGTAGGTCTTGGTCGATTCGCCCAGATGCTCCAGGACATGATGGAGCATCACCTCGTCCACACTGCTCTCAGGCCAGGGCCAGGGGAATTCCTCGAGGTCCCATCGGACGTCCGGCGCGCCGAATTTATCGACGTTGACATACCCTGGTCTCGGGTTCTGCCCGGAGCCGAGGTTCAGCCTGAGCAGGCCGGATGACGTTGGCTGCGCGGTCGGGTTCAATCGCCCGAGCACTGTAAAGAAACAGGCGTTGCAAAGCAAGCAATCGAGGTTGTGCTGCGGGCGCATCGTGGCGCAAGCTTCCGGCTTGGCTCAGTCCCAGCCAGCCTCCAGCTTGCTGGTTCCACCTCCCCGCACTCCCATGCGCGCCAAATCGGCTTGCGGAGGCGCGGCTCTTCGTTTAGGAACCGGCGGTGCTCTTGAACACAATCCTCGGCTGCCTGGCGCTATTGAGCGTTGTCCTGCTGCTCTGGCAATGGTTGGCGGCCCGGCGTTTCCCGCTCCACCGGCGGGTGAGCGCGCCTGGGTTTTCCCCGGCCGTCACTTTGCTCAAGCCGCTCAAGGGGTGTGACGAGACGACTGAGGATAGTTTGCGCAGTTGGCTGGCGCAGGCCTATCCGGGGCGGGTGCAGGTCTTATTCGGGGTCGCCGCGGCGGACGATCCGGTCTGCGAGCGGGTGCGCCGCCTGCTGGCGGAGTTCCCGGCCGCCGACGCGCAACTGATCGTGTGCGGCCCGCTCCGGGGGGCGAACCTCAAGGTCTCGAAGCTGGTCGAACTCGAGCGCTTGGCCCGGCACGAGGTGCTCATCATCAGCGATGCGGATGTGCGGGCGCCGCCGGATTTGCTGGCGAATGTCGTCGCCCCGCTGCAGGAGGCGGAGGTGGGGCTGGTGCATTGTCTTTACCGCCTGGCCAATCCCACGACGCTGGCCATGCGGTGGGAGGCGGTCGCCATCAACGCGGATTTTTGGAGCCAGGTGCTGCAGGCCCGGAGCCTCAAACCTCTGGATTTCGCCCTGGGCGCGGTGATGGCCACCCGGCGCCCACAGGTCGAGGAAATCGGCGGCTTCCAGGCCCTGGCCGATTGCCTGGCCGACGATTACCACTTGGGCCACCGCCTCGCCCGGCTCGGCTATCGCATCGCCCTTTCGCCCGTCGTGGTCGAGTGCTGGTCGGCGACCATGGGCTGGGCGGCGGTGTGGAAACATCAACTGCGCTGGGCCCGGACCATTCGCGTCTGCCAGCCGGCGCCGTATGGCTTGAGCCTGCTGAGCAACCCGACGCTCTGGCCGCTGCTCTACCTGGCGGCCAATCCGACCCCTCCGGCACTGCTCTTGGGCCTGGGTTGCTGGCTCCTGCGTGTGGCGACCGCCAGCGACCTGCAGGGGCAGATGGAAAATGGACCCCAGACCACGGACCACCGGCCACCGACCACAAGCCACGGTCCGCGGTATGGGGGGTGGGGGAGGTTGGCCTACAGTTGGCTGGCGCTGCTCAAGGACGTGCTGCAAGGGCCGATTGGGCTGCTGGCGTTCGCCGGCCACCGCATCGAATGGCGCGGAGAGAAAATGCGGTTGCGGCGCGATGGGACGCTGGTCAAAGGCTGAGGACTGCGTCCGCTGTGAACGGCGAACGGCGAACGGCGAATAGCGAACGGCGAACAGCCAACGGAGGATGGCAAGGAATTGGATGGCGTGCTCAGGCAAAGGCAAATCCTGGGCAAGAAAATCCTGAACCTGGAGCGCAGGCTGGAGCGACACCGGAGCAAGTAGAGCGGCCCTGGGAGGCGGCCCCGTTCGCCGTTCGCCGTTCGCCGTTCGCCATTCGCCGCTCGCAAATGGCCCCTAGGCTCTATTTATCCGGTCAATTTCCAGGGGCTGCGCATCGGGCGCGAGAGCAGGGCATTGGCCGAGTCGTCATTTTCAAACCGCTCCGCCTTGGGGTCCCATTTCAGCTTGCGTCCGAGCCGGAGGGCGATATTGGCGAGGTGGCAGACGCTCGACACGCGATGGCCGATATCCACCGGGAAATACGGGTCTTTGCGGCTCTTCAGGCATTTGAGGAAGTCGTCGTGTTCGCCCTCGGGATTGGTGTAGAGGTGGATTTCGTTGGGGCCGATTGGGGAGTTGAGGATTTCCTGGGAACTGGCCTCGACCTTGGCGCGCCAGCCGCGGTTGCCGACCCAGCCGTCGGTGCCGATGAACTTGAGGCTGGGATTGCCCGGGGTGCAGGTCATGACGACGCCGTTGGCGTAGCGGTAGGTGATATTATAGTCCTTCACGGTGTTGAAGAGTCCGCCTTCCCAGTGCGTGCCGGTGCCCGCGATCTCGACCGGGCCGGTCCGTTCGGTGTCATTGCCCCATTGGGCGGTGTCGAACAGGTGCGCTCCCCAATCGCAGATGATGCCGCCGGAGTAGTCCCAGACCCAGCGGAAGTTGAAGTGGACCCGGTCCTTGGTATAGGGCGCATACGGGGCCGGGCCGAGCCACATCTCATAATCCAACTCGGGCGGGACCGGCTGGGGCGTCGGGTCGCCGGGCCAGGTCGGTTGCCGGGGGAGGATGACTTCGATCTTTTGGAGTTTGCCGATGCGGCCGTTGCGCACCAGTTCGGCCATCCGGTGATACTCGGGCAGCGAGCGGTCCTCGGTGCTGGTCTGGAACACCCGGCCCAGCTTGCGCATGGTCTCGATGAGAATCTTGCCTTCACCGATGGTGAGGGTCGGTTTCTCGCATTGCACGTCCTTGCCCGCGCGGGCGGCCAGCACGCTGATCAGCGTGTGCCAGTGATCCGGCGTCGAGATCATGACCGCGTCAATGTCCTTGCGGGCCACGACTTCGCGAAAGTCCTTGGTCGTGGCGCAGTCCTCATTGTCATACTTCGCATCCACCATCATCTTGGCTCGCCGCATCCCGGCGCCATCCACGTCGCAGACCACCAGCACCTTGGCGTCCTTGAGCTCGAGGTATCTTTGCAGGTTCCAGGTGATGCCGTGGTCGCCCGTGCCGATGAAGCCGATGGTAATCTTGTTGCTCGGCGCTTCCGCGCCCAGCACCGCTGCCGGAACGATATAGGGCAGCGCCACTCCGGCCGTGGCGGCGCGCACAAATTGCCGTCTGCTGATGGTCTTCATATATTCCTGCTCTGCAGGTTGCTTTGGTGACGCATTCTACCTCTGGCGCCCCGCCCAAGTCACGCCCGGAATGGCACCGAGGGTTAAGCGGGGCGCGGATGCGGGCCACGGCCCGGCAAGAGGCGGCGCTCAACCTGAAGGTGTTGGCCTGGAGGACCGCTTGGAGGCGCAGGGACACAAGAGTCAACCGTGCCTGGGCGCTGACGACCGAGCCGGCCAGATTGGAAACGGCCACCGTATAGGCGCCCGCGTCGGCCGGTTGAACCTGGGCAATGCTGTAGCTGGCGTTGGTCGCACCCGCCAAGGGTGTGCCGTTCAGGCTCGACTCGCGCCGCAACGCGCTATTGATATTTTACGCGATAGTAATTCGCCGGACCCGTGGGCGTAACAGTAAACGGACTGGTCGCTCCCGGAACGGCCTGGTAGATGCCGCTCACATTCGTGGAGGATACCAGTGTGCCGCCGCCCGGCCAGGAGAGGATGATCTGTGTGCCGGACCACGTGACCGTGATCGTGGGCGACGTAAGCACCGTCAGGTTGGCCTGGGGATAGGCGTCGCTGAAGTCGCCCGACACGGTCACCTGGTAAGGGCCGTCATCGCTCTGCTGGACGGTGGAGATGCTGTAAGTGAGTCCGGTAGCGGGGATATTGGTCCCGTAGTGCTGCCATTGGTAGGTGAACGGCGAAAGGCCCGTGGCATAGACGGCGAAGGCGACGTTGTGGCTGCCGACCACCACGGCCTGGTCGGCCGGGTCGATGTACGGAATGGGATCGACCGTGAGGCTCGCAACCGCGCTGGTGATGCCGCCGGCGGCGTTGGTGACGACGACGGTGTAATTGCCGCCGTCGGTGGGAGCGACCGGCGCCAAGGTGTAGGTGAAATTGGTGCCGAGTTGGTTGGTCGTTGCCCCGGGGATGTCCTGCCCGTTGAATTGCCATTTGAAGAACAGGGTGCGATCGCCGTCGGCCGTCTCGCCGACGGCGGTCGCGTTGAACCAGACCTTGGTTTGCTCGAAGGCCTCCGCGCTTTTCGGTTGCACGGTAATGGAAGGCAGGATGCTCAAGGAGGCTACCCGGCTGGTCACGACGCCCAGACTGTTGGAGACGATGACATCGTAGTAACCGGCGTTGGTGAGGTTGAGATAGGGCAGCGTGTAATTGAAATTGACCGCGCCGGGGATATTCGTGGCGGTCAAGACATTGGTGCCGTAAAACCGCCACCAGTAGTACAGGCGCAGATTGCTGGCGCCGGTGACCGAAACCGCGAGGGCGACGGGCAGGCCGTTGGTCTGCACCGTGTCCAGGGGCTGGGCGAGGATGGCGGGCGCGGTAGCCAGTTCGAAGGCCCCGATGTCCGCGCCCCGGCCGAGCGGCCGAGGCGCGCCGCGCTGGTCAGTGGGCGGAAAGGGAAAGTTGGCGGGGATCGCGTCAATCGCCGGGCTGTTATTGGAGAGGGCCATGGTCATCGTGTAGCCCCCGTTCCAGGCCAGGGGGAGGAGTTCCGGGTCCCTCTTCTTGAGGGTGCGGCTGTTGGTCCACAGGCTGCTATTGTCCGTGGCGAGGTTGAAACCGGCGTCGGTGATCTTGCCGGAGACGGCATAGATATTGGTGCCGAGGGCATTGGTCGGCGCGACAAAGTTGGTCGAGAAAAGTGAATTCACCACGCTGAAGGAGCCGCCGCCGCTGGCCAGGCCGCCTCCCTGGGCCACGCCGCTCTTGCCGGGCAGAGAACCGGCCCCCGAGCCGTTGGTTCCGGCCAGGCCGCCCAGGGCGGCGCAACTGGCAAAGGTGCAGTTCACCACATAGACCAGGCCGGTGCCATAAAGCCCGCCGCCGGCGCCGTTGCCGCCGTTGCCGCCGATGCCGCCGTTGACGCTTCCATTGCCGCCATTGCCTCCGGCCCCGCCGCTGACCAGGTTGGTGAAAAAGGTGCAATTGGTCACCGCCCCGCCGCCCAGGCAGCAGAGGCCGCCGCCCAAACCGTTGGCGCCGTTCTTGCCATTGATGCCGTTGCCATTGACCTGCGTGCCACCGCCGGCACTGTCGCCTCCGCGAGTAACGTTGGCGTAAAAGGTGCAGGCGGTGACGGTGACCTGGTTGGTGTTGCTGTAGTAAATACCGGCGCCGGAGCCCGGGCCGCCGGCCCCGCCCCCGCCGGGCAGGCCGGTGGTAAACCCGGCGCCGCCAGCCCCCCCTGCTCCCCCCGCCCCGCCGCTGACGCTGTTGCCGACAAACGTGCAGTTGCTCGCCCAGACTGTGCCCAGGCTGGAACTGTAAACCGCCCCGCCGCAGGCCGCCCCGCCGGCCCCGCCGCCGCCGCCGTCCCCGCCGCTGTAGCCGGCCGGGGCGTAGCCGTCCCCGCCGTTGCCCCCATTGCCGCCGGCGCCCCCGGTGGCGCTGTTGGTGGCCAGGGTGCAATTCAAGAGCACCAGGTTGCCCAAATTGTAAATCGCCCCGCCCAGGCCGGGCCAGGCCCCGTAACCGCTCCGGCCGTTGTTGCCATTGCCCTCCAGGCTGCTGGCCCCGTCAATCCCGTTGGCCCCGCTCAAGCCCACCGCGCTGTTGTTCGCCAGCGTGCAATTCGTCAGCGTGACCCAGCCGCCCTCCAGGATGTAGTAGGCGCCGCCGTTGGTATTGAGCCCGCCGGTTATGGTCAGGCCGAGGTTGCTGAAAGTGATGCCGGCGTCCACCTGGAAGATCGGCCCCTGGCCGCCGCCATTGATGCTGACGGTGTAGTTCTGGGCGTCGAGGATCGTGTCCAGGGGAATCTCGATCGGGGCGGTGAGCGTGATGCTGCAGTTCTGAGTGAAGTACACGTAGCCGCCCTGCGCCAGGGCGCTGCTCAGGTCGTACTCCGTGCAGCCGGCCACGGGCCCATCCGCGCGGGCCGACCCGGCGCCAAGCAAGCCCGCCGCCAGCGCCCCCGCCAGGAGCCAGGCACGGTAGCCCCGATTCCGAATCGGGAGCCAGTGCCGCGGTCTTGCGGCGGCCAACTCTCCCGATTCGGAATCGGGACTACGGCGCAACGCTAGCGAGATTGGTTTCACGATACCTGCCCTTTGGAGGGTTCAGCGGCCGCCAGGCCCAGCCTATTGGGTCTCCAGCAGCTCCTTGCCCCTGAATTCCTTATCGAACTTCCTCAGCCGGTTGTTCTCGTCGGTCTGGAATTCGTGCTCGGCGCTCCGGACGCCGGGCATCTTGCTCTTTACGGCCCTGGCCGCCAGCGCGGCCACTTCGGGCGTCGGCAGCACGGTGGGGCGGATCAGCACGATGAGTTCGTTGCGCGCCTCGCTCCTGCTGCTGCTGCGGAACAGGACGCCCAGCAGCGGCAGGTCCTTGAGCACAGGCACGCCGCTGGCGCTCTGGTTCTTGGTCGTCTCGATCAAGCCGCCCAGCATGATGGTTTCGTGATCGCGCACGGAGACTTGGGCCGAGGCCGATTTCGAACTCGTGATTGGCACATCGCCAACATTGGGCATATTGACAGTGCCGGAGACGTTGTCGATCTGCTGGCTGATCTGCATCACGACCAGGCCGTCGACGTTGATCAAGGGCGTCACGTCCAGGGTGACGCCGATCTGCATCTGCTGGATGGAGGAGTAGCCGCCGTAAGCGCCGCCACCGTAGTAGCTGCCGGTCGGGTAAGGCCGCGATTCACCCACGAAGATGTTGGCCTCCATCCCGTGCGAGGTCTGGATGACCGGGCGCTGGAGGACCTTCGCCCGGCTGTCGCTCGCCACCGCCGTCAGGGTCACATCCAGGTCCTGCCCCAGGTGGGCCAGGTAGCTGAAGCCGCCGGGGAGGTTGCCGGCGGCGTTGGTCGCCGCCCCGGACAGGAAGCTGCTCTGGGAGAGCATGTTGCCGTTGTTGACCCCGCCAATGCCGTTGAAGTAGTGGCCGAGGCCGTGGCCCTTGGCCTCCTGGTAGCTCACGCCCAGGTTCCTCGAATCGTCCAGCGACACCTCGATGATCACCGCCTCGATCAGCACCTGGGCCAGGACGATGTCCAACTGCTCGATAATGTGCTTGATCGTCTTCATGTCCTCCTTCGACGCGTAGATGAGCAGCGAATTGGTCCGCTCGTCCGAGATGATTTTCGTCTGGCCGATGACCTGGATTTCGCCGGTGGCGGTGGCGCCGGCGCGGCTCATGATGCCGCGGAGGCGGTCGGTGAAGCTGGCGCCGGCGCCCTGGGCGCCTGGGGCGGTGGCGCCGAGCGGGTTCACCCCGGCCGCGGTGCTGCCGGGGTAGCCCATGCCCATGCCCGTGCCGGTGCGGCCTAAGCCCCCGCCCATGCGCGAGCCCATGCCGCCGCCCCGACCGCCCCGACCCCCGGCCCCGAGGCCCCCGGCGCCGGCCGCGCCGCCCCCCAGGGTCGTCGCGCCCCCGCCGCTGCTCAGGCTGTTGAGCGCGCCAGCAATATCCGACGCCATGGCGTACTTGATGGGGATCACTTCCGAGACGAATTCCGAAGGTATCACCACGTCAATCTTCTTGACCAGTTCCAGCATCCGTTTGACGTTCTCGCTGAAATCGCGCAACACCAGGACCTGGCTGGTGTCAATCGGCAGGATCCCGTTGGGGACGGCGCTCGCAAAGGGCTGGAGCGCGGCCACAATTGCGCTCGGCAGCACGTTGGTCAACTGCACCACGTAGGTCACATACGGCCCCAGCTCGGGCAAGCCCTCGCCGGGTTCCTTGGCGATCGGCTGGCCCTGCCCTCCGGCGTTAGCCGTCGGCACCGCCTTTACGAACTTCTCGCCGACGTTCAGCATCGCGATGCCATTCATCCCCAACACAGTATCGAGGATCTGGACGGCTTCCTTCCGGGTGAACAGAGCCTTGGGGTTCGGCACCAACGTAATTTGCGGCGCCGGCAAAGTGGACGGACGCAAAACGGTTCGGCCGGAATATTCCATATAGAGATCCAACACCTGGGTCAAATCGGCCGCCTGAAGCCTCATCATGCCCAGGAGTTCCTCTGACGGCGGATTCGTGGACCCGGCCGCTAGGGTGACCGCGGCGGTTTGGGCGGGCGGCGCAGTTGGCGTCGCGCCCGGAGCGGGCGGCGCGGCCGGGCCAGCCGTCCCCGGCGGCCCAATGGCGGGCTGGGGCGCCCGCCCCAAAGGCGGGGGTGCTCCCAGCCCGGCGCCAGGCGCCGGCGGAGCGGCGGCCCCGGGCGCGGCATTGGTGGCCGCCGCCGGGGCATTGGTCCTGGCCAGCGACCCCGCTCGCATCGCCGCGCGCGAGAGCGGGTCGCGCGTCGGGCCGGGACCGAGGGTGTTGGTTACGGGGCCCGCCGGGGCCGCCGGGGGCGTCGGCGTTTGGGCCCACAGGCCCAGGCCGCTGAGCAAGAAAGTGAACAGAATCGTTTTCACGGTCATTGGGTTGAAGTTATTGGTCGGTTGTAAGCTGCCGCTGCCGTTCTGGCGGCCGCCGCGGGGGCGGCCCGGACGGGCAGGTTCTTCTGATAGCTGGCCACCAGCTTGATGTTGGCGTTGAGTTGCTGCCGCGGCGCGTCCGGCCGCAGTCCCAGGTCGCGGACGCGAATCAGCGAGTTGCTGGAGCCCAGGTTGTAAAGGAAGGCGATCAGTTGTTGTTCTTTGGCGGTCGTAGTGACCGTTTGGGACTGTTCCAGGAAAAACTGGTTGTTGGTGCGCTGAGTGACTCTCGAAAAGCTGGAGAGCGACACGCCGCTCTGCGCCGCCTTGGTCAGCACCTCGGTCGCAAAATGCAGGACCTGATCTTCCGCCGGCACCAGATACCCCTCGCCCTTCATCTGCTCGATCCTGGCCTTGTAGGTCTTCAACTGCTCGATCTCCGCATTAAACAGGAGGAGCTTTTTCTGGGCCTTTTCCCTGCGAAACCCCACCCGCTCCCAATCCGAGAAGTGCGGCACCACAAACCAGGCGTTGAAGACCACGAACAGCACCACCCCTACGCCGACGACCAGGCGCTTTTCGAACGGCGCCAAATTATCCAGGTAGCTCTTCATTGCGCCTCCACCCGTTTGAGCTCGAAGGTCACGTTCCAGTTCACCGTCTGGCTGCCGGCGCCACTGCGGCTCATGTTCAGGCTTTCGATCTTGCTCGGATCGAAGAGCACCTGGCCGTCTTTGGTGTACTTGCGCATAGCCCCTTCGAATTGGAGGAGTCGCTGTTGCTCGTCGGCCGGCGCCGTGCCGTTGAGGCTCAACCGCTTGCCCTCGCTGAAATTGTAGCCCTCCAGCGTGATGTTGTCGGGCAGCAACTCGGCCAGGGCCCGCCAGCAATCCAGCGCCGCGTACTTGAGCTCCTGCCGGTCTTTGAGGACCTCGTAGCGGGCCCTGACCTGCAGGGCGTTGGTGTAGCTGGGAGCCAACTCCGCCACCGCCTGCTCGACACTGCGGGTGCGGAACAGGGCCACCTCCAGGGCCACCAGGTAAATCGCCACCCCGATGATATACAGCCCCACCACGGCCCCCAACCCGCCCATCCACAGCCGATCCACAAATTGCTGCCGGTAACGGGCCGCAAACTCGACTGGCAGCAAATTGGCCTGCGCCTCGGCCTGCGTGGCCCGCGTGGCCGTCAGGGCCGCCAGTTGCGGGGCCGCAACCGGCGCACTGACCTCGATGGGCTCCTCCAGTCCGGCGCGCAAGGCCGGTTCCCATTCGGCGGCGGCCCCCGCATCGGCCACCAGGTGCCAGCGCGGCGTCGAGGTCACCCACCCCTCCATCTCGCCAGCCCAGGCAATCTGCAGCAACTGCTCCTTCACGCTCCCGGCGCGATTGGCGGGCGGCAGCGTAATCAAATTCAGGTTCTGCAGCTCCCCGCCATACCACCAGGCCGCCAGCGCCGTGTTCTTTGCCCCCGCCGTGTTCGGGTAGATCCACGCCCCGTCAGCCGTGATGGCCGTCGCCTGCAACTGGTCCAGCAACGGCATCTCCAGCCGGTCCGCCAGGAAACCCTGGCCCTCCAGTTGGCCGAGGAATTCCTCCACTACGTTCCGGGCCACGACCAGCACGATCACCGTCTGCTGGCTCGCCTGGACCTGGGGCAGCACATAGACGCTCCAGACGATCTGGTTGACCGGCATGGGCGACAGTTTCTCCAACTGCAACTCGACCATGGAGACCGTCTCGCTGTAGTCGCTCACCGGGAGTTGGGCTACCCGCAGAAAGACCTCTTCGGCCGGCAGCCAGGCGATGTTCAGCTTGCGCTGGAAGAGCACCCGCCAATCCTTGGCAACCAGGCCTGCGGGCAGCGGTTGACCCGGAACAGTCACCTGCTCGCGATTCAAGACAAAACTCCCGTTGCGGGCGCTGAACTGCCAAAGCTGGCGCCCTTCGGCCCCAACCCGCAGCACGTTGCAGGAGTGGACAGCCCCCCCCGAGGCCTTCCGCCGGGCCATCCGCACGGCCAGCGACGACGGCCCCCCCGCCGGAACGGCGGCGGCGGCTTTCCTGGACTTGACGAACCGGACCAGGACCAGGACAGCCAATACCAGGCCCAAGACGCCGGCAGCGAGCCTCGGGTAAAACGACGGGCTGGCCTGCCAGTGGCGCAGAGTCTCCAGCAGCCTCGAGCCGGCTTTGGCCGGGCTGGCCGGCGCCGCCTTGGTCCCCGGGCCAGCCTTGGCGCCGGCCCGTGCTCCGGGTGGGACGGCCTTGGCTCGCAGGCCCGCCTCGAGGCCAGGCCGGGCTGCGCCCGCGACTGGATTAGCCGCCGGGCCGGGCCGCAAGCGCGCGCGGGCCGCCGCCGGAGCGGAGTTGCTCGCCAGGCCGGGCCGGAGCCCGGCACGGGCCCCAGCCAGGGCCGGGTTCGTGGCCGGGCGGGCCTTGGCGCCTGCGGAAACCGCCTGGGCGCCGGTTTGCCCCCCAGATGGCCCAGGGTGATAGACGCCGCTCAGCCAAATCGCCAGGACCACCAGCCCCGCTCCGGCCACCAACAGCCAGGTTATTCGTTGCCCTTTCCTCATTCGGCCTTCGTGTCATCGATCAGCGCGTCGAGGTGCTCCTCGATTTGCGTGACCCGCAAGACCTCCTCGATCGTGGTCAAGCCGGCCCTGACCTTGTTCCAGCCATCCGTGCGCAGCGTGCGCATGCCGTGTTCGATGGCCTTGGCGGCCATCGTCGAGGCGGGGGCGCGATTCAGGATGAGCGGCCGCAGCACTTCGTGCAGAATCAGCAGTTCATAGATGCCCATGCGCCCCTGATAGCCCAATTGCCGGCATTCCTCGCACCCGGTGCCGTGCCAGAATTTGGCCGTCTCGATTTCCTCCTCGGGAAAACCGATGCGGCGCAGGTAACTCCGCTCGACTCGCTGCTCCGTCTTGCAGTGCGTGCAGATGGTGCGCACCAGCCGCTGGGCCATCACCGCTTCCACCGACGAAGCCACCAGAAACGGTTCGATGCCCATATCGATCAGGCGCGTGAAGGCGCTCGGGGCGTCGTTGGTGTGCAGCGTGCTGAAGACCAGATGGCCCGTCAGCGCGGCGCGAATCGCGATCTCGGCCGTCTCCAGGTCGCGCACCTCCCCCACCATGATCACGTTCGGGTCCTGGCGCAGGATATGGCGCAAACCCATCGCGAAGGTCAGGCCAATCTCCGGCCGCACCGCGATTTGGTTGATGCCCTTGAGCTCGTATTCCACCGGCTCCTCGATGGTGATGATGCGCTTGTGCACCGAGTTGATGGTGCTCAGAAACGCGTAGAGCGAGGTGGATTTGCCCGACCCGGTCGGCCCGGTGACCAGGAAAATGCCGTGCGGCTTGACGATGATCTCGCGGATGGCCCGCTCTTCCAGCGGCGAGAAACCCAGCTTGTCCAGACTCAGAAAGATCTTGCCGCGCGTCAGCAAACGCAGCGAGACGCTCTCCCCATAGACGGTCGGCACCGTCGACACCCGGATATCGATTTCCTCCCCCTTGATGCGCACGTTGATGCGGCCGTCCTGGGGCAGGCGCTTTTCGGAGATGTTCATCCCGCTCATGACCTTGATGCGGGAGATGAGGGCCGCCTGAAAACGCTTGAGCTGCGGCGGCATGGGCGTCTGGTGCAGGATGCCGTCGATGCGGTAGCGGATGCGCAACTCGTCCTCCGCCGGCTCGAAATGTATGTCCGTCGCCCGGTCCTTGAAGGCCTCCCAGATCACCTGGTTCACAAACTTGATCACGCTGGCCTCCTGGTCGCTCTCCGTGATTTCCTTGTCGGCCGGCAGTTCCAGGTCCACCAGGAGGTCTTCTTGCTCGCCCATCTGCCCCAGGGTGTCGGCGCCCACCCCGTAAAAATTCTTCAGCGCCTTTTCGATCTCCGCCTTGGGTGCCAGCGCCAGCCGCACCAGGCCCCGCGCGTCGAACCGCACCGCGTTGAGCATCGCCGTGTCAAACGGGTTGCTCACCGCCACTTGCAGCGTCCCCTCCGTAAGCTGCGTCGGGATGACCGAGTATTGAAAGGCCACCTTGGTGGAAATGCGGGTCCGCGCCTCGGCCGGCACTTTCAGCCTGGGCAGGTCCAGGTACGGCCAGTTCAGCGCCTTGGCCAGCTCCTGCAGAAACGCGTCCTCCGCCAGGCCCCGTTCACGGCAAATAAAGGCCACCAGCGTTTCTTGCGAACCGCTTTCCACCGCCACCCGCCAGGCCCGGCTCCACTCCTGGAATTGCCCGGGAGTGGCCAGGCCCATCCGGGCCAAAAACTCTCTCAATGATACAAAAGCCATCTGCTCTTTTGACTCATCATTAGTCTTGTGATACAAATCAAACTAAGAAAAGTTGCGCCGCGGGTCAAAGTATTTGCCCATGAAACAATTCGCCACCATCACCGTCATCGGCGGGGACAAGACCGGGGTCGTTGCCCGCATCACCGGTTTCCTCTTCCACCAGCAGGGCAATATCGAGGCCCTGGAAGAGCAAGTCACGCGCGGGCGCTTCAGCATGACCGTCCAGACCTCCTGGAAAGAAGGCCGCTTGGACCGCCCGGCCCTCTGCGCCGGCCTGGACCAGCTCGCCCAACAACTGGACATGGAAATTACAGTCCGCTTCACCGAACCGCGCCGCCGCCAGCGCCTGGCCTTGCTGGTGACCAAAGAACCGCATTGCTTTCAGAAGATTATCCAGGCCCACCAGTCCGGCCGCCTCAAAAAGGCCGAACCCGCCCTGGTCTTGTCCAATCGCCCCGATTTGGAGCCGATGGCCCGCGATTTCAAGGTGCCCTTTGTCCACGTCCCCTGGGAAGACCGGCTCGCGGCCGAAACCAGGGCCTTGCGCGCCCTCGACGAGCAGGAGATTGATTTCCTGGTGCTGGCCCGCTTCATGAAAATCCTCTCGCCCAACTTCGTCTGGCGCTACAAGAACAAGATCCTCAACATCCATCCTTCCCTGCTGCCCAGCTTTCCCGGGCCCCAAGCCTACCGCCAGGCCTACGAGCAAGGCGTCAAAATCATCGGCGTCTCCGCTCACTTCGTCACCATGAACCTGGATGAAGGCCCCATCATCGCCCAGGCCTGTTTCGCCGTCCGCCCACACATGTCCCTCAAAGAAATCGTGGCCGCCGGCCAGCAACTGGAGGCCGCCACCCTCTTGAAAGCCGTCAAGCTTTACCTCGACAAACGCCTCGACGTTCATTGGGGCATTGTCAAAGAGGTATAGCCTTCCCAACGCTCAATAACTGGAATGCCCGAGTTTAACCTTCCCCCGAAAGACCCACAAGACGGCGGCGGTATAGGCGAGGACGAACGGCAGGCCCAGGAAGGCCATGGTCCGCATGATCCCCAGGGTTTTCTCCGAGGAGGCCGCGTTGTAAATGTTCAAGCTCCAATCCGGATTCAGGGAGGAATGGGCCAACTCGGGAAAGAGCGCAGCGCCGAAGAAGAACGTCAGCGCCCCGATGGTCGCGCAGGAGGAGGCAAACGCGCAGCCGGCCCGGTTCCTATAGAGCGCGCGCGGGATATTCGCCACCGCCAAGACGTTCAAGACCACGACCACCCATAGCCACGGATGCTGGTGGAGATTGCGCGTGGCCAGCGGCACCTCGGCCAACGTGAAGATGGTGGCAAACAGGTAAAACACCAGGAAAAACCCAAACGCCCGCCACGCCCAGGCGTGAATGCGCTTCTGCAAGTCGCCTTCGGTCTTGAGGCAAAGATACAGACCGCCATGCAGGGCAAAGGTGGCCACGGCCAGCAGACCGATCAGCAGCGGGTAGGGCCGCAGCAGGTCAAGCGTGGTGCCGCGAAATTCTTTCTCCGGCCCGATGGGCATGCCTTGCATCGCGTTGCCCACCGCCACCCCGTAAAGAAACGTGGCCAGGCTGCTCCCGCCGAAAAATGACACGTCCCAGAACTGCCGCCAAACCGTCCCCTCCCGTTTGCTGCGGAATTCCATCGAGACTGCCCGGAAGATCAAGGCGAACAGCAAAGCCATAAAGGCCGTGTAAAAACCCGAAAACACCGTCGCATAAACCTCGGGGAACGCCGCGAACATCGCGCCGCCGAACGTAACCAGCCAGACCTCGTTGCCATCCCACAGCGGGCCAATCGAGTTCATCAAAAGCCGGCGTTCCTCATCTTGGCGCACGCACAGGTGCAGAATGCCGACCCCCAGGTCGAAGCCATCCAGAATCGCATACCCTGCCAGCAAGATGCCCAGCAGCACAAACCACAAGAGGTTGAGGTCCATAATTTCCAATTTAAGCCTCTCCCGCATCCCCCGGGCTGGTCAACGACGCTCCGCCGGTGCCTGTCCGCAGGCCGCTGACCTCCGCCAGCCCGCTGGCGGTGGTCGTGGGCGGGGCCTGCACCGGTTCGGGACCGCGCTGGATTTTGTCGTTCAGCACCCGCAGCCAGACCGCGAAGAGCAACCCGTAGATCAGCACAAACATCAGCATCGAGCCGAGGGTCTGGCCACGCGACACCGCCTCAGACAAGCCGTCGCTGGTGCGGAGCAGGCCATAAACAATCCAAGGCTGCCGGCCCACCTCGGCGGTCACCCAGCCGAGCTGGTTGGCGAGGTAGGGCAGCGGGACAGCCGCAACAAAAATCGCCATCAGCCAGCGTTTCTCGAAGAGCGTCCCGCGCCACCGGAAATAGCAGCCCAGTCCCGTTAGCAAGATGAACAAAAAGCCGAGCCCGACCATGAGGTGGAACGCGTGGAACGTCAGCGCCACCGGCGGCCAGTCCTGCCGCGGGACCTGGTCGAGTCCCCTGACCGGCGCCTGCGCGTGGCCGTGCACCAGGAAGCTGAGCAGCCCGGGCACAGCCAGGGCGTATTTCACGCGCTGCTCCTTTTCATCCGGCAAACCCGCCACATAAAGCGGGCTGCCGCCCTGCCCCGTCTCGAAGTGCCCCTCCATCGCCGCCAGCTTGGCCGGCTGCGTGGTCGCCACGTTCCTGGCCTGCCGGTCTCCCTGCGCCAGCGCCGCCACCGACATCACGGCGCCCAGCACCAGCGCCGCGGTAAAACTCTTCCGCGCAAAATCCAGGTGCCGCCCTTTCAAGACATAATAAGCCGAGATGCTCATCACGAAGAACGCCGCCAGGATGTAGGCCCCGATCAGCACGTGCACTAACCGCCCAACGCTCGAGGGGTTGAACACCATCGCCCAGAAATCCGTTATCTCCGCCCGCGTGTTCATTCCCTGCCCAACCAGGTGGAACCCCGCCGGCGTCTGCTGCCAGGAATTGGCCACCACGATCCAGACGGAAGAAAAAATGGCGCCCAGCGCCACCATGCACGCCGCGAAAAAGTGCGCGCGCGCGGACACCTTCTCCCAGCCAAACACCAGCACCGCCAGGAAACCCGATTCGAGGAAAAACGCGAAAATCCCCTCCGCCGCCAGGGCCGACCCGAAGACATCCCCCACGAAGCGCGAGTAAGCGGCCCAGTTCGTCCCGAACTCGAACTCCATGACAATGCCCGTCGCCACGCCCAGCGCGAAGCTCACCCCGAAAATCTTCGTCCAGAACCTCGCCGCCTGCTCGTACTGGCGGTCGCCCGACCTCAGAAACAACGCCTCCAGCCACACGATCAACCCGCCCAGTCCGATGGTCAACGGCGGGAACAGGTAATGGAACATGATCGTCAGCGCAAACTGCAGCCGCGCCAGCGTTAACAAGTCCAGGTGCATAGTCTGTCAGATGATTGCCGGTCTCTAAAGCGGCGCCCAGTCTTTCCCCTAATCCCGCAGCCGTCAACCCCCCCCCGTGCACAGCGCCTATGCCCCCGGCAGGTCGCAGAGGCAACGGCATCCTGTTCGTGTTAAACCCCGTTGATTTTGTCCCGCAGCGGCCCCAGGTCGGGGTCGTTGGGGGCAGTGGCCTTGAGTCGGGCGCCGCCGGGCAGGGCGAAGGCCTTGGCCAGCCATTGCCGCGCCTGGGGCAGGTTGCCGAGCTGGCTTTCGTAGCAGGCCAGGTTGTAGCGCATCAGGGCGTGCTTGGGGAATTGGTTGATGACCGGCAACAGGTTGTCACGGGCCTCGAGTGTGCGCTTCAATTCATGCAGGGCGAACGAGCGGCTCACCCAGCCCTTGGGGTCCTTGGGCCGAAGGCACGTGAGGGCCGTCGCTGCCGCCAGCGCCGGTTCCCATTCGCCGGCGGCGGCGTGGACCTGCCACCGCAGCTCCAGCATGGCCGGATGCCCGCCCTGCGCGGGCGTCACCTGGTCCAGTTCGGCTTTGGCTTCCGCGGGGTTGCCCAGTCCAAGCCAACCCTCGGCCGCCTCGAGATGCCGCGCGTCAGCCAAAGAAAAGTCTGCCATGCCGGCTATAGTAGCACGGTTTGCCCCGGATGCGAAGCCTCCCGCTGCTTCCCTGGCGAGGGAATTCTCCCAGGACCCTGGTTGCGGCTGCGCCGCGCTCAGCCGATGAAGTTGCGCCCGGCGCAGGAACCTGCTAGCGTAACGGCTGGCGGGCGGCTCTGCCCCGGCAGCCGCTCAACAGCTCAAGACTTAAAGACCATTCGCTATGAACAAACTCCGGCTGCCGGTCTTGCTCAGCCTGCTCCTGCTCTGCGGCTGTGCCCAACACTACGTCATCAAACTCACCAGCGGCGGGCAGATTACGACTCGCGGCAAACCAAAACCCAAGGGCAACAATTACATCTACAAAGATGCCAAGGGCCAAGTCCAGCAAATCTCCCAGGGCCGCGTCAGAGAAATCGAGCCCGCCTCCATGGCCAGCAAAGAAAAGAGCCCCTTTAATTTGCCGCCCGGCAAGTGACGAACTTCTCGACGTACTTGCCGATCAGGTCGGCCTCGAGGTTCACCGCGTCGCCCACCTTGCGCTCGCGCAGCGCGGTGACCTCGTAAGTGTGCGGAATAATCCAGATGCGAAACCCCTTTCGCTGCACCCCGGCCACGGTCAGGCTGATGCCGTCCACGGCAATCGACCCTTTAAACACCACGTACCGCATCACCTCCGCCGGCGCCGCCAGGTCGAGCACGTGGTCCTGACCGGCCCGTTCCCAGCGCGTGATCGTCCCCACGCCGTCGATGTGCCCGGTTACGAAATGCCCGCCCAGGTTGCCGTCGGCGCGCAAGGGCCGTTCCAGGTTCACCAAACCGCCGGGCCGGACAAACTGCAGGTTCGTCCGTACCCAGGTTTCCTTGAGCAAATCGAACTGCGCCAGCCTGTCTCTCCCGCGCGCCGCCAGCTTCACCACGGTCAGGCAGCAGCCGTTGACGGCCAGGCTCGCGCCCACTTTGAGCCCGCCCCCGCAAACCCGCGCCCGCACCGTCAGCTCGATTGACTTCTCCGCCGGCTGGACCCGCTCCACCCTGCCCGTTTCCTCAACGATTCCCGTAAACATGACCCCCAAAACTTGCAGGGCGAAAGGCGGCTGGCAAGCAGAAAGGCGTTAGAGTTCTTGACCGGCAAAACTCGTTGTAATCATGTCAAGTATCGCTCCGATTGCAAAAGTGCGCTCAGCCAGCGCTTCGTTCGGGTGAATTGAATCCCGATTCCGAATCGGGAGAAAAACGATCATTGGTTATTGAAGAGTGCCCGCGGATGACGCCCAACGAACTTTCAGAGCGCGGACTCAATGACCAACAACAAATACTCAATTCTCAATTCTCAATGAATCCCCATCCCTCACGTTGATACCACTTCACATCCGCGCCCTGGTTCCCTCCCTCAACCCGCTCTCAACTCGCGCGCTCAGAAGCCAGTCCGGGCCCAGCCTGCGCCATTCGGTGCCGCTCAAGTTCAGGGTTTGGTCCAGCGTCCGGGCGCCGGCCCCCGCCACCGCGGGGCGTGCCTCGCGTCCGCCCAGCACCTTCGGCGCGTAGAAAAACGCGATCCGCTGCGCCAGGCCCTCGAACAAAAACGAGGCGTTCACTTCGCCCCCGCCTTCCACCAGCAGGCTCGTCACCTCTTCCGCCCCGAGTCTTTTCAGGAGCCAGCGCAGGTCGAGCCGCGGTGGGCCGGGCGCGCCGCGCCCGGCCTGCCGACGCCGCCCTTTGGCGACCGGCGCCACGAGCACCTTCACCCGCCCGGCCAGCGCCGCCACGCGCTCTTTCGGGGCCGATTTGCTCACCACAATGGTCGTCAGCGCCGCCTGCTCGTCACTCACCACCTTGGCCCCCAGCGGCGTCCGCGCCATCGCATCCAGCACAATCCGCCGCCGTTGGCGGCCACGGACCCGGACCGTCAGGCTGGGGTCATCCGCCAGCACGGTGTTGATGCCCGCCAGGATCGCATCGGCGCCTTGCCGCAGTTTCAGGCCCCAGTGGCGGGCCTCTGCCCCGGTAATCCATTTCGACTCCCCGGCAGCCGTGGCAATTTTCCCGTCCAGGGTCATGGCGGCTTTCACGGTCACAAACGGCGTGCGGCGGACGATCCAATGGTTGAAGGCCTCGTTGAGCCGCTCGCATTCTTCGGCCAACACCCCGTGGACCATCGCCAGGCCCGCCCGCCGCAAAATCGTGAAACCTCTCCCGCCATGGCGCGGGTTGGGGTCTGTCGCGCCCGCGACGACCTTGCTCAGGCCGGCCCCAATGATGGCTTCCGTGCAAGGGGGCGTCCGGCCCCGCGTGCTGCAGGGCTCCAGCGTCACATAAAGCGTCGCCCCTCGGACGCGGTGTCTCCCTTGCTGCGCCTGCCGCAACGCTGTGATCTCGGCATGCGGCCCCCCAGCCCGCTCATGCCAGCCCCGCCCGATCACTCGGCTGCCTTGGACCACGACCGCCCCGACCATCGGGTTGGGGGAAGTCGTGCCGCAGCCCCGGCGGGCCAGCCGCAGGGCCAGGCGCATGTAACTAGCGTGCGTGGGCATGCTTGACAAGGCCCAAGGCCCAAGGCCGAGGTCCAAAACAAATCCGAAGGCCGAAACCCCAATTGCGCTCGCCGTTGGTCTCGCCAAAACACTGGTCTTTCATCTTTCCACCCGCGTCGGAAAAATGCGAGCGTCACACCTCTCATTGCGCCTCGGCGAAGAGCGCCTGGGCAAACTCTTTGGCGTTGAACGGCTGCAAATCATCGGGCTGCTGGCCCAAGCCGATGAACTTGACCGGCAGGGCGAGCTCCTTTTGGATCGCGACCACCATCCCGCCTTTGCTCGTGCCGTCGAGCTTGGTGACGATGAGGCCGGTGAGGGGGACGGCCTTGTTGAACTCGCGGGCCTGGTTGAGGGCGTTCATCCCGGTGGTGGCGTCGAGCACGAGCAGGACTTCCTGGGGGGCGCCGGGCAATTGCTTGCCCAGGACGCGGTGGAGTTTTTGCAGTTCCTGCATCAGGTTGTGCTTGGTGTGCAGCCGCCCGGCCGTGTCCACAAACAGATACTGCGCCCCGCGCGCCTGCGCCGCCGCCACCGCGTCGTGCCCCACCGCCGCCGCGTCCGCCCCGTAAGCCCCGGCGATCACTTGCACCCCCAGCCGCTGTCCCCAAACCTTGAGTTGCTCGATGGCCGCCGCCCGGAAGGTGTCGCAGGCCGCCAGCACCGCCTTCTCCCCGCGGCACTGGACCAGGTGCGCCAGCTTGGCTGCCGTGGTGGTCTTGCCGCTCCCGTTCACGCCCACAATCGACACCACCGTCAGCCCCTCCGGCGCCCGCCCCAATTCCCAGTGGTCCCCGGCCAAACTGCTCTCCACTTCCCGCTCGGCGATAGTGAACACGTCCAGGCCCCCGGCGCCCTGGGTTTCGTAGGACTTTTTGACGGCCGCGATGATCTGCCGCGTCACCACCATGCCCAGGTCCGCGCCGATGAGCGCGGCCTCGAGTTCCTCCAGCGCCTCGGCCTCGAGCCGGGGCGACCGCGTGAGGATGCGTGTGATTTCGTGCGCCAGCTTGTTGTGTGTCTTTTGCAGGCCGGCCTTGAATTTGGCCAATAAACCCATGACTCAGTGCGAAATATGAAGGGCGGCGCGCCCATTGGCAAGCCCGGCCTTTCGTTCCTCCATCCTGGTCTTGAGCTTCTCGACGTAGTGATACGGCAGCTTCACCGTGCCGATCAGCGGTCGGCCTTTGCTGGCGCCGTGGCAATCCGAGCCGCCGGTGACCACGAGCTGAAAACGGGCGGCCACCTCCAGGTAATGCCGCACCTCCGCGGGCGGGTGCTTCGGGTGGAAGCATTCCATGCCCTCCAACCCGGCCTCCACCACGCCGGGGATGACCTTATCGCTGCGGTTCAACCCCGGGTGCGCCAGCACCGCCACCCCGCCGGCGTGGTGAATTAGCCCGATGGCCTCCGCCGCCGACATCTTGAACTTAGGCACCCAGGCGGGGCGGTTCCTTTTGAGAAACCGCTCGAAGGCCTCGTCCAGGTTCGCGCACAGCCCGGCTTTGACCAGCGCGCGCGCCACGTGCGGCCGGCCCGGCGCCCGGCAGTCCGCCAGCGCAAACACCGCCTCGGCCGCCAGCGGGACCCGCAGCCGGTTCAGCCGCCTCACCATCTCGCGAATCCGGTCCTGCCGCACGCTTTGGAATTTGGCTATCTCGGCCAGCAACTTCAGGTCCCGCGGCTCGACACCGTAGCCCAGGATATGAATCTCGTCCCCATCCTGCTCGGCCGTCAGTTCCGTGCCCGGGATGAATTCCAGCCCGGCCGCCGCGCACGCCACCGCCATGGGCGCGCAGCCCTCCACGCTGTCGTGGTCCGTCACCGCCACCGCTGCCAGCGCGTGGCAGCAGGCTTGCGACACCAACTCGTCGGGCGACCAGGTCCCGTCGGAAAAGCGCGTGTGCAGATGCAGGTCGGCAAACATGGCCCAGGCTCTATTGCCAATCGCTAACGCTCGTTAGCGGCAACTCATTCGACCACCCTCCCCGGGCGCATCAACTCGCTCTTGACCTTGTCCAGGATGCCGTTCACGAACTTGCCGCTGTCCTGCGTGGAAAACTTCTTGGCCACGTCCACCGCTTCGTTGATGCTCACGACCGGCGGGATATCCTCCCGGTGCAGCATCTCGTAGATGGCCAGGCGCAAAATGTTGCGGTCCACCGCCGCCATGCGGTGCAATTCCCAGTTCCGGGCGTGTTTTGTGATCCGCGCATCCGCCTCCTCCCGGTGTGCCAGTGCCCCGCGAATCAGCGGCTCGGCAAACCGGCGCACCGCCTCCTCCTCGCTGGTGGGCGGCGGCAACTCCACCGCCTCGCCCCAGGTCGCGGGGGCCTTCTCCTCCGCGATGGCCGCCGCCCGCTGCGATTCCCAAAACTCGTCCAGGGCCCGGTCCAGGTCCTCGGACGGGTTCAAATCATACTGAAACAGAAACTGCACCGCGCGTTCGCGCGCTTCACGACGCTTGCCCATACTTATACCATGCCCCAAAAACAGTGGCCGAGAAATTAAATTCTTACAACCCTCACGCGGGGTCGACGTAGGGACGCCGGTCGCCACGCGCCCCTGCTTCGATCCCAATTAAGGCGCAAAAGACGCCCTGTATTGGCCACGTTGGCTGCATTGGCTACATTGGCCATTTTGTCGAAAAAACTGCCGAATACGTTAGCGGTTTTCTGAAATGGCCCGCTCAGAACTTGCCCACGTCTTGGATTTGTTGGAAGTAGGCGCCCCACCAACTGACAATGCGGTAAGCGATCAGGATCATGACGACCAGGTAAACGGCGCGCGGGAACCAGCGGGCCAGGGCATGGAGTTTGCGCGAGCCTTCCTCCTGGTAGTAGCGGTGCAGGCGCCCCAGCGTCTCATCCAACCGGCCGCTGATTTCGCCGGTCGCATACTGGTTGGCAAAGAGCTCGGGAAACTGCCGCGAGGCGCCGAGCGCCTCGGCCGGGGTCTGGCCGCCCTCAACCTGTGGCCGCCAGGCCAGCACCGCCCGCCGCAGCGCCGGTGAGCCGCTGGCCGCCGCCGCCAGTTCCCAGCCCTCCACCACGCTCACCCCGGCATTGAGCAGCGCCTCCAGCGACCCGGCCAGGCGCCCCAGGGCTAGGTCGCGCCGGGCCATGCCCAGCACCGGCACCGGGTGCAGGACGCGCTCGACCAACGCGCGCCAGCGCTCGCCATGCCGGCTTTGGGCGGCATAAACCACCAGCCCAATCACGGCGTAAATCGGCACGAGCACCCCGGCGGTCTGGCACAAATACCTGACCCAGTTGCCCGACAGGAAAAACTGCGAGAACGGAAGAATAAAGACGGCGAAGTGAAACACGAAGGCCGGGTAAGTCAGGTCAGCGATTAACTGGCGGGCAATCCGCGCGCGGTCCGCGTAGTAGTCGGCCAGCAGCCGGAAGGAGGCATCCAGGCGCCCGCTCTGTTCCCCCGCTTGCAGTAGCGTTACATCAAAGGCCGGCAGCCACCGGCAGTCCAGCCGCCCCAGCGACTCCGTGAGCGTGGAACCCTCCGCCAGCCCCTGGAGCGTCTGCCGAATCGGCTCCCGATAGGAGCGCGCGGGCGGCTTGCGCTCCAGTTGTCCCAGGGCCGCCACCAGCCCCAGCCCCGCAGACGTCAGCCCGCTGAGTTGCTGATAAAACTCAGCGCGCCGCGAAAACTGCCCGGGCGTGATGATCAGGGCCATGGTGCGTAGTTGGTTGGCACGATGTTCGGCCTTTTCAGGGCGCCTGGCCAGGCGCGAGCCAGGAGCAAATCCGTCCCGACCTGTCGGGATGACGAGCCAGCCACGCCGCCAGCCGCCAAAACAACCAGTCAAGTTGCAAAGGTTATTTCTTGACGGCGACTATTCCAACGCGAATTGGAATTACCCCGCCACGCGGTCCAAGCGGGTTTTGAGGTCCTTCTTGCTGCGCAGGCCAACGATCTGCTCGGCCACCTGGCCGTGGTGAAATATCAGCAGCGTCGGGATGGACTGGATGTTGAATGGGGCCGCCAGGGCTTGGTGTTCGTCGATGTTGACTTTGCCGAACCTGACTCGGCCATCGTACTCGCCGGCCAATTCATCGAGGATCGGGGCGAGCATCTTGCAAGGCACGCACCACTCGGCCCAGAAGTCGACCAGGATCGGCCCGGGCGACTCCTGCACTTCCTTGGCGAAATTGTCCTGCGTCAAAGTAATAATATTCGAAGCTGCCATAACCAATTCCAAGACCTGATTTGCGCCTCAACCTCTCCCCTGAAGCCAGCGGCCTTCGACCACCGAAAAAACCCCCGGATTCTCCCCTATTTGGGGCCCTCCAACATCCAAACGTAAATTGTGCCTGCCGCCGCGGCGATGCCCGCGATCGCCGCGCCGATGGCCAGCACCTTGTCCAGCGTGCTCACCGTCGGCATAGCCAGGGCCGCCGCCACCGGGCGTGGAGCCGCAGCGCCAACCGGCCCCGGCCGCATAGCCGTGCCAGCCGTCGGCGCCGCCGTCGCGCGCGGCGCCGCTGGCGCTGCATGAGGGACTGGGGCGGCGCCGCTCGGAGCCGCCGCCGCCGACGGCGCCCCGGCCGGCCCGCCCCCTGGCCCGCCCGCCGGCCCGCCGGGCGGCAGGGTCGGCAGCTTGATGGTCGGCGCGGCCGAAGGCTTGGGCGGCAAATTGATGCGGACAGTTTCCTTCTTGGGTTGGACCTTTCCGGTCTCTTTCTTCGGCGGCGCTGCGCCGCCCGGAACGTTGGGGATATTGTCAGCCATAACGCTATTTGTCCTTCACATTACGGTTGCCCCCCGCCTCTGTCAATCTCATTCCCAAACCTGCTTTGCCCGCCAGGCCAGTCCAGCGGGGGCAACCTCGACAGCGCAAATTCAACGCCCTTCGCCTCCGGCGTGGCCATCCCCGCGCGGACCCCGCTCTTCGCGCGGGCGCGCCACGTTCACCGTCAGGGCGCGACCCTGGAACTCCTTGTTGTGGAACTGCTCCACCGCCCGGCTCGCCTCCTCGGGCGTGGCAAATTCCACAAACCCAAACCCCCGTGACCTCCCGCTAACCTTGTCCAGCATCAGATTCACCGCCGTGACCACGCCCGCCTGGGAGAAATAATCCTCCAGGTCCTTTTCCATCGTTTGATAGGACAAGTTGCCCACGAATAGCCTGTTCTGGTTCATAAACTCACGTCTGCTCAACAAAACTAAGTGCGGAGGACTGCAACCCGGCAGGATCACTGAATGTCGTTTAACCTAGGTTCCATACTGACAATCTGTCTTCTGACACCATCACGTTCGTTCTTTGAACGGACACGCTCTTTTTTTACCAAACTCCCCGCCGGAGTCAAGCCCCGGCAGCAACAACCACCCCAGGACCACCGGACCACGGGACCTGCGCTGAGTGGCACGCATCAGGAACCTGGAGCCCAACCCCCCCACCCCGCCGAAGTTTTGGACATTGCTTCTTAGGACTTCCACCGCCCAAGCGCGCCTTAGTGCCATCTTGAACGCGACTTGGAATTATTCCTGCACAGGCCCTACGGCTCGACTGGTCCGCGCCAGACGCTGCCGCCGAAGGTCGTGACGCGCAGGCTCGCCTGGTCGGACGGATCGAACTCGACGCGCTGGATGTTCGCAAAGGGCAACTGGTCGAAGGCCTGCCAGGTCCGCCCGTCGTCTCGCGTCAGCCATAAACCAGCGCCGGGGGCGTCTTCCGTCAGTGTCATGTAGAGCCAGCCGTCGCGGCTTGGGTGGAAGTAGCCGCCGAAAGTCTGCGGGCCCTGGCGGCCGATGCGCCGCCAGCTCTTGCCGCCGTCCTGGGTCCCATACAAGCCGCCGGATTTGTCTTCCCAACTCGCGTCACAGGCCCCCACCAGGATGCGGTTGCTGTCCCGGGGATGGACCGAAAAGTCCTTGGGATACAACCAGGGCTGGGAGGCATTGATCTGTTCCCAGGTCTCGCCGCCAGGCCGGGCGCGGTAGAGGCCCACACCCTCGGGCGCCAGCGGTCGACCCGGCCCGGCGCGCCGCCCGCAGATCATGGCGAACAGCGTGCCGTCCCGGTGCAGGAATACGCGCGAGACCCGCAAGTTGTCCGGGTGCCCCAGCCCGCTTTTCTTCGCCGTCCAGGTCCGGCCACCGTCGGTGGATTTGAACACGCCTTCGGAGAACACCCCGGCGTAGAGGGTGCGGGCATTTTGGGGGCTCCTGGCATCCAGCACGATGGAGGTCACCGGCTTGAGCGGCAGGCCCCGGGCCTCGGACCTCCACGAAGCGCCGAAGTCCGACGAAACACACACCCCGCCCGGCCGATTGTGGCCGTGGCGCTCGGAGATGATGTTGTCGTTGGGAATGTCGTGCACGTCGGAAAACGCGCCCCAGAGCTTGCCGGCGATGTCCGGGTCGAAGGCCAGCTCGTAACAGGTGTTTCGCCACGGCGTCCAGGACTTGCTGTCCCACCAGACCCAGCTCTGGCCCCCATCCAGCGAACGGGCCAGGCCGAGATCGGTATAAGCGATGTAGTGGCGGTTGGTTTCCATCGGGTCAACGTAGTAGTGCCAGGTGGTCGTGACCACCAGGCCGTTGCACGCCCAGGCCGATCCGGGCTTGGGTTTCTGCCCCGGCGCCGGGTAAGTGTGGCCCCCGAACCAGCTCTGGCCGCCGTCATGGGTGACGTGGCACTCGTTGCGCACCAGGATCACGCGCTCCGCGTCCGTGTTGCAAACCGCCGCTCCAAACGGCGCCTCGCCGCCCTTGAACGACTGGCCCGTCGAAGCGGTGACATAGTCCGGGGCGACGTTGTAGCGTTCGAACCGCGGGTCCATGAAGTAAGTGGTCCGCCAGCTTTCCCCGCCGTCATCGCTGCGATAGACCGTGTCGCTGTGCGGCGGATGAAAGCCGGTGCTCGTGTTCAAGGCGTACACGGTGAGCGGTTTGGCGTCGGTCGCCAGCAGTTGCTGGTATTGCGAGATGGGGCCATAAGCCCACTGGTCGGCCACTTTGGTTTCGGTGTTGAGGCCCCGGCCCATCGCCCGCTCCCAGGTCTCGCCGCGATCGCGCGAGCGATAGACGCCGCCCCGGAACTCGCCGTTCTGTTCCTTGCTCCGCACCGCGCAGTAGAGCATGACCACTTTGCCCTCGGCCTCCGAACCGCCGGCGAACGCCTGGATTTCCTTCCACGGCAGTCCCTGCGTCTTCTCCGCCCAGGTCTGCCCCCCGTCAACTGAGCCCCAAACGCCTTTTTCCGTGGCCGCGAACAAACCCCGGCCCGGGCGGGTGCGATCAAAGTGGAACCCAACCAAGCGCCCGGCAGGTCCGTTGCAGGCGGTCCAGGTGTTGCCCGCGTCACGCGAGAGCCAGCAACGGCCATTGCGCGTCGCCGTCAGCATCAGGTTCGGGTCGGCCGGATTGATGGCGATTTCCCCCTCCAGCCCCTCCTTGAGATCGCCAATGCGCGCAAAGGTCCGCCCGCGGTCGCGGCTCAGGCGGAGTTGCCCGCCGCAGGAGGCGTAAAGGATGTCGGGATTGGACGGATGAAAGGCCGGCCGGCATTGGGTGTCGCTCCGCAGTTGCGCCTGGTGGAGCATCCGCCAGTTGCGCCCGCCGTCCTCCGAAAGGTAGGCCCCGCTCATGTCGCAATTGAGCATCATCAGGTTCGGGTCCGCCGGGGAGATCGCCGGCGCAAACATCCCACCGCCGCCCGACAGGCCGACGGGCGCCCACGCAACGGCAGGCGCCGTCGGTGCCGCCGGAGCGCGCCCGGCCCAGGCCGACGGAAAGAGGCTGAGCGCCACCAGAAGGGCGGTGCTGGACAAGGAGCGCAGGGAAAGTTTCATATTCGGGGGTGCTCCACGCTTACGGCAGCATGGCCGAGATGCTTTGGAGGGCGTTGCCTTCCAGCCGATTATTGACGTACACGAAAGTCCGGCGTCTCGGCCCGGCAGCCTGGCCTTCCGTGATGAGCGCTCGGCCGGCCGCCCTGGCCTCCGGGTTCTCTTCCTTAATCGAGTCGTAAGGCTCGAACGTCTTGACCGCCTGCTCGTATTTGCGGCCGGGCTTCAACAGGAACCGCGCCGCCACCAGTTCCGGGTTGGGGCGGCTGCCCGGCAGCGCCATCTGCTCGCTAACCGGCGGCATGGCTTCCCAGGCGTTGAACACGTGGGCAACCTGGTGGCACGCGAGGCAGGCAAAATAATCCGGCCTCAGCCAGTTCCGATTCCGCAATTCCATCGCGTAGGGCCAGCCCTTGGGCAAGCGCCCCAGGAATTTGTCCAGCTCGCCAACAAAGTCCCGGCCGTGCTGATAATCGGTCGGATAAAACCGCGAGAACTCAAACATCAGCAGGCCCACCTGCGGGCGGATCGCCTCGCATGGGCCCAAAAACGAGGTCGCGAACAGGTCCGCGTTCAGATAATGCTCGTTCGGCTTGCCCGCGCGCTCCCCGAAGCGCTCCAGGCTCGGGAACTTCTTTACCGTAATCGCATCCGTCACCTTGAAGCCGAACAGGAAATCCCCAGGCACCTGCGCCGCCATGCCCTCCAACGACCGGCGCGTCGGAAAGCTGTAATAGGCCGCATCCACGCTCACCGTCTTGAACACCTCGGCATATTCCCCCAGGCAATCCCGCTTGAAACGCGCCTCGGCGAATTGCCCCCGCCATTGGTAACGCCCGCGCTCATAAAGCAGCCCGCACCACCCCGGGTATTTCCACGACGACGTGCCGATAAAAACTCCCTGCTCCGCCAGCGCCGCCGCCTGCTGCTTCAACTGTTCCCGGCTCAATTCCACAAGCTCACTATTAAGCCGCCACCGGCCCTGGGTAAAGACGGCATTTGTCCTCCGCCAACAGGCCGTCCAAGAACCCGCAGCTTTTCCCCGGCACTTCATATAAAATGCCCCTCGGCCTCGACGCTTTGGGAGCGGCTATTGCAGGGAGCAGCCCTCGGCGGGACCAGGGAAGCCCTTGGCTGCGCCGGGGAGACCGGCAAAGCTTTGTGCTGAGCTGTGCCATTGCATTTAAACCGGGGCCTGGCCAGTGTTTTGGCAAAAATGGCCAATGTAGCCAATGCAGCCAATGTGGCCAATGCAGTCTGTAGCGCCCTTTAAGGGCGCGGGGCGGGCGGTGGGAATGAGGCCCCAGGGCATCGGCCTGCCGGCCTCAGCCCTGGGCTGGGTTCTCCCGACGCGTCGGGATTGGGCCGCGACGCGGACCGCGAACGGCGACGCATTCCATCGCTTATCATTGCAGTCTAACACTAGTTCTCTTGCTTTGAAGGCATCGGGAAAGGGGGTCTGGACAGCGGCGGCCACGGGGACGTGGAGCGTGAAGCGTGAGAGCGTGGAGCGTGGAGCCTGAGGAGAATGGCCGCGCTTTGCCTCAACTATGCCGGCGAGGCTGATTTTCCGCTTTTGAGGCAGCCAGGGTTCGGTTAAGGTCTGCCTGGCATGGAAACTGAGCCTGCCAGACCAACGCGTGGTCCGCCAGGGGTGCAGCCTCTTGGGCACGATCGCGGACTGGTCACGTTGCTGTTTTCGGACGTGGTGGGGTCCACTGCGCTCAAGCAAGCCCTGGGCGACCGTGCGGGCGTGGCCCTGCTCCGGCAGCACCATGAGCGGGTGCGCCAAGTGCTGCGGGACTTCGCGGGGGCGGAGGTGATCAAGACGGCCGGCGATTCCTTTCTGAAGAAGAGCCCCCCGCTCGCCCCGTTGCGCAACGAGCCGCGCTTCCAGGCGCTGGTGAAGAAAGAGGGACTCGACCAATGAATCCCGGCACTGAACAACGCAAGCTGGCCGCGATCATGTTCACCGACATGGTGGGCTACAGCGCGCTGGCTCAGCGCAGCGAAACCCTCGCGCTGGAGCTGCTGGAGGAACACCGGCGGTTGCTGCGTGCGCTCTTTCCGCGGTTCAACGGCACCGAAATCAAGACCATCGGCGACGCCTTTTTCGTGGAGTTCCAAAGCGCGCTGGAAGCGGCCCAGTGCGCCATCGAAATCCAGCGGGCGCTGGCCAAGCGCAATACCGACTGCTCCCCCGACCGTCACATCCAGGTCCGCGTGGGGATTCACATCGGGGATGTGGTGCACCGGGAGGGAGATGTCTATGGCGACGGGGTGAACATCGCCTCGCGGATCGAGCCGTTGGCCGGACCGAACGGGATTTGCATCTCGATGGATGTGGAGCGGCAGATTCGCCACGCGTTGGAGGCGCGCTTGGAGAAGCTGGGGCCAACAGAGCTTAAGAACATCCGTGTGCCGATGGAGCTATTCCGCATCGTGCTGCCGTGGGAAACGCAAAGGAGCAGCCGGCGTGAGGAGGCTCTGTTCAAAGGCGCAAGTCAGAATTCGGAAGGCGGAACAAGAAGTCAGAGCCGACTGATGTCGGCGGCTACAAAGTTTGGCTGGGTCGCCGTCCTCGCGCTGTTCGCGGTTGCAGTCGGCTGGTGGCTCGTTCATCAATCCGGCAAGGCGACGAAGCAAGTTGCGAGTTCGCCGAGTGCTTCGACTTCGCCAGCCGGGTCGAGCGCATCGCCCGCCCCTGACCAGAAATCCATCGCCGTGCTGCCGTTTGTGAACATGAGCTCCGACAAGGACAACGAGTATCTGAGCGACGGAATCACCGAAGACCTATGCACAGCTTTGACGCAGGTGCGGGGATTGCGCGTGCCCGCCCGGACTTCCTGTTTCGTCTTTAAGGGCAAGACCGACGATATTCAGAAGATTGGCCAGCAACTCCATGTCGCCACCGTCCTGGAGGGGAGCGTGAGCCAATCGGGCAATAAACTGCGCATCACCGCGCAGCTTATCAGTGTCGCCGATGGCTTCCATCTCTGGGCCACCAACTACGACCGGGAGATGAGCGATCTTCTGGCGTTGCGGAGCGAGATCGCGCAGCAGGTGGTCGCCGCCATGCGAGTCCAGTTGCTTCCCGGCGAACGGCAGCAGCTTGAGAAGAAAGGGACGGAGAATCCAGAGGCGCACCGGCTGTATTTGCTGGGCCGTTCCTTCTGGAACCAGCGCACCGGGGACGGCTTGAAGAAAGCACTGGACTATTTTGAGCAAGCCTTGGTTAAAGACCCAAACTACGCGCTGGCGCATGTGGGTTTGGCCGACTGTTATGTCGTGCTGCCTGACCACGCAGGTGTTCCCACCAAAGAAGTCACACCCAAGGCGCGCGCCGCCGCGCTCACGGCGCTAAAACTGGACGATACGCTGGGTGAAGCGCACGCGGCTTTGGCCAATATCAGACAGATGGAGTGGGATTGGCAGGGAGCCGAAGCGGAATACAGACAAGCCATCGAACTTGCTCCGAATTACGCGACCGCGCACCACTGGTATTCGATACTTCTGCGGGATTTGGGGCGGTTTGATGAAGCGAGCCGCGAGATTCAACGGGCGCAAGAGCTTGATCCACTCTCGCCCATCATAAACGTGAATGTGGGTTTAAGCCAGTATTTCCAGGGGCACTATGACCAAGCCATCGCTATGTACCGTACAGTACTCGATATGAATCCAAACTTCCGCCCGGCCCAGGTCAACCTTGGCAGTGCCTATTTAACGAAACGGATGTACAGCGAAGCCATCACGGAGTTCCAGACGCTAAGGGCATCAGTTGGGGACGTTCCTTTGGGGCTTGCGGGCCTCGGTTATGCCTATGGGATTTCCGGTAGAGTGAATGACGCTGGCAAAGTGCTCGATGAGTTAACGGGTTTCTTGCAGCGGGGATACGAAGTCCAATACGATATCGCTTTCGTTTACAATGGTCTGGGGAATCACGAGAAAGCTCTGGATTGGTTGGAAAAAGCCGTTGAGACACAAGCCGACGTGATGAGTGGTCTGAAAGTTGCCCCGGATTGGCAGAATCTTCGTTCGGAGCCGAGGTTCATGGCTTTGCTCAAGAAAATGGGGCTGGAGAAATAGACGGCCTTGATTTCATCGCCGACCCTGGCAAAACAAGGTTCGATTGATCTTTGCGGCAGTAAATGCACAGGTCGTTGTGGGGGCTGAATAGATGCTCCTTGGGTTTCTTCGGTGGGGGTTCATGCAAAAACAAGTTCCGAAGGCGAGGCGTAATTCCAACATTATTCTCTGGCACCCTTGCGGGGTGCGACCGCCAGTCCCGATTCGGAATCGGGAGCCCGGTGGTCGTTCCCCCTTTACCCTGAACGACCACCGGCTACTGTCTGCCAACCCTCCGGGTTGGAGAAAATCGGAACTTGTTTTTGCGCGGGCGCTAGTGCACTGGTCGGTATGGGGGCTGAATAGATGCTCCTTGGGTTTGCTTGGTTTGTTTGGATGGTCCGAGTTGCTCATTGATGGTTCGTTTCCTTTCGGTTGATTTTTGCGGTTATGGGATTTGAAGCAAGAGTTGGTTGTCGTTGCAGCCGAACGGGGTCGGGGCGCAAAGGGAATCCAAGCAGTCCTGCCAGTTGAAGTCCAGGCGTTCAAGGTCGGCCTGGGTGAGGGGTGCCGTGGGAGTTGATTCGATGAGACGGTCAACTTCGTCAGACGGATGCAGCGCTTTGTCCCGCCCTTGCAGGGCGGCGGGGTTTGTTCGGCCCATGACCTGGGGCTCGGCGCGGCGCGCCTCACCCCAGGCTGTCACATCGCGGGCTTTCAGCCCGCACTGGAGTTTGGCGAAAGCCAGCAGGCGAGCGCCGGGAGCACACACCTCTTTCAGCCCGCAAGCCAGCGCGTTTTATGCATCTGTCACCGGTTTGATGCCCGCCTGGCGCGGTTTTTCGCTTTTGACGCCGCCAGGGTTCGGTTAAGGTCTGCTTGGCATGGAAGCTGAGCCGCGAACTGCGAATGGCGAACTGCGAACGGTGAACAAGGTTCTGTTAAGGTCTGCCTGGCATGGAAGCTGAGCCTGTCACACCAAGCCGTGCTCCGGCAGGTGTGCAGCCTCTGGGGCACGATCGCGGACTGGTCACGTTGCTGTTTTCGGACGTGGTGGGGTCCACTGCGCTCAAGCAAGCCCTGGGCGACCGTGCCGGCGTGGCCCTGCTCCAGCA
>Ga0187850_10000528_pt1 | contig 48730 bp, 36 predicted proteins | sample June2016WEW_4_15_FD_132436 | JGI IMG/M metagenome (GOLD analysis project Ga0187850, IMG submission 132436) | Peatland microbial communities from SPRUCE experiment site at the Marcell Experimental Forest, Minnesota, USA - June2016WEW_4_150 | ecosystem: Environmental > Terrestrial > Soil >...
GAAAATATTTTTCTATGCAAAGCGTATTTCTTGAAATCAAGACGCCACTCGCGAAACTGTATAACAGCTAGAGAGACGATTGCTGTAAGCGGTCCCCAGGCTTTACTTTGTCGGCGTAGCAGTAGAGAATGAGCAATCATGGCAATCAACGCAGACAGACCGCATCTCTGGAAACTGGACATAGCTGCTTCAGTAGATCTCTTCAATGCGTGGTTCATGAACTTTGCGCCTGCAACGTATCGCAAAACACGGTTGAAAACCACCGAGGTTGTTCGGGAGGCGCTCTCGCTAACCAATGACCTGCGGTCCATCACGCCGGACGTTTTAGCTAAATATCCCAATGTGCTGCCGACATTGCGAATGTCAACCGCGCCTCCTCTTGCAAGAGACCGGCTGATCGGCCTGGCACACGCAAACAAAAACCTCGTGTTGACCATGGAAGAAGGTTCTATTCCTCCGCGTCTCCAAAAATCTGTTTTGGCGGACAATCTAAAGAGCATCTGCGGAATCCTGGCTCGGCTTTTGGACAAAGACATTTTCCCTTGGCTCGAAACAGGAAAGGACCCGTCCGAGGAAGAACGCTATAGAGCTTCAACGATCATTGCTGATCGGCTGTGTGGATCCGTAGCTGACCCAATAATCAGAAATGCACAGGAGCACCGGCAGCTAGCCTTAATCGAGGATTATTTGCGCCACAGGGGATACGTGAAAAAGCCGCCAGCAGGCGGTGCCGGAATAAGAGGCATGGAGCCTGGCACATTCGCTTTCCGCGTAAACGTGCCGGTGGGAGATGAGCTAAAGGTCAATGTGCCCATTGACGTGGTGATTCAGCCGAAGGTCGTTCGGAAGAGCGGGATACCCATTTTGATCGAGGCAAAGTCCGCAGGGGACTTTACGAACACCAACAAGCGCCGCAAGGAAGAGGCTACAAAGGTTCACCAGCTGCGAGCGGCGTATGGTGACGATGCAAAGCTCATCCTGTTTCTCTGTGGCTACTTCGATGGTGGCTATCTTGGCTACGAGGCGACAGAAGGGCTCGATTGGATTTGGGAACATCGAATCGATGACCTACTCAAACTAGGAATATGAGACCCGTGGCCACGCAGAGCGATATAAATGTGAAAGAGGCGTTTCGCCTTCAAGAGCAGGTACGGCTCGATTTGCTGAAGTCGCCCGCAGAACGTAATGAATTGGGGCAGTTTGCTACTCCGCCAGACCTCGCGACCGAACTCGCCGAGTACGTTGCAAGGCTATGGAACAACCGCACGGAGAAGGTTCGATTCCTTGACCCAGCAATCGGCACAGGCTCGTTTTTTTCTGCGCTGCGACGAGTGGGCAAGTCCGGATGGGTCGAGGCGGCGATGGGTATTGAGCTCGATAGCAGTTTTGCGGAAACCGCCACGCGCCTCTGGCAGTCAACTGGACTAAAGATCGTTGCGGGGGACTTCACGCGGCTCACGCCACCGGCACGCGAAGATCGTCCGAATCTGATCTTGACGAATCCGCCATACGTACGGCACCACCACCTGAGCCAAGCGGAAAAGCTACGGCTGAAGACTCTGGCGATATCTATCGTGGAAAGGGAGGTGAGTGGACTCACGGGACTGTACTGCTACTTCATTTTTTTGGCTCACAACTGGTTGCGGGAGAATGGACTCGGAGTGTGGCTCATACCTTCAGAGTTTATGGACGTAAACTATGGCAGGGAACTCCAATACTACTTATCTAACAAGGTGACCCTTCTGCACATCCACCAGTTTGATCCTACCGACGTGCAATTCGATGACGCACTGGTGTCGTCGGCTGTAGTCGTGTACCAGAAAGCAAAGCCGACGGACGGGCACACGGTGAAATTTTCCTTTGGGGGTTCGTTGCTGCGACCAGAGTTTGAACATCTGGTACCTCTGGCGAGGGTGATTAAAACGAGGAAGTGGAGCGCGCTGGTGCAACCCGAGCGCCAAGTGGCAGAACCGCAGTCAGACATTACCCTTAGCTCGCTCTTCGTGGTAAAGCGAGGCATCGCGACTGGCGCAAACAATTTCTTCATCCTGCCCCGGGACAAGGCTGCGAATCTTGGTATTAAGCAGGACTTTCTTAAACCCATTTTGCCCAGCTCCCGGCAGCTCCACCATTCCATAATCCTTTCGGACTATGACGGGTACCCGACGGTCGAAAAGCAACTCGTCCTGATAGATAGCTACCTCTCCGAAAGGGACTTAAAATCAGCGTGCCCCGCACTCTGGTCATACCTCAAGCAAGGGGAGGCAAATGGCATCCGCGACCTGTACCTCGTTGCCAGGAGGACTCCATGGTATCGGCAAGAACATCGAGAGCCTGCCCCATTCCTATGTACGTATATGGGGCGACTCGGAAGGAGTCAAAATCCCTTTCGGTTCTTTTGGAACCAATCTCGCGCGATCGCCACGAACGTTTACTTACTGCTGTACCCCGTGGGACCACTCAAAGCCGAGCTGGCACGGAAACCAACACTTCTAAAGAAAACACTCGAGCTATTGCAGGCAATCGAGCCAAGAGCACTGGTGCATGAGGGACGCGTATACGGAGGAGGTCTTCATAAGCTTGAGCCTTCCGAGTTCGGTCGGTTAGACGCAAAGCCCTTCCTGGATCACCTCGGCGTTCAGATACAGCCGAAGCTATTCGCTTAATAAGAGGCAAATGCTTTTTCATGTTGGGGGGATCATACGGCGGATCGCTGATGAAAGCGGGGAAGGCTACACTTTCACATTATTCAGAATTGGTGAACGCGTAGCGTGTTCCCGGATCTGTCTCACCCAAGAAGTCTCAGCACCGAGAACGTGAGTCGGAAGTTCTCCATGTCCGCGTGGTCGAGGCGCACCAGGACCTTTGAGCCAAGCTTGAAGTGGCGTTTGTTGCGCTCGCCGACAAAGGAATGCGTTTTTTCCTTGTAGAAATAGACGTCATCGATGAGTGTGCCCACGGGCACGAAGCCTTCCACGTAATGTTCGAGAAGCTCCACGAAAAAGCCCTGGCGCACAACGGAAAACAGGATGGCCTCGAATTCATCGCCGATCTTGTCGGACATGAACTGAACTTTCTTGATTTTTTCGATCTCCCTCTCGGCTTCGTCCGCAATACGCTCGCGAGCCGACGTATGGGCCGCAATTCCGGGAAGCTGGGCCGCCATTTTCTCCTGCCAGGCTAAGGAAGGATAAACCAGCAAGCACTGCTTGAGCAGCCGGTGCACTACCAGGTCCGGATAGCGCCGGATCGGCGAAGTAAAGTGGGTGTATTCCAAGGTGGCCAGGCCGAAATGTCCCAGGTTTTCGGCCGAGTAGCGCGCCTGCATGAACGAGCGCAGCATCAGATATGCAAGGAACCGGCCTTCGATCTTGCCTTCGAGCCTGGCAACAAACTTCTGGAAATCCTTCGGACGGTATTCGCCATCGCGGCTTTCCAGCGTGTATCCCAGAGCGAGTGCGAACTCGGCAAAGTCCTGGACCTTCTGCGGGTCCGGTTGTTCGTGCACCCGGTAGAGTGCCGGACCGCCCGAGGCAGTCAAACGCTCCGCCACGGTTTCGTTAGCCAGGAGCATGAACTCCTCGATGATGCGATGCGCGACATTCCGTTCCGCGGGGACCACTCGGATCACGCGGCCGCTGCCATCAAACTCGATCTCCGCTTCCGGGAGATCGAAGTCGACGGCGCCGCGCAGATACCTTTTTGCCGACAGGATCAGGCACAGCTCTTCCATGGACTCGAAGAGCGGGACGAGCTCAGCATATCGGTCGCGCTCCTGCGGATCTTTGTTCACGAGGATTTTCGCCACGGAAGTGTACGTCATCCGGGCGCGGCTGCGCAGGACGGCTTCCGTAAAGCGTCGTTTGACCACTTCACCTTTTGCGTCGACTTCCATGATCACGGAGAAGACCAGGCGATCCTCGCCGGGTTTCAGGCTGCAGATGCCGCTCGACAATTTCGAAGGAAGCATGGGAATCGAGCGGTCGGGGAAGTACACGGAAGTACCCCGTGCGTACGCGTCTGCATCCAGCGCCGTGTCTTCATGCACGTAATGGGAAACGTCCGCGATGTGGACCCCGAGTAGGTAATGACCGGACGGCAACTTTTCCAGGGTGACGGCATCATCAAAATCGCGCGCAGTCTCCCCGTCGATGGTCACGGCCTGTGCGCCGCGAAGGTCTTCGCGTCCCACGCAATCCTGGACTCCGAGGTGGTCCGGGATATCCTCCAGCTCTTCCATTGTTCGGAAGCTGAAAACCGTAGGCAGCCCGTACTTATATTCCGTAATCCTGTACTCGATGTCTTTATCCCCGGGGTACCCCAGCACCTCCACCACTTGTCCCGGGGGATTCTGGTGCCTGCCCGGCGGCACGGTGAGTAAGACCACCACAATCTGCCCGTTCTTCGCGCCCTTGGCCTGCTGGGAGGGGATCATGATTTCCTGGGACATGCGCGTGTCCAGCGGAACCACCATTGGGAAGCGCGGGTGTTCATAGTAACGGCCGACGATTTGGGGATGACCCCGCTCCAGGACGCGCAGCACCATGCCTTCGAGGCGCTCTTCCGGTTCGTCTGCTCGCTGCCTCCCGGGGCGGCCGCGGCGCACGATTCGCTTCTTCCGTGCCACCTTGATCAGCACCCTGTCTCCATGGAGTGCTTCTTCCATGTTGCGCGGAGGGATAAAAATGTCCTGCCGGCAGATTGTACTGTCGTCCGGCTTGACAAACCCGTATCCATCGCGATGACAGATCAGCACTCCGGAGACCAACGACTCTTTTGAAGGGAGCGCATATTGCCCCCTCTTGATTCGGTGGATGATTGCCTGTGAATCGAGCTCATCGAGGTATCGCTGGAGATCGCGCCTATCATCGCTGTCCAGGTCGAGGAGGCGCACCACTTCCCGAAACGTAAACGTGCGCTTTTCGTGTGCGCGGACAAATCTCAATACTTCCTGCTTTTGCGCCGCTGTGAGCACACGATCCTCCCGATCACAATCATATCATCCGATCGCTACGACACGCGGACCTCGACCTGGACTTGGACGTGGACTTGGACCGTCTTGCCCGGCGTGAACTTTCGCAAGCTTGATGTTTACAAGGTGTCGAATATGAGTATGTCCACGTCCAGGTCCAAGTCCAGGTCCACGTAGGACGCGGCATTCAAGCCTGAAAGCCATGCTGGAGAAGTTTCACCAGCGTGCGAATTACCGCTTGGCGATGAGTGCCGGCCCAATAGATCTTGTTACACGATGGGCAACACTTGAACTGCGACTGGGTCTCGAACACAAAGGGGGGGACCCGGTCACGCACCTGGTCGCGTGGTACTTGTTCCAGGATCTTATTGCAGGCGAGGCAGCGGGTAAGGACACCAGGAAGAGTCGTTGTACCCGTGACCTTGAAGACTTGCTCGAGCTGAGACTGAATATTCTCCTTTTCGAGAAATATAAAGTGCTTCACGACCCTTCGCACCAGCAGGCGTGTGTCGCGAGATAAGAGGATGCGTCTTTGCTGCTGCGACAGGGCCACCAACTCCTCATCGGTGAACCGATTGGAGTAAAGAACGTCAAAGCCGGCAATGCGGAGCCATTTGGCCAAACGCCCGACCATGACGTCTGCTACGAATCGAGGCGCCGAACCTTCCGGCTGCGGAGAAAATGCTTTCGAACGAATCTGGTGCTGCCGCTCAGCGGTAGCCCTCTTGCGGGACGCGTTGTTGCTCAAGCTGGGACCTCAGGCTGGTGTTTCTATCCCTCAAGTTTTTTCCTCAACAGCTCGTTAAGGAGTTTCGGGTTGGCCTGGCCCTTGGTCTCCTTCATGATCTGGCCGACAAAATAGCCGAAGAGCTTTTCTTTGCCCGAGCGAAACTCGGCAAGCTGCCGCGGGTTCGCCGCGATCACTGACGATATGACGGCCTCGAGCGCCGCCTCATCACTTATTTGAATCAGCCCCAGGCGCCTGACGGCGTTAGCGGGGTCCTCACCCGACGCATAGATCTCCTCGAACACGGTCTTGGCCATCTTTCCTGAGATCTCTCCCGAATCGACCATGCGAACCAGCGCCGCGAGGCGCTCCGGAGGCAATGGACATTCCTCGATCTCCGTGCCGGACTTCTTCAGGGAATAAGCCAGATCGCCGGTTATCCAGTTGAGCGCGCCGCGCGGATTGGTCGAGGCCGCGGCGCAAAGTTCAAAATACGCAGCCTGAGCCACGGTCGCCGTGACCTGAAGGGCTTCATCATAAGAGAGCCCATACCCGGCGGCGAATCGAAGAATCTTGTCGTGAGGAAGTTCCGGCAGCGAGCCCTTCAATTCCGCGATCCATGCGGGATCCAGCTGAAGGGGCTGCAGATCGGGTTCAGGAAAGTAGCGATAATCGTGCGCCTCCTCCTTGCTGCGCATACTGGATGTGCAGTCTTTGGATTCGTCCCACAAGCGTGTCTCCTGAACGATTCTCCCTCCGTCCTCAATGATCTGGCCCTGCCGCTCGATTTCGTAATCTAGGGCGCGCTGGAGATAGCGAAAGGAGTTGAGGTTCTTGATCTCGACTTTGGTGCCGAACACGGATGATTCCGGCGGCCGCACCGAGACGTTTGCGTCACAGCGCAAACTGCCTTCCTCCATATTGCCGTCGCAGACGCCAAGGTAGAGCAGGGTCCTGCGCAAGTGCGTCAGGTAATCGTACGCCTCCTGGCTGCTGCGAAGATCAGGCTCGCTCACGATTTCGATCAAGGGCACACCGCTGCGGTTCAGGTTGACGTAGGATTTTGCTTCCGCCGCCTGCAATCCCTCGTGGACAGATTTGCCCGCGTCCTCTTCAAGGTGCACCCGCGTGATACCGAAAACCTTTTCACGCCGGTTAACGATGTGGCCGTCGGCCGTCCTTTCACCCGAGAGAACTCTTGCTATGCCGTTTTCCGCCAGAGGAAGGTCGTACTGAGAGATCTGGTACCCCTTCGGCAAATCGGGATAAAAATAATTCTTGCGCGCAAAAACAGACAGAGGATTGACAGTGCATCCCAAAGCCAGAGCAGCCCGGACCGCCATGGCCACGGCCTTCCGGTTGAGCACTGGCAGCGCGCCAGGAAGTCCCAGGCAGACGGGGCACGTATGGATATTGGGCGGCGCGCCAAACTGGGTGCTGCATGAGCAGAAGAGTTTGCTGCGCGTGAGGAGCTGCGCATGCACTTCGAGTCCGATCACGGGCTGCAATTCCATCCAGGCCTCCCGGCGCTTCCTGAGAAGGCAGATTATACCAGACGGTGAGCACCGCACGCCCTTTGGTGCTTTGAAGAAACGCCACAGAAGTGAGCCGGCCGGCTCACTTCTGGCCGGCGGTCTTCTGGCGATGGATGCACACTTTCGTCCGAAGTCGTTGAAAGACAATTAGATGAGGCTTGTATTGGGAGCACAGTTGATCGGGAACGAAACGTGCCTTAAGACGAATTGCGAGGAAGCACCGCTGATTCCGCACCGCTGAGGGTGAATGAGTTCGAGGGGTTACAGCGACAGATGCGGCCCTCAGCTGTGCTTCCCGCTCTCACGCAATGAATCGGGCGGCCGCATCATAGGCCTGCCCGACCAGATTCTCCAAATCGAGCGACGCCTCCAACCACACGATTTCGGGGTCCGCTCGAAACCACGTCATCTGCCTTTTAGCATAGCGGCGGCTTTCGCGCTGAATATCCTCGATCGTCTGCTCCAAACTTCCTTGCCCGTCAAGATGAGCGGCGATTTGCCGGTACCCGATGGCCTTGAAGGCATGGCATGCGCGCGGATACCTGGCCATGAGCGACTGAACTTCGGCAACAAAGCCGCGCCGAAACATCTCTTCGACGCGCTCGTTGATGCGCGCATAAAGTTGCGGGCGAGGCCAGCTGATTCCGAGTTTCAACCACCGATAACCCGCAAGGCTCTCCTTGGGCCGTCTTTGCCACCAACTCATCGTCCGGCGGGTAAGCAAGTAGATCTCGTAAGCGCGAATACTGCGTTCAGCATCCGCCGGCGCCAGGCGTGCTGCCGTCTCAGGATCAACGCGGGCCAGAGCGTGGTGGATGCATTCCGGACCGCGCTTCGCAACGATCCGGTGCATCCGCCCTCTCAGCTCATCCGACCTCCCTGGTCCGTTAAAGAGGCCTTCCGTAAGCGCCCGCATATAAAGCCCAGTTCCACCCACCACGATAGGGATTCGTCCTCGGGACCGAATGCCGTGCAATGCCTCGCGCCCCAGCCGAAGGTAATCGCCGGCGGAGAAGTCATCGCAAGGATTGCGAATATCGAGCAAGTGGTGCGGAACTCTGTTGCGCTCATCTTGGGAAGGTTTGGCGGTGCCGATGTCCATGTGGACGTACACTTGAAGCGCGTCACAGACGACGATTTCGCCGTGCAGGCGCTCTGCCAGCGCCAGTCCGACGGCGGATTTGCCGGAGGCGGTGGGGCCGAGAATGGCGATGGCAGGACAATCTGATGCGAGCATTCGACTCCTGTGATCGATTCGAGATTCGAGATTCGAGATTCGAGATTGGGAGTATTGAATCTCGAATTTCGAATTTCCCAATTTGGCTTCGACTTGGCCGCTAGCCCAGTCTGAAGTAATACCGAACACACGCGAGAATCAGCAACGCGAGTGCCAGCACGATGATTCCGAGGAGTTGTGAGCGCCGACGATCCATCATCCGGTGGTCAATAGACTTTGCGCAGTTCGATGCCCGTGTAGTAGGTTTTCAGGATTTCTTCGAAACTGCGCCCGGCGCGTGCCATGCCGACCGCGCCCGTCTGACAAAGCCCCACGCCATGGCCCCAGCCACGCCCGTCGAACGTAAAGGCGGCAACCGTGCCGTCGTCCGCGCGCGATCGAGTCAGCGTATAGAGCGTATCTTTCAATCCGAGAGCATTGCGCGCCTTGTAGCCATTAACAGTCACAGAGCCGCGGCTTCCAATGATTTGCAGTTGGACGACACGGCCTGATTCGCCGAGACGTGCGGGTTTCAGGTCGAGGAGTTCGCCAATACCCGATGCAAGCGGGCGCAACTTGTCGGCGGCCGCCGTTCGTGTGATCGTCGCCTGCCAGGCTGCAACTGGAGAAAAGCGGTCGCTCGCGGCGCCGGACGCGCTCAACTCGATTTCCAGGAAATCCACCTCGCTGTTTTGCTTCTGGTGGTAGGAGATTTTTTCGTTGCCGATGACGCGCAGCTGTGTGACCGGCACGCTTCGGTCTCCGGTGATCTTAAAAAGGCGCAAGTCCTGGCTGAGTCGCAGCTGCTCGGTGCGATTGCCTCGTTTGATTGCAAGCGTGCTCTTGGAATGCTCGCCCGCGATTTCGCCATTCGGTTCCGCCGAAAGACCGGTCTTGAGTACCTCCGGATGAATGGAGAGAATCCAACGAACCAGCAGGACGAGGGCATCGCCCCGCCGGATCGATTCATTCGGCCTGATGCTGTTGTCAGGATAAGGCTGCCACAGTTTTCGTTGGACAAGGTAGGCGATGGCATGCCGGGCGGAAGCCGGCACACTCGCTCCGTCGGTGAAATTGTTCAGATAATAATTTGCGTCGGCCTCCGAAATACGCTGCTCGAGTTCCCGGGCGCCGAACAGTCGCTCTGCGGCGAATCGGATGAATCCTGCGCGCGAGGTGATGTCAAGCTCTGGTGTGGTGCGTTCCTGATCGGAGCGGTTCCCCAGCTGGCGGCTCTTCTCGATCCAGCTTTTGAGTTCCTCAGCGGCGGATGCTCCTGCAATGATTTCAGGCGCCATCTGGGAAGGAGTGGTCAATCCAAGGACTCGAGCCAACTCCAACTCGCGATTGGCGGGAGTGCCATCGGCGGCCAGAATCACCTGGTCGAGATCGTGGTTCCCGCTTACATTGGCTTCGGATGCCTCTGCGGCGCCTTCCACGGTGCAGAACACACTCTTCAAGTAGGGTACGGGAGGGCCGTCGAACACATTGGAATAATCTTCGGTGCGGCCGCCGCACGTGGACGTGTACATCGCATTGATCAGGCTGTCGGCGTAATAGATCGCGATCCCATAGGTTTCTTGCACGGCAGCGTTGGAACCGCTCTTTTCCAGGGAAACTCCCCCGTACACCTGGGCTTGCGTATCGTCGGTCAGGTCGAACCCATCGGCGCGGAACCGGCCCATGTTCTTGAGCGCGTACGTGCGCGCCGCAATTGCCTGTGCATCCAGGGCAGCTTCCTCCGGATAACTCACCGGGCTCAACTCTGCCGGGACAACTCCGAGTAGATACTCTTCCAAGCCCAACTCGTTGACGACCACTATGCGGCTGTTGCTAACGAGGCTGACCTCAAGCGTGCCCCGGTAAGGTTTGCCGTTCAGACGCAGGTAGCTCGCATCAGATCCCGGCAGAAACAAGTAGCCGGCGCGGCTGAGACGAAAGAGACCATCCGCGCCGCGCAAAGCCAGCGTGGGCTCGCCTTTGACAGCCTCGCCCACCTCGCTAACCACGAACGCGTCACGGTAGCCGGCTTCGGCGAGCGGACCGGCGACAAATTCCTGCGCTTCCTTTCGAGACGCGAATTCGCCGAGGCGCACCTGTTTCGTCCTTGTCGATGTGCTTTCATGCACCACCGCCGGCAGCGAAAAACGCTGGCTCAATTGCTGTCCGAGCTTTTCCGCTGCTTCCTGACTTGCGAGTGCCGCAACCTGTACCCGATAGATCTCCCCCTCACTTGCGGCCGGGCGTTCGAGCCGCACCTGAACCTGGCCAGCCAATGTCCGGCGCGGTGTTTCCGGGGTCTTCTCGACGAGGACAAAGTCGCCGGCGGCCGAAATCTTCAGATCCTCGCCTGACACCGTAAGACCGATACGGATCAGAGGCCCGCGCAGGCTTTTGTTGAGAGAAACGGAAGGCATCAGTGGCACGGCGCCCGCATTGGTGGTGGCAGGCGCCGCGGGTGGGGTAACCGTAGCGACACCCGGCGGCTCTTTCCTGGGTGCAGGCGCAACCGTGCGCGGCGGCGGCGTGGGCGCGGCCGGAGGTCTGACGGCTGCGTTCTTGTGGCCGCATGCAACGGCGAAGATTGCCAGGGAGAAGAGAATCGAACGGGTGGAAGACCAGAAGAATCTGACTGCGGCTCTGTGCATGAATTCCGACCGAAAAAACGCGCCGAGATCGGCGTATTTGAGGAGCGGAAGCGCAAATGCGCGGCAGCCCTGCAGGATCCCTACTTCCGCTCGTTGTAGGCAAAAACGAATCTGGCCCCGACGCGATCTGCCGGAAATCCCTGTGGCAGGGGCGGGAACGGATTCGAGCGAGTCACTGCGTAGAGTGCGGCAATATCGAGCGACATGTTCCCGGATGAGACTTCGATCTTGGCGTCGCTGTACCGCCCGTCTCTCGTGATGTAAAAGAGGATCGTCGTGCTCCCCCGCGATTCGCGCAGGTTGGAGGGGATCTCCCAATTCCCCCTGATCCTTTCTTCTATAATCTTCTCGAAATCACCGAGGTTGAAACCTTTGGTATCGAAAAGGGTACCTCCCTGCACCCGGGCGCCGGTCTGCTGATCCTGCGGATTCTTAACCGGCGGGCGGGACTGGGCACTCGCGTTTGACCCCGGTGGGGGAGCAGAGGCAGTCGTGGGCGGCTGAACCACGGACACCCCCTTCGGGATCTGCGCTGGAGTCTGGTCCAGCGCAGCAGCGGGTGGACTGGGGATTGGAGGCTTTTTGGTTTCGATCGGCGGCTCTGTGCGCGCTGCATCTCCGGTGCCTACACCCGCCGCTCCCGAAACTGCCGATACCCCGCCGGCCGGGACTGGATTGGCGGGAACCGGAGGAGGTTCCGGTTTCGGCGCCGGGGGAGGAACAAGGGCCTCGCCCGAGCGCATGTTGATGTGAATCGGACGTAATTCCGGCACCTTGGACTTGGGTTTGCTCCAGTCGTAAATGTTTTTCTTCAGGACTGCATCGGAGGGCATTTCCAGGGATCCGAGCACAGCCACACTGCGCCAAGTCTTGGGAGGGGTCTGAGATAAATCCGCCGCCGGAGGCCGAAACCACAGGTTCATCCCGCCCCTCAGCAACTCCGGGTATCTGATCAGAATCAGTAGCGCGCAAACGTGAGCAAGGCAGCTTAGAGTCCAGGAAACGAAAAGACGTTTGCTGGGCGGATGTTTCTGATAACGCCCTATTGCATATTCAAACATGGTATCCGGCCGAACCTGGCGATCTAAGTATAAGAAAGCCGGCTAAGCTAAGTCAATTTCAAGGCTTGGCGTGGTTGCCCGCTCATCGACGCTCCGCAGCGCCTGCGCCTGCGCACGTTCTGCCTGTCCCAGGATCTGGAGCGCCAGATCAAGCGTCTTTCTGCCTTCAGCACCCGTGCATGCGATCGGTCCGACTCCGCGGACGGCATCCAGAAATGACCGCAATTCCAACGCGAGTGGCTCCTGATGAAGCGGCGTGAGCTTCCGGGTGACTATCTGTGGTGCTCCGATCGAAAGGCCGTCAAGGCGAAATACAGTCACGTCCTGCCTCGTGTAATCGATCGAGATGTATTCACGAGCCTGGAAAAATCTCAGTTTACGGATTTTTTCCATGGAGACCCTGCTGGCGGTCACATTGGCGACACATCCGTCGGCAAACCGGATCCGTGCGTTCGCGATGTCGATGCGCCCGGTCAGAATCGCTATTCCCACGGCATCGACATGTACAGGCGGCGCGCTGACGAGCAAGGAGATGATATCCAGGTCATGGATCATCAGATCGAGGATAACGTCGATGTCGTGGCTGCGCGGAGAAAACAATCCCATGCGGTGAGCTTCGAAGAAGAGCGGCTTGCTGACAAGCTCGCGAACCGCCAGGATTGCCGGATTGAATCGTTCCAGATGCCCCACCTGGAGCACGAGTCCCTTTGATTCGGCAGCGCGAATGAGCCGGTCTGCCTCCGTCAGGGAATGGCTGATCGGTTTCTCCACCAATACACTCACGCCTTGCTGCAGGAATTGTTCCCCGATTTCGGCATGCAAGGTAGTGGGTGTTGCGATGCTGACGGCGTCGATCTTACCGAACAGTTCGTGGTAGTCCGTAAAGGCCCGCGTCTGAAGAGGGCGGGCAATTTCCTCCGCGCGTCCCGGCCGCGTATCTACGACACCGACGAGGACGGCATCCGGCAAGGTGGAATACACCCTCGCGTGGTGCTGCCCGAGAGCTCCTACTCCTACGACGCCTACGCGGATCTTATCCACAGGTGCTCCTTCAAAACCCTGTCTGGACCCTATCATTCGATGGGCGGCAGCGACTCGAGGGCGATGTCGTGGCTGTCCGCCGTTTCAATCAAGTGGGCGCGGTCGACCAGCAGGGTTCGCCGGGCATCCAGAACCAGCGCAGTCGCGCCCGCTGTGATCATGCTCTCCACCGTCGACGGGCCGACCACAGGGACATCGAACCTCATGTCCTGCCGGGGTTTGCTCACCTTGATTACCGTGAGTTCCCTTTGTCCTGCCAGCTGACCTGCACGGAGTATCGTCGCATCCGTGCCCTCCATTGACTCCACGGCCACAACGGCGCGATCCCGAACGACAATGGTCTGGCCGACGTCCAGGAGCGCGATCCTGTGCGCGACCGGACGGCCAAATTCAAGGTCCGATTTTTCACGCTTGTTCAGGCCACGGCGAGTGAGAGTTCCTTCAGGAGCGAGGTGCGGGGCAAGAAATTCCGTGGAATCGATCAACCGGATGCCCGATTCCTCCAATACTCCCGCGACCGCTCCTATCAAGGCGTCGGTCGTCTTCTGCTTCAGTCCGGCGAGAGTTTTGATCATGGTCAGATCGGGCAGGGAAGAGCCGAAAATCTGAACATGTCTCACCTGGCCGGCCATGATGGCCTTGGTTACACCCGCCTGCTGGAACACTTTTATCAGCTTGCCGAGCTGTCCCAGTCCCAGCCAATGAACAGGATAACCGCACGATTCGATCTCCGGGAAAGTTTCTTCCTTTATGGCGGCGATGACCATGTCCATGCCGCGCGCACGCGCTGATTCCGCGACCATAAATGGGAACCGGCCATTGCCTGCAATCAACCCGTACCTGACTTGACCATCAGCCATCAGAAGAACCAGACCTGAATTGGCGATTGACGTTCGCCACTGTCCGTTTCAGTTACTCTTCACTCGACAACCGTCAATCATTAATTGTAAATCAGCGGATGAAGCCTCTTTCCGAGGTTTCGATAAACTGAATCAGCGTTTCCACCTCGGGTGCTGACCATCGCCTTTCGCGCGCTTTGGCGAGGGCATCGGTAGTGTTCAGTTGCGATCGGAACAGGATGCGATAGACGTCTTTCAGCTGCTCGATCGAAGTTTCCGGAAGTCCTTTGCGCTGCAGCCCGATGGTGTTGATGCCGTAAATCTTGGCTTCGTTGCGTGCACCGACGGTCTTAACAAACGGCAGTGCATCCCGCGTCACCACCGAGAATCCGCCTATGAAAGCGTGCGGCCCCACGCGACAAAACTGATGCACTGCGGAGAAAGCTCCGATCTGCGCGTGGTCGCTAACGGTCACATGTCCTGCGAGCGTGGCCGCATTGGCGAAAATGACCTGGCTCCCTACCCTGCCGTCGTGGGCAACATGACTGTACGCCATGAACAAACCGTCGTTCCCGATGATGGTAATGCCGCCGCCCTTGGGTGTGCCGCGGTTGACCGTAACGAACTCCCTGAAAACGTTGTGGTCTCCGATTTGCAGCCGTGTTGGCTCGCCCTTGTACTTGAGGTCCTGTGGGTCGGTGCCGATTGAGGAGTGGCTATAAAAGAGGCAGTCTTCGCCTATGGCTGTTCCACCATGCACACTCACATAAGCGTCGAGTTCGGTTCCCCTGCCGATCCGGACATCACTTCCGATCACACAATAGGGTCCGACGACGACATCTGGCTCAATTTCCGCTTTCTTATCAACAATCGCTGTAGGATGAATGGTCATACCAATCCGTATCGTTTGCGAAGCCGGCGCCGGAAGATCCATGGGATGGATAAATGAAGATTACGATCATCCGTTTCAGGCTTTTTCACCTGTCACTCGTCACGCACAGGCGGTCCACAATCGCGCAGGACAGCTCCGCCTCAGCCACGAGCGCACCATCCACTAGGGCTTCGCCCTTCATTTTAAAATAGTTGCCGCGGCGTTTTATCGACGTGACTTCCAGGCGGAGCTGGTCGCCTGGAATCACGGGTTGGCGGAAGCGGCAGTTGTCGATTCCCGAGAAATAAACCAGCTTTGAACCGCGGTTCTCGTCTGCAATGAAAAGCAGGATCACACCGACCTGAGCGAGCGCTTCCACGACCAGAACGCCGGGCATCACCGGGTGTTCCGGAAAGTGGCCCGTAAAGAAAGGCTCGTTAAAGGAGACGTTCTTGATGCCAACCATCCGGCTCTCTCCATCGTACTCGACGATTCGGTCGACCAGAAGAAACGGATAACGGTGCGGCATGATCTCCAGGATTTCGCGGATCTTCAGCGGCGGGAAGCTGCTATTCATGATTCCTCGGAAACTGTGTCGGCTGGGAGAGAAAAACGGGGATGACACGCACTGTCGCCATCCCCCTGTGTTGCACAGCGGCGGCCCTTACGCAGCTCGTGAGGCCTGCCGGTATGGAAGCTGCGTTCTTGCCGCTATTTCTTGATCGGCGCTATAGCAGCAGACACCGGGTATGCCAGGTTGTAAGCCTTGACGATGTCATCGGTGATGAACAGAGAGGGGTTCACATAGCCATCGCGGTTTAAGTCGAAAAACTCCACCATGTCGAGGCCCTTCTCCTTGGCCACCCTTTCGATGACCGCAAGCATCTTTTTCGCGATTGTCTGCTGCCAGCGCTGCCGCTTATTGTCGATGTCCTTCTGAGTATCCTGCTGAAAGCGCTGGAGGGCGGTGTCCTTGAGATCGATTTCCTCCGCCTTGTCCGCGCGCGCCTCATCCGAGAGCTTGGCACTCATCACGTCGAAGTTGCTCTTCAGAGTTTCCAGTTCCTTCTGCTTCGCCTGCAGTTCGGCGCTCTTGGCATCAATGATCTGCTGCAGGTTGGCTTCCTCTTTCTTCCCCTCATCGGAGCTCACGATAGCAAGCTGGATGTTAACATACGCGAGCTTCACCGGGCCGCCCGTGCCGACGGCTGCGGCAGTTTGAGATGCAGGGGGCGGATTGGTTGCAGGGGGATTCTGCGCCGCGCTCCAGAGAGGCAAGGCCATCAGTGAAGCCAGGATAATAATCGGTTTTCGACTCATCAGTTTTTATCTCCTATATTCTATTTCGGCGCCGGTTCTGCGCGCATTCGACTGCCAAAACATCGCAAACCCAATATTACTAAGGGTTACATAACCAAAAGAAAATCAGTATACCTTGCACTCATGTCAAAAGGGAATTAGAAGCTGCGTCCAATCGTGAACTTGACGTCATGACGGGGCTCCTTGATGTTGAACGGGGTTGTTCCCACATAGATCGTTCTGTCGAGTACCTGCGGATTCAAGGCGAAAATAAGACGAAACGGCGCGTTGACCATAGGCAGCATGAATGAGACCTCAAGGCCCGTGGAACTGCGCAATACGTGGTTGGAGGCGGCAATCAGTGAATTGGTCGTGTTCGAGCCGAAGACGTTCAGTCCGCTGTAGTCGGTAATGGATGAAATGCCAACGTCATAAAACGCAGACAGCGTCAGTGGGCCGGCGATTGGTATCCGATACTCCCCGTTAAATAACCCCGAGGTATCGCCACCGATCGGGTTAAGGCTTCGGGTAATTTTCTCAAGTCCGGTGCGTGGATCCGTGACGGGTTTCCCGTTGGCGTCCAGTACCGGCGTAGAGGTTACAACCAGCGGGCTGATCGACCGGATGTCAAAGCCGCGGATCGTTGTTTCTCCGCCGATGAAGAATCGGTCGAAGAACGGCACGCTTGATCCCCCGAACGACTTGACGTACTGGCCTGTGAGCCGGAATCCGAAGGTGTTGCGGCCGTGGCTCAACCATTTGTCCGGAAAGAAATGGCGCACTTCTATGGAAGGGCGCAACATATTGAAGTCGCCTCCCAGTACACTCCCCGCGATTCCCAACGAGATATTCATACTCGTGCCTCTCGTTGGATTGAAGAACGCGTTGGTCGAGTCGCGCGAAAGCATAGGGGTAATCTCGCTGCGAATCAATCCGTTCAGAGCGGCATTCGCGTTCCCATTCGGAGCAAATCCCGTAAATTGTCCGAGGGCGTAGGACTCGAAGCCCGTCGCGATGTCGGCGACCCCGATCTTTTGAAAAGTATAGCTTCCTCCCAGGCGCCACCATGAGCGGCCGAGCATCCGGCTTACGGTGAGAGTGGCGCCGGTAGTACGCTGCGTGAACAGCTGGGTAGGTTGTCCGGTGACGATATTCGTGTAACCGAAAACGCTGTACGTGTCAAAGCGATTGCGCTCATTGTAAAGGGACAGGCCCATGTTCCAGCGGGTGTTCAGGAAATACGGCTCCGTAAAGGACAGGATGAAGTCCGTCTCGCGCGTGCCCGCGGTCGCGCTCAACTGGAGGCTTTCGCCGCGTCCCATGAAATTATTGGTCTGATAGTTGACACCTATAAAACTGCCCGAGATGCCGCTGACCCCGCCGGTCAGCCCGATAGACTGTTGGCTCTTTTCCTTGACCTTCACGGTTACATCGACGGCAGTCGTCTTCTGATCGGGAGTGACCGTGTAGTCCTTGTCTTCGATCTTGTCGAAGTACCCCAGCATGTTCAGCCTTTGGACCGACGTTTCCAGCAGGCGCGTGCTGAAAAAATTCCCCTCCTCGAGAAGAAACTCGCGCCGCATCACCCTGTCGCGGGTCTTCGTGTTTCCTTCGAATTCTATGTGGTGCACTGTGAACTGCTTGCCGGGATCCAAATTGAAGGTAAGGTCGATTGTCTTGGTGTCGGCGTGGGGAGTCTGTTCGGGTATGAGGTCCGCATCGATATAGCCGAAGTCGCCGTAGAGCTTCTTGATGTTGTCGATGGTCGTCTTGACTTTCTTGTAATTAAGAATGTCCCCCTTGTTCATGCGGAACATACTGGCGATGGCCTCACATTTGATCATTCCACAATTGCTTACCTTCAACTCACCCAAATGATACTGGTCTCCGGCGTCGATCGGGATCTCAATCAGAAACTGCTCCCTCGTCTTCCTCAACATGGGAATATATCCGCGATCGCCTTCGAATATGCGCGTAAGGGGATCTCCGACCTGGGTTTGCAGGTAACCTCGTTCCTGGTAGTAGGAGACCATGTTGGTCTCGATGTCGTATTCAAGCTTGTCCGGATAATACTTGTCGCTTCCTTTGAAGATGGATGTGGGTCCTCGCTCTTTCGTGAGCTTCAAAGCCCCCTTCAGTTCTTCGTCTGAAAAAACCTTATTGCCCACGAAACGGATGTCCCCGATCCTGACCTTGGGGCCTTCGTCAATAATGAAGGTCAGCCGCACGCCGTTGGGTGGAACATCTTCGGTCTGGGAGTGCACATTTCCCAACGGCCTTCCGTTCTGGACCAGAAGCTCCTTCAACGCGCGCTCGCCCGCCCGCACCCTCGACGGTTCGTAGGTGGAGTCTTGGACTATGCCCACCTTTTTTTCCTTGAACTGGTCGGCAATGTTGGATTCGGTGAAGGACTTGTTCCCGGAGTATTTTATTTCGCGGAGCAGGCGCTTTTCGACAAGCAGGAAAGTCACGATCTTCCCAGCGTCGCCGTCCACGGCAGTGACCTCTATGTTTTCAAACAGTTTCGCGGTCTTGTACAAATACCGGAGATCGTACGCCAGCCGGTCTTCATCATAGACATCGCCCGCATGAGTCTGGATATAGGAGCGGATATCGTCTTCCTTCATCCTGCGATTGCCGCGGATGTCAATCCTCTCGACGAGAACCTCTTTCTTGGGCGGTTGAGGTTCCTGGGCGAATGCCATGAAACCGGAAAGCAAAATCCCAGGCAAACAGCAAAATCCCGGTCTGAACAACTTCGACATCCCTCCTCCAGATCGATCGGTCTGCGAGGCGACTCCACGCCATCTCAGCATGTCATACGAAGCGCATATGTTAGATGAAAGATAGGGTTAAATCCAGCATGAGATTCGCCTGGGTAGTTTATACTCCGCAACTTTTGCAAAGTTCCAAATTTTGCCTGGCAGGCCCGCCGCCTCAAACGCTCAGCCTGATCCCGTCATCAACTGCCTTTCCGGCTGCCACGTAATAGAGGCTGTCTCCGTCCAGGTAAATCTCCAGGGTCGTCTCCGGCTTGAATTGGCTCTTGATGAGAGCTTCCGAAAGCGGGTCTTCGATGTACTTCTGGATGGCTCGCCGCAGTGGACGGGCTCCGTAGGAACGATTGGCGCAGGTCTGCTCGACTATCCACTTGCGAGCCTCCGGCTTGAGCTGGATCGTGATCTTCTTCTGCCTCAAAACCTCGTTGCCCTGGCCGATCAGCAGATCCACAATTTTTTCAAGATCATCAACCGTGAGGGATTCAAAAAGTATGATCTCGTCCAGACGATTGAGGAACTCGGGATTGAAAACTTTCTTGACCTCGCCCAGCATCATATCTTCCGTCTTCTTGGCATCCGCAGCCGAGGTCGTGCTGAATCCCATGTGGCCGCGTTTTTCCAGGAAACGGGCGCCAAGATTGGAAGTCATGATTACGATGCAGTTCTTGAAATCGATGGTATTACCGAGCGCATCCGTCAACTGCCCGTCCTCAAAGACCTGCAAGAGGATGTTATAGACGTCCGGATGCGCCTTTTCGATCTCATCCAGCAGCAGCACTGAGTAAGGATTGCGCTTTACTTTCTCGGTAAGTTGTCCGCCTTCCTCGTGTCCCACATATCCTGGGGGGGATCCGATCAGTTTTGACACCGAGTGCTTTTCCATGTACTCCGACATGTCCAGCCGGATCATGGCGCTTTCGCTTCCAAAAAGGAAAGCCGCAAGCGATCGGGCCATTTCCGTTTTCCCCACGCCTGTAGGGCCAAGAAAAAGGAACGAACCGACCGGGCGCTTCGGAGATTTCAACCCAGCACGGGAGCGGCGGATTGCCTTGCTGAGGGCTGAAATAGCCCGGTCCTGGCTGACAATCCGCTTGTGAAGCTCCTCCTCCATCCGGAGCAGCTTCACCTTCTCCTCCTCGTGAATGGAGGAAACGGGAATTCCCGTCCATTTTGCGATGACTTCCTCGATATCCTCCCGTGTCACTTTCAAAGGAGCGGAACTCTTGAGCCGCAAACGTTCCTTGACGACCTGGAGATTCTCTTGTTCCAGGTCCTCCTCCAGGCGGTAGTGCGCCGCCTTTTCAAACTCCTGCGCCGAGATCGCACTGCCGATCCGCCCGTCGATCACGCGGATGCGGCGTTGGATATTGATCACCTCTTCCGGCACGGAGATGGAGTGCAGCTTCACGCGGGCGCCGGCTTCATCAATCAAGTCGATCGCCTTGTCAGGCAAAAAACGGTCTGAAATGTAACGATTGGAAAGGTATACCGCACCTTCCAGGGCCTCGTTGGTGTATTTCAACTGATGAAAATTCTCGTATTTCTCCTTGATCCCCTGCAGAATCTGAATGCTCTCCGCTTCTGTTGGAGGCGCAACCCTGATCGATTGGAAACGACGCTCGAGGGAGCGGTCTTTCTCGATCGAGCGCCGGTATTCGTACGGGGTGGTTGAGCCGATGCACTGGATTTCACCCCGCGAGAGGGCAGGCTTCAAAATGTTGGCTGCATCGAGCGAACCTTCGGCTGAACCCGCGCCAACCAGGGTGTGAAGCTCGTCGATGAAAACCACGAAGTTGCGATTTTCCACCAGCTCTTTCATGATTGTCTTCAGGCGTTCCTCGAACTGCCCGCGGTATTTCGTGCCGGCAACGATCAGCGAAATGTCGAGTGCGAGAATACGCTTATCCATGAGCGGAGGCGGCACCTGGCCGTTGACGATCCGTTGTGCCAACCCCTCGACGATGGCGGTCTTGCCCACGCCAGGCTCCCCGATGAGAACCGGATTGTTCTTGGTCCGTCGGCAGAGGATCTGGATCATCCGCTCGATCTCGTTGCTTCTTCCCACAAGAGGATCCAGGGCTTCATTGCTTGCCGCTTCGGACAGGTCACGCGAAAACTCGGCCAGGCTCAACGGCTCTTTCGGCCGGCCGGCGCCGTGTCTCTCCGTCGCACCCCGCCCGATCTCGTCACGAATCATCGACAATCGGAGTCCCCGTTCCCGAAGGATCTCCGCGGCAATGGAACGCTCCTCTCGCAGTAACCCCAGGAGCATGTGCTCGGTGCCGATGTGCTTGTGCGACAGACGCTCTGACTCCTCGGCAGCAGCATTCAAGGCTCGCTTGCTCTCATCCGAAAAAGGCAGCTCCACCGACGTCGACACCTTATCCCTTATCGTCGTCCGGCCCTCTATCTCCTTTCTGATGCTGTCGATAGAGGCGTTTGCCTTGGGGAAAAACCGATTAGTGAGATTCTTATCCTCACGAATCAGTCCAAGGAGGAGGTGTTCGGTTTCGATGTATGAACTGCCGAATTGACTGGCCTCGTAGCGGGCGAAGAAGATGACTCTACGGGCCTTTTCGGTGTACTTTTCAAACATAGGGCGTCACTCGCCGGATAATTGCTCAAATCTATTATACGGAGTGGTTCGAAAGGCTGTAAAGGTGAAAAGGGCAGGCCGCACTCCAAATGAGCCATGAAGCGCGGACAAATATGGATCTTAGTGCCGACACCCTTGCGAAATCGGGGACACTCACCTTTTTTCGGCACCACTGCACGAATCTGTCGAGCTTCTCCAGGCGAAAAGAGGTGGCTCTCCCGGATTTCGGCGGACACTGCTTATCTTAAGTGCTTTATTCCTCTATGGCTTCATCGACTTTGGCCCGGATCGGCTGCCTGCCCGACGAGCTTGCCACCCACGAACTGCCCGATAAAAAAGGCGCCGATCATCACGGGGTAGGTGATGAGCTGAAACCCAAGCCCGGAAAGGAGCCGGCAGGCGATGACAAGCGGAACCGGAAGATGAACGGCCAGGATCCATTGACGGGAGAATTTCGGGACGTGCGCGCGCCAGTACCCGAACGGGAGATTCAGGGCAAAAACGATTGCAGCCACGATCCACAGAGTCACGCGCCGAGTATACAGAATCCTGATCGCGTTTGCCGAGAAAACCGATACTCCTGATTCGAGATTCGAGATTCGAGATGAGAATTTCGAATCTCGAATCTGTCTTCGCCGAGTCGACGGCATTGGAGGAAATCCTGGCGAGTTCAGTGCGGCTCGAGCTTGCCATTTTCGAGGCGGCACCGGCGAGAGCAGATCTCAGCCAGCTTCTCGTTATGAGTCACGATGACTGACGTGAGGCCATGCCTTTGATGGAGGACACTCAGCAAATCGCTGATGGCTCCACCTGTGTGATGGTCCAGATTCCCTATGGGTTCGTCCGCGAGCAGCAGCTTGGGCTCCCCGACGAAGGCCCTGGCGATGGCAACTCGTTGCTGCTCACCGCCGGAAAGTTCGCCGGGGCGATGGTGAATACGTCCTTCAACCCGAACGTCCGTCAGCGCAGCCTGGGCGCGCTCACGAGCGGATGCCGGCGGCATTCCCCTCAGAAGCAGCGGCATCATCACGTTTTCAAGCGCCGTGAATTCGGGAAGCAGGTGGTGAAACTGAAATACAAATCCAATGGTGCGGTTGCGAAAGGCTGAAAGTTCCTGTGGACCGAGAGTGCCGATCTCTGTTCCCTGAATGAGAATAGAGCCTCGATCGGGCCGATCCATGCCGCCGAGCAGGTGCAGCAGGGTGCTTTTCCCCGATCCCGACACGCCGGTCACCGCCAGCATTTCTCCTTCCCGGAGATCAAGAGACAGATCGGCAAGAACCTCAATGCGCTCCGAGCCGGATCGGTATCCCTTGCACAGGCCGCGCACCTCGAGGAGGTTACTCATAGCGCAACACCTCCACCGGGTCGAGGCGCGAAGCGCTGCGCGCCGGATAGAGAGTCGCAACGAAGCTGATCAATAAGGCGGTACCGCATATCAGCACGACGTCCAGAATTTTTACGTGGAAAGGGACGTAAGGGATGCTGTACACCTCCGCCTGAAGCTGGATCAGTTTGTAGGTGTTGAGAATGACGCTGACGCCGGTGCCGAGAGCCGCTCCCAGGATCGTTCCGACCAGGCCGATGATCAGCCCTTGAAGCATGAAAACCCACATGATGGTCTTCTGGGTGGCTCCCATCGCCGTGAGGATGGCGATGTCGCGCTGTTTCTCCAGCACCATCATGATCAGGGTCGTAACGATGTTCAGGGCCGCGACGAAGACGATCAGGCTGATGGTGAGAAACAGGGCAAGCTTCTCGAGCTTGAGAGCGGAGAAGAGGGGCTTGTTGAGATCGATCCAGGTTGTGGTGATGAAGCCGGGACCGGCGGCAGCGCGGATCGCATTAGCTTGCGGTTCCACCTGTTCCACGTTGTCGGTCTTGAATTGAACGACCGAGGCGGAGTTCGCGGGCATGGAGCACAGCCTGCGCGCGGCCGCCATGCTGGTATAAGCCCAATTGGAATCGTAGTCCCAAAGACCCGACTCGAAGATGGCCGCGATCCGGAAAGGTCTGATTTTCGGAGACATCCCGAGAGGCGTCAGTCTGCCTTTGGTGAAAAAGATGGTCAGCCTGTCTCCCAGCCTAACTCCCAGCGCGCGCGCCATTTCTTTGCCGATGATGATGTTGCTCGGCGGCGGCGGAAGATCCAGATTCTCGTCAGGCGCGGCTTCCGGATATGCCAGCGCGCCAGGATCACCTTCGACGATGTGTGAGAAGAAGTCGGAGATTTCCGGCTCGCGCGCCGGATCGATTCCCTTGAGTACCGCGCCTTGATCCCGCGTGGCGCTTGCGATGAACACCTGATTGAATATTGCCGGCGCGACTCCGGTGACATGCGTAACGTGCGCCAGATTGACGAGCAGGTCCTGGTAATTTTGCAGCGGGGTGCCGTCGACGTGGAGGAGGTTTATATATGAGGTGGCGCCTACGATCTTCGTCTGAATGTCTTCGCGAAAGCCGGTGGACAGCGCCAGGGCGATCACGAGCGCCATCACGCCCGCGGTGATGCCCAGAACCGAGATAGCCGAGATCACCGATACCATGGTCTGTTTGCGTTTGGCCTTCAGGTACCGGAGCGCGACAAACAGTTCAAATCTCATTCGATCGGGCCTGATTCGGGCTTGAGCAGCGGAAAGAGGATTACGTCGCGAATCGATCGGGAATTGGTCAGGACCATGGTCAGGCGGTCGATTCCGATTCCCTCGCCGGCCGTAGGGGGCATGCCGTAGCTCAGCGCCCGGATGTAATCCTCGTCCATCACATGGGCCTCTTCATCTCCGCGACCGCGAGCTTTGAGCTGCTCCTCGAAGCGTTTGCGCTGCTCGACCGGATCATTCAGCTCCGAATAGGCGTTCGCGAGTTCCATCCCCCCGACATAAAGCTCAAAGCGCTCCACGATATCCGGATCGTCCGGCCTGGTTTTGGAGAGTGGCGAAACTTCGGTCGGGTAATCGTAAATAAACGTCGGCTGAATCAAATTAGGCTCGACGAGCCTATCGAAAATCGCGGCCAGCAGCTTGCCCGGGCCGGCACCGGCTTCGAATTCGGCGCCCAATGCGCGTGCCAGCGCGCACAGCTTCGCCTCTGAACGCAGATCATCGGGCGACGGCTGAGGAGAGGACTCGGGCCAGAAGTGGAGGATCGACTCCTTCATCGTGTACCGCTGCCAGCGATCGAAATCCAGAATGTGTTCCTGGTAAGGTACCTGGCGCGAACCCGTCACTGTCTGGGCGACCTGCGTAATCATCTCCTGGGTCAAGTCCATCAGATCTCGGTAGTCGGCAAACGCCTGATAAAACTCGATCATGGTGAATTCAGGATTGTGCTGCGTCGAGATTCCCTCGTTGCGAAATATGCGACTCAACTCATAAACCCGGGGGATTCCTCCCACGATGAGGCGCTTGAGGTAAAGCTCGAGAGCGATGCGCAGGTAGAGATCTAGGTCCAGGGCGTTGTGGTGCGTCCCAAAAGGCCGCGCCAGGGCGCCGCCCGCGATCGTCTGGAGCACGGGCGTCTCCACCTCGAGGTAGCCGCGCGCATCGAGGAAGCTGCGAATCTCGCGGATGATCTTGCCGCGCTTTACAAAAGCATCACGTACAGAATGATTGACGATCAGGTCGACATAGCGCTGGCGAAATCTGGTTTCGACGTCGGTCAGTCCGTGCCACTTCTCCGGCAGGGGCAACAGGTTCTTTGCGAGATGTTGAAGGGTGGATGCCAGAACCGTGAGCTCGTTGGTGCGCGTGCGGAACAGAACCCCTTCCACGCCTACGATGTCGCCGAGGTCGAATAGCTCGTAGAGGCTGAAGAGCTCAGGCCCGACGCGGTCGCGCCGCACGTAAATCTGCAACCGGTGCTCGCCGTCGAACAGGTCCAGAAAACCGGCTTTGCCGTGGGGACGCAGCGCCATGATGCGGCCGCACACACGCACGCTCGGCTTTGACTCCTCAAGTTCCTGCACCGGCGTCGTGCCCCAACGATCATGAACTTCCGCGAGCGTGTGGCTGAAGTCGAACCTGTGCGGGTAAGGATCGTGCCCCTGGCGCTTCAGCTCCTCCAGCTTTACCCTGCGCTGAACCAGTGGGTTGGTTTCGTGCTCCATCACGGCTTCGACCTTTCCTTCAAGAGATCGTTCTTGATGCTGTCAAGGATGCCGTTGACAAACTGGGCCGACTCATTTGTGGAGAACTTCTTGGCGATTTCCAGCGCCTCGTTGATCACCACGGTGTCAGGAGTCTTGGCATCGGAAAGCAATTCGTAGACGGCGAGCCTCAAGACATTCCGGTCCACTGCCGCCATCCGGCTCAGGCGCCAGTTTTGCGTGTGGTTCTGGATCAGCCGGTCGATTTCTTTCAGGCGCGCAATTGTGCCCTCGACCAGCTGCTGGGCGAATTCACGCACCTTGTCCGGATGTTCATTCATGTCCCAGAAAGACTCCAGGATCATTTCAGGCGCGTGCTTGCCCACGTCATATTCGTAGAGCATTTGCAGCGCGCATTCGCGCGCGGTTCTTCTAAGTCCCATTTCTGACAGTGCGATCCAAGGATGCGGTGATAAAGGAGTGCGCTGGAGCTTTCGCAGCTCTACAACTGCTTTAAAACCTGAACCATTTCGATCGCTGACAGGGCGGCATCGAAGCCTCGGTTGCCGGACTTGACTCCCGCCCGGTCAATCGCCTGTTCCAGCGTGTTGCACGTAAGAATACCATAGATCACCGGGATCCCCGATTCCAGGCTGACGTTCGCGATGCCTTTGGTTACCGTCGAGGAGAGGTATTCGAAATGAGGGGTGTCCCCTTGTAGCAATGCGCCCAGGCAGATGACCGCATCATGCTTGTGCGCAAGCGCCAGTTTTTTTGCAGCCAAAACGATCTCGAAGGAGCCGGGGACCCAGACGGTGGTGATATCGTCTGGCGCGGCACCATGGCGCTCAAGTGCGTCGAGGGCGCCATTCAAGAGACGATCGCCTATGAACGAGTTGAACCTGCTGATGACGATCGCGAACCGACATCCGGTAGCATCCAGTTTTCCTTGGATATTCGTGACCATATTGCCTCCGCGCCTAAGGTCCAACATTCTGCAGGAGATACGCGCCCATTACAAGATATTTCACCCCGTTAGAAAGTGACTGCTTCCACAAACGACGTGGTCGTAATCGTAGTCGGTAGTGCATGGATATCGCATAAAAAACCGATCACGACTACGAGCAGGACCACGAAACTGGCCCGAATGGCGCTTGGGCCTGGACTTGGACCTAGACCTCGACGTGAACCTGGACTGTCTTGTCCGAGGTAGGCTTTCCAGACATATCATTTACCAGATTGCCCCTTATTAGTGCATATCCACGTCCAAGTCCACGTCCAGGTCGAAGTCCAAGTCCAGTACGGAGGGTTGAGGTATTTCGCGAAAGAAACTAACTAAACGCCATTCGCGGAGATTGCCAATTTCACAATTTGCCGAGCAGGTTGAAAAAATCGCGCATTGTGGGGCCGCTGATGAAGACCGGTTTTCCCAGGAGGCGTTCCAGGTCGGAAAGGGACATGTCATCAAGGAAAATACCTTCGCCCCGCGATAGCGTCTCATTGGGAATGACCACAAAACCGCCAAGCTGGCGGCCCGCCAACGACTGCGCGAAGTCACGCCCGGCAAGCAGGCCTGCCACAGTGATGTTCTTCCCCATGAATCGGTTTTCGACTTCGACCACATCAAGATGGGAGCCCAGCTTCTGATTGAGCCGTACGATACATTTTTGCAGGAACGGGTAGAATAGCCTGCCGGTTGCAAGGGTTCCGCGCAGGTGTACTCCCGGCTGATGCCTCCGTCCGAGATGCGAGGTGAAGTCACGAAGAAAACTCCGGACCATCCCGACACCGTCCTCGATCTGAGCGAAGTCGTCATAGTAGCTTGAGTCGGGAATGGGCATTCCTCCCTGTATAAAAAACTCGTCGGCGAGGTAGACGAACCCTCGGCCTGCCTCGAGCCGGAATCGGCGCTGCCAGGGCGCGGCCTGCTGGACTATGTCGCGACAGAACGACGGCGTGACTTGCTCGAGCTGTTCCCTCACGACTCCATGATCTGATAGCCCCAGAGGGACGATAGCGACAGAGTCGACTCCCGGGTAATAGGAGTAAAGGTCCGAAACGGTCCGGGTCAGCATCTCTCCATCATTGAGTCCCGGCATGAGCACGATCTGCGCGTGAATGCGGATCCCGCCCGAGATGAGCTTGCGCATCTTGCCTGCCAGGTCGTCCACTTTCCTGCGACCCATGATTCTGGCGCGCAACTCCGGGTCCGTTGCATGCACGGAAACATAAAGCGGCGAGAGAGAATGCTCGATGATACGGTCCAGATCACTTTCGGACAGGTTGGTGAGCGTAATGTAGTTCCCATGCAGGAACGAGAGCCGGTAGTCGTCGTCTCTGACCTTCAGTAACCGGCGCACGCCCGGAGGCAGCTGCTTGACGAAACAGAACAAGCAGTCGTTGTTGCAGGTTCGTGTACGAAAATCCTCTGTTTGGACGCCGAGAGCCTGGCCTTCCTCCAAATCGGCCTTCACCCGTACTTCCCGGCCGTCAGCCCTGCGCACATCCAGCGCAACCAGTCCCTCGGCCAGGTAGAACTTGAGTGCCAGCTCGTCCGCTACATCTTGCCCGTTCACTGCCAGGATTTCATCTCCCGGTTCGAGGCCGGCATTTTCGGCATGCGAACCAGGTTCGACCTTGCAGATCCTAACTCCCTTTCTTGGCACTTCCCGCTTCCGCCCTCTGATAAGACTCGATGAGCACCACCGAGCGATAAAAATAATGCAGTCCGGATGCAACCGTGAACAGCAACGTCGCATAAACCAGCGGATCCAGCAAGGGCAAGATCCGCAGTGAGAAATTGGCCAGCATGACGCATGCAACCATGGTGAGTTGGATCGCGGTAGTGCATTTTCCGAGAAAGCTCGGTGGAAAATGGGTGTGCTTTGTCTGGAGATGGATGAGCAGTGCCGCCAGCGCAATCAACAGGTCGCGGCTGATGGCGGTGACCGTGAGCCAGATCGGGATATGAAATGCCGCCGGGACAGCCGGGATCGTGAGCGTAATGAAGGCTGACGTCAGCAGAAGTTTGTCCGCCACCGGATCCAGGAAGGATCCAAGCACCGTTTTCTGCTGAAACTTGCGCGCCAGAAGTCCATCGAGGCCGTCCGTGACCCCGGCCAATATGAAGACATACAGGGCGCTCCGGGGGTGGCCGTAGATGAGCAGAAGCACAAAGCACGGGATGAAGATCATCCGCAGGATCGTCAGTTGGTTTGCATACGTCAGCAGCACTTGCGCACTCTCCTACCGACACTTTTAGCAGATTCGTAGGATTCATTCATCATCTTTGTTCAACGATAAACTTGGCGGCCGACGCTGCCGATCCGATAAGTAGACAGGGGTGGCCAAGCCGCGCTTTCCTGTCCCCGTATGATATTGTAAAGGCTGGGTGGTCAGATGTCACTTTCCGGCAACCTGAAAACTATGGATCTCGCGGAACTTCTTCAGTGGGTTACCATGGGGAGGAAGACCGGTTCGCTGACGTTTGTCCGGAACAAGACTAAGAACTCAATCTTTTTCAAAGATGGCAGGATCATCTCTTCGAGATCGAACGAACCCACCAAACAGCTCGGACACTACCTTTTATTTCAGGGAAAGCTCACAGAAACCCAGCTCAAGCATGCGCTGGAAATCCAACTGCAGACTCGCTTGACCCTGGGGAAAATTCTCGTTCAAGAGTCCCTCATAACCCAGGAGGAAGCAGAGAAGGCCCTGGTGGGACGAACTGAGGAAGTGATCTACGACCTGTTCCTGTGGGACGAAGGCTACTTCCACTTCAGCGCGGACGGCTTCAACCTTGCCGAACTCATTCTCATCAATCTCGACATCCAGGCCATCATCTTTGAAGGTGTGCGCCGCAAAGACGAGTGGGCACGGATACGCAGGGTATTTCCCAGCAACAACGTCGTGCTGGCGATCCGGGCAGGTCTGGATCTGAAAAATCTCGCGCTGAAGTCCTTGCAGAAAAAACTCCTGTTCCTGGTCAGTCAGGGGAAGACGATTTCAGAAATCATCCTGGAGCTTCATGGTTCCGACTTCCAGGTCAATTTCGAGCTGTTCCAGCTGTATGACATAAACGTCATCGACGTGAAGGAGATCCGCGAGGCGCCATCTCCTCCTGACGATCCCGAGGCTCTTCTCAACAGGGGACAGGAACTGCTCAGGGGTGGGAAATATCAGGAAGCCATCGCCGCATTTCAGGAAGCTCTGCAACTGGATCCTCAAAACAGCCGGGCGGACGAACTCGTAGAAACCGCCGAGCGGGCGCTATGCCAGGAGCTCTATCAAACCGCCGTTCCACCCGACAAGATTCCTTATTTTGTCGTGCCTGAGTACGCGCTCACGCGGTTCAATCTCTCGCATCAGGAAGGTTTCGTGGCATCGCGCATCTCGGGCGCATGCGACGTCAGATCCATAGTGATGCTCTCCCCGCTCCGTGAACTGGATATCCTGCAAATCCTCGACAAGCTGCTCAAGCTCGAGCTCATCGCCCTCAGGTAGATGCGATGGAAACTGTTTACCACTCTTCAGCGCACGAGCGAAAGAGTCACGAGCTTATTCGAGATTCGAAATTCGAGATTCAAAATTCTCAATCTAGAATTTCGAATCTCGAATCAGACTCGGTCGACCACATTTGGTTGCGGCCTACTAGCTACGCTAGAAAATCTGTGGCTGCTTTTGAATGTGCCTAAATAGTTTCATGTGATCAGCGCCTGGCGGTTTTCGATGATGCCTATCGACAGCTGGCGATCAGTATCGAAATCTCGGAGAGGGCACGGGCAAGGCGTGGGCCATACCAGCTCAGAAGTTCGCCCTCGACGATGTATATGCGGTGATTGCGGCACGCGGGGACGGCATCTCCCATTTCCTCAATGCCGGGGATGTCGACTTCGGTGAAATGGTAGGGTTCCGTCGGCAAGAGGACGATGTCCGGCTGCCCGCAGGCAGCCTCGGCGAGACTGAACTTCGGGTAACGCTCCGGGCTGTCTGCAAAAATATTCCTGCCGCCGCAGCTCCGGATCACATTGTCGACGAACGTGTCCCCATTAATCGTCATGTATGGATCTTTCCAAACGGGGCAGAGAACGCGCGCCGGCGGATCGGAGGAGCGCGCACGGGCGTCGATCCGGGACTTGTAAATAGAGGCCAGGATGCCTTGCGCGGCCTCCGATGTGCCCGTCAATGCAGCCGCATCAGCGATCATCTTCAGGCAGCCGTCGACGCTTTTGGGAAAAGTGACAAAGACTCTCAGGCCTGCGTCCTCGAGCGTGTCGACCTGATGCTTGCGATTTTCCTCCGCATTTGCCACCACCAGGTCCGGCTTGAGCTCGAGAATCCTGCTCACGCTGAAGTTCTTGGTTCCGCCCACCTTGGGCTTGGCGCCAACCTGATCCTCGGGATGGATGCAGTAATCCGTTATGCCCGCGATACATTCGCCGGCGCCCAAAGCGAAAAGCGTCTCGGTGATGCTCGGCACCAGACTGACGATGCGCCGGGCGGGCGCTTCAAGCCGGATTGTGCGTGACAGATCATCGAGCAATTCGATCATGGCAGCTCTTTACCATTATACCGCGGATCCTCAGGGTGGAGGTGTTGAACTGCTCCGGGGATGATGGTAAGGTCGGAAGCAGTCATGCGACGAGCAGACATCCGATTTGAATGCCGGCACAATCTGCTGCTCCCCGAGGACAAACGTGGCGCGCGCGCCCGGGCGATGCCGGCACAAGAGAGGTGACGAGCATGAGCGGCAAACTGCTGCGGGATGCGGTCCACGGCGATATCGAACTCGAGTCCCTGGAAGTGGAATTGGTCGATACGCCGGAATTCCAGCGTCTGCGCGGGATCAAGCAGCTGGGCACTGCCTGTCTGGTGTATCCATCGGCGACCCACACGCGCTTCGAACATTGCCTCGGAACCTCCTGGATGGCGCGGCGCATGATCGAGACCTTGAGGCGGACATGCTCCATTGCCGCCGACGAAGCGACGGCGATTCGCCTGGCCGCGCTGCTGCACGATATCACGCATATACCTTACGGGCACACATTGGAAGACGAACGCCGCATTTTGCCGCGACATGACAAGGATGAGGCGCGTTTCGACTATTTTCTGCGGCAATCTTCCCTGGGTCTACGCCTTCGCAACTCCGGATTTCAGGAGGAAGTCTTGCGCATTCTTCGCGGCGAGGCTGGCTTCGCCTCCGAAATCATTTCCGGCACGATCACGGCGGATCTGCTCGACTACCTGCGAAGAGACACCTACTTTGTCGGGTTCTCGCAATACTATGACGCACGGGTTTTCCAGTCCTTCATGGTTGAAGGCGGTCGCTTTGCCGTCAATCTCGAGAAGCACGGGATGCTGCGGCACGATGCGTTGTCGGAGCTGATCAACCTGCTGCGCATCCGATACACGCTGTCCGAACGCGTGTACTTCCATCATACGAAGATCGCTTCAGGTGCGATGATCTCCAAGGCAGTGGAATTGGCGATTCAAGCTGGCTTGATGCTCGAAGATTTGCGCCGGCTCAAAGACGACACTCTGATATGGATGCTGAGAGAACGATATGGCGCCCATCCCGGCGTCACACATATCCTCGATTCTTTGGAATCACGACAACTCTATCGCTCTTGTTTCGTTCGCGCCGGTGAAGTGGGTGAAGCCCGGCAGGAGGAGATTGTGGATCGGTTCCACTACGATGCAGGCAATCGCGAGGAGCTGGAGACTCAGATCGCCGGCGCCGCGGGACTCAGGCCGTACCAGGTAATCGCTTATTGCCCGTCCAAAGGCATGTCGCTTCCGGAAGCCGAGGTTCTCGTCAGGAGAGAGAACGGCAGGATCTTGCCGCTTTCCGACGGCAACAACGAGGAGATTCGCATCCTCAAGCAAAAGCACAAAGCGCTGTGGAGGTTTTATATCCTCCTCGACCGGAGTGCCTGGAGTCGGCATGAGCACGTCCGCAATGCGGCATCAGAACTCCTCTGTTGACTCTTGATAGATGTCTGAAATCACACGCCTGTTGTGGTGTGACGCAGATCTTCGCGGGCGGAGCGCACCTGCTGCAAAGCGAGACGGGCGCCACTTCTGAGGCAGCCCACATCACTCGCGCAAAAAAGGAGGTCCACCCCCTGTTCAATCCAGAAGCGAAAGTCCGCGGCTGGAGAGGCGACGGCCACGATTTTGCCGTGGATCCTTGCCGCCTGGATTATCTTTTTTGCCGCTTCCGTGACCTTCGGATGACTCGTTTGATAGGGGACGCCAAGGCTGGCGGACAGATCCGCGGGACCGATCAGGATGTCGATGCCTCGAACGGCGCATAGCTCGTCGGCCCGCTCTACCGCTTCCTCAATTTCGATCTGCGCCATGAGGCTCAGATCGCGGTTGACGCGCTCCTGTTCAGCCGCGCTGTCGCCGAGTCCATATCGGACCGCCCGTGAAGTAGGGAAGCAGCCACGCTCGCCTTCGGGACGGAAGCGCGCAAAGCGGATGAACTGGTGGAGAATCTCGGGCGTGTTGGCCATCGGGATGTCGATGATGTCGGGGCCGCATTCGGCGGCGTGCAAAACGTTTTCGCGGCGCGCGTCGGGAATGCGAATCATGGTGAGCAACCCGAGTCCAGAGGCGACGCGACAAAGCTCGGCGGCTTCGGCGAAGGTGGTAAGAGAGTGCTCCATGTCAAACCAGACTGCATGAAATCCAAGACCGGCGGCTATCTCCAGAAAAATCGGATCGAAGAAATAAGCTCCCACACCGAGAAGCGGACCGTCCTTGTGTTCCTGAACCGCCTGTTGCAAGCGTGCCATATGACTCCTTGGAGGCTATTTCTTGTACTTCGGTTTCGGAAACTGCGCAATGATTTCACCGTACAGAAACCCTTTCCGGAACTCCAAACCATCCATACGGACCAGTTGGACGTCGTCCGTGTTTGCGCTTTGTATCGACTGAATGAGAAGGTTGTATGTGCCCGGCGCAATGTCTGTAACGGCAAAGGCTCCGCGATCGCTACTGAACGCCCGCTGGTAGTCCGCGCTACCCGAACCGCCCGCCGTGTTTCGGATATGAACAACGAATTGCGGGACGGGGACTCCCCGATAATCGACTACGCGTCCATATACGCCCGCCTCCACGCTTTTCATACGCATCTCGACCGCGGGCGGCGCCGGCTTGCCTGGAGCGAGCGTCAGCCGCTGCTCGAAATAGCCGGTCTTCGTGGCCCTGATTTCGTACGCCGGCGGGTAAGACAATGAATATGCGAAGTGTCCTGTTTTGTCGGTTTCCACGGCACCGTCAAACTTTCCCTGGAGGCCGCCGGTGCCGTAAACGCTCACCAAAGCGCCTTCGATGGCCCCTCCCGAGTCCGAAATCACCCGGCCTTTGAGAATTGTCTTATCTTCCAACGTGATTGCCAGTGGTATGGCCTTGGGATCGAGGGTTACGGTACTGGCCTTGTACCCCTCAGCCATGATTGTGCACTCGAAGGGACTCGACACAGCAGGCACGGCAAACTCAATCGCACCGCGGCTGTCTCCGCCCGCGATCTTGAAATGCCCGGGAGCGGCGGCGATTGAGTAGGGCACGGCTTCTCCTCTGGTGTTTTTTACCAGAAGAGAAAGGGGAGATCCGGATGACAAAGTGAAATTCACTTGCTGTGGCTGGGCAGCTCTGAGCACGCCGATCTCCTCCTGCATCAGGTATCCATGAGCAAAGACGAAAAGATTCACGTCTCCGTCAGGAAGTCCCTCGATCATGAACTGCCCGGTGGAGTCCGTCACGCGTCCGACAGGAGAGGGCACAGGGCTGTCAGCGACGGTTGCCAGCGGTGGCGGATTCGCCACCACGAGCGCGCCTGCGACAGGATGTTCATCCTTATCAGAGATGACACCCATGACCGTGGCCTGAGCCGGCTGGAGCTTAAAATCCCTCTCTGCCGTTTTCGGATCCCTGACGGGAACGAATGCCTGAATCTGGGCGTAACCATCCTTGTGTATGACGATCCATAGATTCATGGGGTTGTGCAGGTGTATCTGGTAGTTTCCTTCGGCATCGCAGGTTTGGGTATCCACAGGAGGCGGCTGGTCAAATGCGGGCGGCGACCAACGCGGCGCCTGGGAGAATACGGACACGGTAGCTCCCGCCAGAGCTTCCATCATGTCTGATGTGACCTTTCCGGTCAGCAGATATTCCGTGCCTCTTTCCAGGGAGTGGAGAGACGATTCAGTAATCGGATCATAAGCGGGCGGGGGAGGCTTCGGAAGCTTGGATGCCGCGTCGTCCGCTGCCGTCTGCGCCACTTCTTGAACCGGCTGCCTCGCTGGCCGAAGGACCGTATACCATACGAGATAGATGCCCGGGATCACGAGCAGGACCCAGAGCCAGTGTTTCTTGTTGCCTGCCATTCAGACCTCCGCCGTCCGGCCGGTTCGGTGCCCGGCCAAGGAGTAGATTGCACGGCCCATTCTACGTCTATGCCGGTTGTCCTGGAACGCCTAATCCTAAAATCCGCGCCCCACAAAATAAACGACAGGTTTCCGCAGTGTTTCACGTAATTCAAGCACTCAGAAACCGGCGCTCAGGCCAATGCGGAACCGCGCCGGAAGTGCCGGATAACCGAGCGCCTCCATATAGCTTCTGTCGAGCGCATTGTTCACCGCCGCAAACATCGAGATGCCCGTCAACAGCCGGAGACGCAGAAACAGGTCGAGAGTGCCGTAAGCAGGATTCTGGGTGAGCCCGAGGCCTAGGAAATCAGAATCCAGGCGGTTACCCACCATGGTTGCGGTAGCACCGAGCGTCCAGCGCCCGGGTTTCCAGCTCAGGTTGAGATAACCGGAATGTTTGGGGCGCCGGAGCAGTGTATTGCCGGCAGCATAGACTGGATCGGGCGGCGCCGGATTCTCCAGGACTCTGGAATCCAGGTAAGTGTACGACGCGGCAATCTCCAGGCCATGTCCCAGGGTCTGTTTCAGGTTAGCCTCGATGCCCCGGGCGCGCGTCTTCGCCATGTTGAAAAAGGTCCCCGCGAAGGTTGTGTAGTCCGTGGTCACGAATCCGATCTGATTGCGGAAGTGGTTCTCAAAATAGGTGAGCTCGATCACTCCTTTGCCGCCGCGCATCTGCTGCTCGATGCCGACATCGTAGCTGGTGGATTTCTCCGGCTTGAGATTGGGGTTGCCGAGGAAATAAGGAGATTGGCTGAACGACTCAACCAGCGTGGGTTCCTTGATCCCAAGCCCGAAATTGGCCTTGATCTTGGTCAGCCCCAATAACTGGTTCTGCGCTCCATCGTGTGCGTGCCAGGCGAGGGAAAGACGCGGTGCAGCCGAGAAGCCAAAGCTCTGATTGTGTTCGAGGCGCACACCGGCCGCGGCGAAAAAGCGCCTCAGGATCCACTCATCCTGGACAAAAGCGCCAAAGTTGTTGCGCAGCGCGACCAGCGGGTTAGAACTCGGATCGCCCACGCTTCCCGTTTCGCGTTCGTACTCCGCTCCGGCGGTAATCAGATGCGCATGGGGCAGGACCCATTCACTCTGATAGTTGATCTCCTGGCGCCGGCTCTGGTCGAGCGTTTGATAGGGATAGTCACAAGAGGGAAACAAAGCTGTCCTGCCCTGGTATTGGGCAGCGAAGCAACCGTCATGGCCTTGATCTGCCGATACCTGCCTTGAATCGTTGACCGTGTAGGAAAGGCTCTGCGACCAGAACGGGGTTGTGGCGTTCGTGAAGGTCAGCCCACCGGCAAGATTGCGAAAACGGTAGCTCTGGTCCGAAATTGGAGGGTAGAACGCCCATTGCCCCGGCACGCCGGTCTGTCCTGCGTCGCTGCGAAAAACCGCGCGCAGCTGGCTCTTGGAGGACAGACGCAAGCCGAGATTTCCGCTTGCAGTCTCGTCGTTGAAAGCGCCGTTGCGCACGTTATTGTCGGTATCGAGGCGGGCAAACGAGGCCGCATAGTCGATCCTTTCGCCTTTTCCCTCAATGCCGGCTTCATAGCGAAAGGTGTGGAAGCTGCCTCCTTCCAGAGAAAGACTTGGCTTCGGCTCCAAGCCTTCGCTTTCGCCACGGCGTGTAAAAATCTGAATGACGCCGGCCATGGCATCGGATCCGAAGAGAGCGCTTTGGGGCCCGCGCACGATTTCGATGCGATCGATTGCCCAGGAGGACAGGTTGGCAAAATTGAAACTGCCTCCTGGATCGTTGATGGGGATGCCATCGATCAGGACTTTGGTGTAGTCTGACTCGCCTCCTCGAACGAAGAGCGAGGCCAGTTGGCCGTTGCCTCCGTTCTCCGTCAGAGCGAGGCCGGCCACCTGCCGCAACGCGTCTGCCACCGAGTCGATTCCCTGACGCTCGAGTTCTGCACCGCGAATGACCGTGGTGCTGCTTCCGACCTGAGCTAGCGTCGCTTCCGTGCGGGTAGCTGTCACAACGATCTGTTCCTTTATCGATGGAATGGCCAACGTTAGCCGGAGATCCGGATTCGTAGAGCCCACCGTCAATGGTTGCTCGCGAACCGGCGCCAGGCCGGAGGCGGCAGCATTCAGGGTGTACTCCCCTTCGGGCAGATCGAGACTGAATTTTCCCTGATCGTTTGTCAGAGTCGAGGCTGCCGTCCTCCCGGACTGCGTACGCACTTCGATGGACACTCGCGGTACCGGCGCGCCGCTTTGATCGACAACTGACCCGGCCAGGCGCCGCAACTGCTCCGGGTGAGACCACGCCATGGCATCGGCCACCAGGAGGGCAGCCAAGAAACACGCAGAAATGCGATTCAGATTCATGTCGGACTCCGTTCATCCAGGATGGGCAAGACTTCAAATGAGCCGGTCGGGAGCGGGCGCACCTGAAAATCCAGACCGAACAGCTGGATCAGATTCTCCCTGGTAATAACTTTCGACACCGGACCCTGGCAGCGAATGGCGCCTCCCGACATCAGAGCGATGTGGTCGGCAAATCCGGCCAGTAGGTGGATCTCGTGCGAAACCACGAGAGTGGAGAGCTTCCTTTCATGCGTAAGGCGAGCCACCAGCCGCATGAGCTCCACTTGAAAATTGATGTCCAGATTGGCGGTGAATTCGTCCAGCAGGAGGATTCCTGGCTCCTGAGCCAGGGCGCGCGCCAGCAGCAATCTCTGCCTTTCCCCGCCGGAAAGCTCGCGGACACGCGCCTCGGAATGGCGGGTGAGTTGGGCCATCTCCAGCGCCGCCATCGTGATTTCCTCGTCGTGAGCGCCCTCGAACCCGAAACGCGTCAGATGAGGAGATCTTCCTTGCATGGCGAATTCGGCGACCGTCAATTGGGAGCCGTCGCTTGCGTTCTGAGGCACGATGGCAATCCGGCGCGCGATCTCCCGGCGCCCAAGCGTGCCGAGAGAAGTTCTTCCGTCGAGCAGGATTTGTCCGGAAGCAGGCCGCAGAATGCCGCCGAGCAGCCGGAGGACAGTCGTTTTGCCGGAGCCATTGGGGCCGATGATACCGGTTACGGCGCCCGGCACAAGCGAGAGTGAGACATTGCACACGACCGGATTGCGATACGAGAAACTTACGTTCCTGGCTTCCAAAACCGGCGTGGCAGCTCCGCTCACAGCGAACTCCTCCGCCGCGAAAGATAGATGAACAGGGGCGCGCCGATCAGCGCCGTGATGACGCCTACCGGCAATTCGGCAGGCGCCAGAAGGGTTCTTGCGACGGTGTCAGCGAGTAGCGTGAAAATGGCGCCGAACAGGAATACCGCGGGAAACAGAATGCGGTTGTCGTTGCCGAACATCATGCGCACAAGGTGGGGACAGATCAACCCAATGTAAGCGATGGGGCCGCCGACCGAAACCACGGCGCCTGTAATCAGGGAAGCGATGAGATATACGGCGACCTTTACCCCGGGTACTTCAACGCCGAGAATCATGGCGTCTTCCTCGCCCATGGCAATCAAGTTCAGGCCGCGGGAAAATGGATAGAGCAGTACAAAGCCGACACACACGACCCCGGCCACTAGGTAGAGCGAAACATCGGCGGGGCGGCTGAGATCGCCGATCAGCCAGTAAAAAATGCCGCGCAGGTCTGCCTGACTCGTGCTGGTGAGCAGAACCACGTTGATGGACGAAATGAAGGAAGCCAGCACGACACCGGCCAGCAGCAGTCTCTGGGACCCTTCGCTCGACTTTGTGCCGCCGCCGGCCACGAAGTAAACCGCGGCGACCACGAGAGCTGCTCCGACGAATGCCGCAAAGGGTCGGCCGAAGACAAACCCAGCTGCAGCCACTCCCCAGGATGCGGTCAGAATCGAATACACAATGGTCCCGAGCGACGCTCCCGAAGAGACTCCCAAGACGAATGGATCGGCGAGCGGATTGCGGAGCAGCGATTGGAAAGCAGCTCCCGCGACGGCAAGAGCGGCGCCCACAACAGAACTGAGAAATATGCGCGGCAGGCGGACGGAAAAGAGAATCGTTGCGAGCGGGTCCCCTTCCGCCGGAGGGCCAAATACGCGGCGTACCAGCAGCCGGACCAGATTTCCGGGCGGGATCGCCACACTTCCGACCGCGAGAGCGAACGTGGCCGCGCAAGCCCACGCGATCAACAAAGCAAAACTCACGGCCACAATCCGCCTGCGGGAAAGTCGCTTCATTGAAATCGCTCCGGGTGCAGCTTGCGCGCCAATTCTTCGACACCGTCAACAAAGCGCGGCGACGGATGCTGAAATACCTCATCCAAGACATACACCCGGCCGCCCTTCACCGCATCGAGGGCACGCCAACCCGCGATTTTCTTGAGTTCGGGCAGGGGTTGGCCAGAATGAAACACGGTGAGAATGACATCGGGATTTCGCGTCAGCACCTGCTCGAGGCTGTAGCGTGGATAGTACTCGCGGCTGTCCGCCGAGATCGAAACGACGTTGGCCAGGCGCAGGGCGTCGTTTTCGAATGTCCTGCTTCCCGGCGCCAGCAGAGGATCAAACCAGGTGATGAAGAAGGCGCGCACGGGAGGTAGTCCGGCAAGCCGGCGTTTGATTTCCTGGAGGCGGGCTTTCATTTCGGCGACCAGCCGCTCGCCATCCGGCGCGCGATCAGTGATTAGGCCGATCTGGCGCGTGGCTTCCATTATGCCTTCCACGGATCGGGGCGCCGTGACAAACACAGGCAGGCCAAGTTCCGCGAGCCGGTAAACGGCAGCCCGATCGTTTCCGGCCGTCGAGGCAATGATGAGATCCGGACGCGCGGCAAGAATATTCTCGTAGTTGGGATTCAGCAAGCTGCCGATCTTGGGCTTGCGTTTGGCAGCCTCCGGCCAGTCGCACTCGGTTGTGACCCCGATCAGCCGGTCGTCGGCGCCCAGCATGTACACGACCTCCGTGACGCTGGGTGCGAGGGAGATGATCCGCAATGGATGCCGCGGCAGATTTACGTTTCTGCCGATGCCGTCGGTGTAGGAAATCGAGAGTGCAGCTGTGCTCGCGGTCTGTTCCCGGCCGTGAGGCGCGCTTCGCGAACAGGCTCCGAACAAGATCAGGATCGATAAGCCGGCCCACGGCAAATGGAAGATTGAATCGCGGCGGATGGAGAGCATTTCAGGTCTCTTTCTCGCGAAGAGGTAACTGAAAAAGAGGATGAGGCAGGTTTCCTGACTCTCGGGTCAATGCCGTGCTTCACGCCTTCCCCGTCTTAGTTCAACGAGTGGCGGGCTACTCAGGACTCTATTGCAGGCCGTTGAAGCCGGCTCTCCGATTACAGTGGCGGGACCGTGTGGGATTCGCACCCACTTCCCTTTTACCCCTGATTGGGGCACCTCAATCCCTTTAACAAAGATCCAACAGCACGGCACATCAATACCACCGGCGTGCCGTTGATGTCAAAGACAATTCATGTGGGCTGTTCTTCAAAAACGACCGCGGGTGGGCTAGACTGTGCCGCATGATCAGGACGATTGAGTGGAAGGATACGGCGGTCGTCATGCTCGACCAGCGCCTGTTGCCGATGCAAGAGGTCTATCGAAGCTTCGGCGATTATGCAGAGGTGGCCGAAGCGATTCGCGCCATGGTGATCCGTGGAGCCCCTGCAATCGGCGTGGCCGCGGCCATGGGTGTCGCTCTCGGCGTCACGAAGGCAAATGCATCGTCGCTGGAGGATCTCGATGCGCAGTTCGAGCGGATTTGCAGCACGATTTCCGAAGCGCGTCCCACCGCGGTCAATCTCTTCTGGGCAGTCCGGCGAATGAAAGACGTCTACGATCGCACGCGGGCCGCGGGGATCGACGCAATCCGCGCCGCGCTGGTGCGCGAGGCGCAATCCATGTTTGAGGAAGACATCCGCGCCAACCGCGAAATGGGGCGGCGAGGACAATCGCTCATTGCTGACGGCGCGAGGGTGCTCACGCACTGCAACGCAGGCGCGCTGGCGACTGCAGGATATGGCACTGCCCTCGGAGTCATCCGCGCCGCGGTCGAGTCGGGCAAGCGTGTCCAGGTGTACGCCGACGAGACCCGTCCATTTCTGCAGGGCGCGCGTCTCACGGCGTGGGAGCTGCAGAAGGACAACATTCCGGTCACCGTCATCACGGACGGCATGGCGGGCTACTTCATGCGGTTGGGGCGCATCGATTGCGTCATCGTCGGCGCCGATCGCATCGCGGCCAATGGTGATGTCGCAAACAAGATCGGAACCTATTCGGCTGCGGTCTTGGCCAAAGAAAACGGCCTGCCTTTTTATGTAGCCGCTCCCACCTCGACCTTTGACCTGACGATACCGGATGGCAGCCTGATCCCCATTGAGGAACGGAATCCTGAGGAGGTGCGTTCTGTGCAGGGCGTGCCGGTCATGTCCGAGCAGACCGCCGTGGCCAACCCGGCGTTCGACGTGACTCCCCATCAGTATGTGACGGCCATCATCACAGAGCGGGGCATAGCGCGCCCGCCCTACTCGGTAAGCTTGCCCGCACTTATCTACGGATAGTCAGAATTGACCGCATTTCGGATCCAAGCCTGGGTGCGGCTGCGGCCCGCGCTTCAGGTTCTGAGAGCCTCGCTTAAGTGACCCGCTGAACTGCCTCTAAATTCAGTTAATTGTCGCCGTCAGTCCCCGTTGCGCGCCGTCACGACGCAGTCCTGTCGGTTGCCCCGTCCCACGACTACGGTCTCTGATGAAAAACAGACTCGCGAGCATGCCAAAGGCAGCAAGCAAACTTAGCCGCAAGCCCCAGGCAAAACTCGCAGGCTTGTAGAAAAACACAACGTCGTGGTTCCCTGGAGCCAAGTGTACTCCTCGGAAAAGGTAGTCGGCAGCGAACACCTTTGCTTCTTTCCCATCAACGGTACATCTCCACCCCGGGTACCACACGTCCGACAACAGGAGAAACGACTCATTGGAGACATCAGCTCTTAGGAGGATTTTCTCGCTTTGGTACGATAGCACCGTCGCGGAGTCGTCATGGTTGTTCGTCGAAGATTTTGTGGGCGCAAACTCTTGTGCTGTCATGGAATTTGCGTCCAAATCCTGCAGGATAGCCGTCTCGGCAGGATCAAATCTGGGATCGGACATCAAGCGCATTGCCGCTTTGTCGTCATGTGCCCAAATCCAGTGGTTCAGCACAATTGCTCGCGGGAGGGCGGTTTTATTTAGGTAGATCCTTACTTCCTTATTGTAGACGAGGTCGAAGTTGTGAACCATCCCTTGGTCTGACCACGACGGCGGCGTGACAAGATACTTTACGTTCATAAGGTCCAGTAGGCGGCGATTTTGCACACTGCGGATGGTATAATTCCAGTAGTTCGCCTCCTTCAAAAAGCTCCTAAATCCCGTGCCATTTGAGGCTAACAGGTCCAAAAGAGATTGATCGCGTAGGCTCGTACGGGGGTCCCATGGTCTTGAAGCAAGCCCTTCCAATCCCAACGCCGTCCAGAGGTCCTTGAAAGCCGGGTCGACCAGGCTCACAAAATCGTAGTATCTTCGATACGTCATGCCATCGTATCCGAGGGAGTCCTGAAGGCGGTACATGCCCGCAGTATTTGGCAGCAATGCATCCCCTAGCCCCATTAGGCGCCAAACCCCAGAATCCTTCTGCAAAAACCTAATACCATCGGTAATCGGATAAAAATACCGGTTCTCCACGGAAGGATTGAAATTCAGCCAGTAATAAAGCGGGTCGACGATGATCGTGGCGACCAAAATCGCAGCAGGAATCAATGGTCTGCGTTGGCCCGGAATGGGTTTTCGAAAGATGCTTGCTGACGATCGTCGGTACCAGAGCCACAACGCAAGCAGCGCTAGAGGTGTGAGCGCAAACAGAGGGAGTCCGCGAAGGAGCTCATAGTGCCACAGGTGCAACTCTACTAGCCAGCGCCAAAAGTAAAGGGCGGCGCTGGCAACACAAAGGGCGCTGAGAGTCAGCAAGCCCGTGCACAAGAAGAGTACTGCCTTGAATCGCGCCCAAAACAGATCGATGCCTTTACCCGCAAGGAATGCCATGGCCAAGGTAAACGGGCCGATGAACTTGTTTATAGTGATTCCGGAAATGATGGGCAATTCGAATACTTGCTCTACTCCAATCGGCTTCGTCACGATTAACAGGCAGATCAGAGCGGTCCCAGCAAAGAACTTCGTGTCCGGGTCCCGTCTATTATGGACACATGATGTCATCGCTAGATACAAGGGCAAAACGCCAACATAGATAGCTGGCCCGATATTGTTGGCATAGCCCCAGTAGTTGCCGTGCATTACATTTCCGAAAAAGTCGGGCAACAATAAGGTGATGAGCTGATAAAAAGGCAGATAGAAAAGGTTGTAAGCATTGCGTACGGCCTGGGCAGCGCTCACCTGCAAGTACTCGAAGAAGACAAGCGATTGAAATGAGGATAGCACCAGTCCGCCTGCCATGGCCGCAATAAGCCACGTAATGCGGCCGCAAAAAGATCCGTCATTCGGCCCCTTTCGCCAGACATTGGCTGATCGATAGACGCAATATGCAAGTAGAAGCAGACCAACGCAAAAGCTTGTTTGTGGTTGGCCGCACAGTGCGAGCATTGCTACGCTGACAGTCATAATGCAGAACCAGAGTCGCGACGTTCTCAGAAGCAACCGTTCAGCAGCCAACAATAGCAGTGGAGCAAGAGCTAAACCTCCTGAGAGCGGGAAATGCAGCCATGCCATCATGTGTCCGGAAAACATAAAAACGATGCCCGACACGAGCGATGCCGTTCTGCCCAAGGCTCGAGCACGTCCGAAGTAATACATGCACAGCCCCGCGACACTCAGCTTGAGGAGCGCCGACAGGAAATATGCAGGTATCGGGCTGAGAAGATGCAATGGAAGCGCGAAGATCGTAAACGCAGAGATTTGGCCGTTGCCGAGTAGAGGAGTTCCCATGAATGAACCTGGGTTCCAAAGAGGCCAGCGGCCCTGGTATATGGCAGTGCGGATAAGAGTTTCCCATGGATGAAATTCCACAACAGGATCTCTGAGAAGCGGGTTTTTGACTATTGAATCATGCTGAGCCGGCGGATGCCACGGGGGATAGTCGGACAAAACATCAACGGGAAAAAACACCTTGCCGAATTGGAGACCATTGCTAGAAGCAATTAACGCAATAGCCATTATGATGATGTTGGGCACTATGTTCTGGTGCCAACGTGTTCCACGCACGAGACCCCTCAGTTCTTCTGACATATCGCACATCGCCGATCTGGGCCAATAGTAATGCACAAATGGGCATTGGAGCCCAAAATAGATCTTGCCAGATCATGGGACATAATACTTATCAGATCCGAAAGCGAGGGTTGCTCACTGCCTCGCTACAATGACCTGCGGAATTGCCTCGAGAAAAGTATTGTGTCCCCGGCTTGTGAAGCAAATCACTCCTTTGGGCCTCCGGCAGCTTGCGCACCTTGGCCTTCATCATACCCGCAGTGAACGGATAGTCCGAATTGACTGCATTTCGGGTCCGAGCCTGGGGGCGGCCCGCGCTTCAGGTTCCGAGATAAGATATTATGCCAATTTTGATCGGGCGCTCCGCGGCTGCGTCACTCGTCAGCGTGGGAGATTATACCTCACGATAGGCCTGGAACTAATTTCAGGGATTTTTTGCCTGTGGCATCAGCACCCACCCCATCAAGGTGTGCCGGGATTCGACGGCACGATCACAATACCTTGCAAATTCGGTTGTCATCACCGAATATTCAAGGTACTATCAATGTCCATGAACCCGCGATCCTCACATGTAGCCGCGATTCGAGGACTGCTCCGCCGCCATCCGGTGGTCGCGATTCTGGGAGCGCGCCAAGTCGGCAAATCAACCTTGGCGCGCCTGGTGGCCCGATCGTCGTCGTCGACCTTCTTCGACCTGGAAGACGATTCGCATCTGGCGCGGCTGGCTGACCCGCTCCTGGCACTGTCATCCCTGCGCGGGCTGGTTGTGCTGGACGAGGTGCAGCGCCGCTCAGATCTGTTCCCGGCGTTGCGGGTTCTGGCGGACCGGCCACGCCATTCTTGCCGGTTTCTAGTGTTGGGCAGCGCTTCGCCCGCGCTCCTGCGGCAATCGGCGGAAACGCTGGCCGGGCGTATCGCATATCGCCACCTAGGCGGATTCGACCTGAGCGAAGTGCCGGTTCGCCACGACATCCGTTTGTGGTGCCGAGGCGGGTTCCCGCGCTCGTTTCTGGCCGTCAATGACGCTGCCAGCATGGAATGGCGACGCGGGTTCATCCGGACTTTTGTTGAACGCGACATGCCGCAGCTCGGCATGCGAGTGTCCGCCGACACCATGCGCCGGTTCTGGACCATGCTGGCGCACTATCATGCCCAGACTTGGAATGCCTCCGAGTTTGCCCGGGCGTTCGGTGTGGCGGACACAACCGTCCAGCACTACCTGGATCTTCTGACGTCGGCTCTGGTGGTTCGACAACTCCAGCCCTGGCACGAAAACATCGGCAAACGACAGGTCAAGTCTCCCAAGGTGTACCTGTCGGACAGCGGATTGCTGCATGGCCTGCTCAATCTGCCCACGCAGCAGGATCTTGAAAGCCACCCAAAGGTGGGCGCATCGTGGGAAGGGTTCGTTATCGAGCAACTGATCGTCCACCTGCGGGCCGAACCGGAAGAATGTTTCTTCTGGGCCACGCAAAGTGGGGCGGAACTGGACCTGTTGGTTGTCCGCGGCCGCAAGCGCCGTGGATTTGAGATCAAACGAACGACCGCGCCGGCTGTCACGCCTTCGATGCGCCACGCCCTCACCGACCTGAAATTGGGCTCAGTGGATGTGGTGCATGCCGGCGAGAGCACCTACCCATTGCAGGAGAACATCCGGGCGGTCGCCTGCGCACGACTCACACGAGACGTTGCTCCGCTGTAGGACTTCCAGGGCATGCAATTCGCAGCGGCCTACAGATAGTCCAAATCGACTGCATTTCGGATCCGAGCCTGGGTGCGGCCCGCGCTTCGGATTCTGAGACAAGATATTATGTCACCTTTGGCTTGGCGCTCCGCGGCTGCGTCACTCGCCAAGGGGCCTGATTATGCTTCAAAATGGGCCTGGAACTCCGACTCGTGCGCACACTTCTCTGTGATTCAGGCAGTGACAATCCCCGAATGGGGCGGCGCAGCTACAGCCCAGGGCGTAAACCCTATAAGCGCAAACTTAAGCCGCTGCCTCCTCGTGGACCTGGAAGTAGATCTGGACTTAGACCTAGACTTTGACTCAGAAGTTCTTGTACTCGACACATTTTCGAGAGCATCCTAAGTGTCTGAATCGCAGTACTTGTTATTTGTCACGCGTCAAAGAGGAAAAATGCTGGTATTGGGGGTGGAATCTTCATGCGACGAAACTGCCGCCGCGCTGGTTGAGGATGGACACAACATTCTCTCCAACGTGGTCGCTTCGCAGATCAAGACCCATCGCAGCTTCGGCGGCGTTGTCCCTGAACTCGCCAGCCGCGAACACCTGCGCAACATCGGATATGTCGTGCGCAAGGCCTTCAGCGATACGGGCCTGAGCTATCAGAATGTCGACGGCCTTGCAGTGACGCAGGGGCCGGGGCTGATCGGCTCGCTTCTGGTTGGACTGTCTTTTGCCAAGGCAATGGCTTTTTCGCTGAAAAAGCCGCTCGTGCCCGTCAATCACATCGAAGGGCACATCTATTCAGCGTTCATTGAGCACCCCGATATTGCCTATCCTCTTCTGGCGCTGGTCGTGTCAGGCGGGCATACGTCGCTGATCTATTCACCCGAACCGGAGCGCTACGAGCCGGTCGCGCGCACTCGTGATGATGCTGCCGGCGAGGCTCTGGATAAACTTGCGAAGTTTCTCGGCTTGGGTTATCCGGGCGGGCCCGTTATCGACCGGCTGTCGGCGCGCGGAGATCCGCGCAGATTCCACTTTTCGATTCCCAAAATCAGCGACGGCAGTCTCGATTTCAGTTTCAGCGGCTTCAAAACCGCGGCGCTGCGCTATATCGAGCGGGCCGACATTCGTCCCTGCCGTTCTTCGTCGAGAGTCTCGCGGATCGTGCTGGATCTGGTGGCCAGCTATCAACAGGCGATCGTAGATACGCTCGTGGCCCAGACGCGCAAGGCGATTCAGCGTCACCGGCCCAAGTCGATCCTGCTGGTGGGCGGAGTGGCATGCAACAGCCTGCTGCGGCAGACATTCCCTGCGGCCCTTGCGGAAGTAGTTTACTATCCCAGCTCGATCCTGACCACCGACAATGCCGCGATGATCGCGGCCGCAGGCACTCCGAAATTGCGCAGAGGCGGCGATGCCACCTATGACCTCAACGCCTTTGCCGATCTGCCGCTGGCGACCGCCGCGGCGCGCCGATCCTATTGAGGATAAGATATTGTAGTGACGCTTTGGACTTTAAAGGTCCAATAACCTGCTGCACTTTCAAATCCCCAACAACACGACCGTGCTCCTCGGGTTGACGATGTAATCGTTCGCGGGACTGAGAGCGACTTCCGCGCCGGCATCACAGATGTCCTCTCCTGAGGCCATGGAGGTATCAATCACGCGGCGCCATCGTTTCTGTGCCGGGAGTTCGGGCAACTGCACGGTTTGCTGGCGATAATCGGCGTTCAGAATCAAAAACAGGCGGTAGTCACCCAGAGCAGAAGGTTCCTCCCCTCCATCAAGCTGGTAGCTTAAAGTGCGCAATTCCGAGTCATTCCAATCGGGTCGGCCAAGATCATCGCCAAACCATGCGATATCGGGAACATTGTCGGCATTCAGGTCCTGGCCCAGGAAGAACTTTCGCCTCTGCAAAATGGTACAGCGGCGCGTGAGCGCGACAGCCTTGCGGAAAAACTCTACGATGTCCCCGTTGCGCTCAACCTCGCCCCAATCGAACCAGCTGATCTCATTATCCTGGCAGTAGGCGTTGTTGTTTCCGCGCTGGGTCCTCAGGAATTCATCGCCGCCCAGAATCATGGGAGTGCCTGACGCGAACAGAAGCATGCATAGATAGTTTTTGACGAGCTGTTTTCGCAGCCGCTCAACGTCAGGATTATCAGTGGGTCCTTCGCATCCACAATTCCAGGAGTTGTTGTCGTCCGTCCCGTCCCGGTTGTCCTCGAGGTTTGCCTCGTTATGCTTTCCATTGTAGGAGAACAGATCCATGAGCGTGAAGCCGTCGTGGCAGGTTACAAGATTAATGCTGTTGTAAGCGGAGCGCCCGTCATCGCCGTAAAGGTCGGGGGAGCCCGCGAGCCGTGCGGCCAGCTCCCGTACCTGTCCTCCGTCGCCTTTGCCGAATTTACGAACGGTGTCTCGAAATCTGCCGTTCCACTCGGACCATTCGACCGGGAAATTTCCGACCTGATAGGTTTCCAGATCCCATGGTTCTGCAATCAGCTTCGTGCGGGTAAGCACCGGATCCTGCGCCACCGCATCAAAAAATGGTGCGGAGGGCCGGAACGACCCCTCATCCCTTCCCAATACTGAGGCAAGATCGAATCGGAATCCGTCCACATGCATGACATCCACCCAGTAACGCAGCGAGTCCATGACCAAGCGGATGACGCACGGGTTGGAAAGATTGAGGCTGTTCCCGCATCCCGTCCAATTCATGTAGTAACGGAGGGGCTGATAAGGC
>Ga0187850_10000533_pt1 | contig 48551 bp, 38 predicted proteins | sample June2016WEW_4_15_FD_132436 | JGI IMG/M metagenome (GOLD analysis project Ga0187850, IMG submission 132436) | Peatland microbial communities from SPRUCE experiment site at the Marcell Experimental Forest, Minnesota, USA - June2016WEW_4_150 | ecosystem: Environmental > Terrestrial > Soil >...
AGCGCCTGGTCGAGCGGATCGAAGGCAAGCCCGAGGAGCGCATCCTGAGTTACCTGATGCTGCGCTCGCTGAAGCAGGCGCGCTACAGCGCCGAGAACGTGGGGCACTTCGCGCTGGCGGCCGCAACCTACACCCATTTCACCTCGCCCATCCGGCGCTACCCGGACCTGATCGTCCATCGCGTGCTTCGCTCGACCCTGCCCGGCGGCAGCCCGTCCGCGCTCACGCCCGGCGCGCTCGGCACAGTCGCGGAGGAGTGCTCGCAATCGGAGCGCCGCGCCGCCGACGCCGAACGCGAGCTGGTGGAGTGGAAGAAAGTGAAGTTCATGGCCGAGCGCGTGGGCGAGGAGTTCAAGGCGCTCATCACCTCGACCACCCGGTTCGGTTTCTTCGTCGAACTCGAGGAGCTGTTCGTCGAGGGGCTGGTCCCCATCGAGACGCTGCCCGGAGACCGCTTCAACTATCAGGAAAACACGCGCAAGATCGTCGGCGACCGCACCCGGCGGGAGTTCTCGATCGGCGACCAGGTCACGGTTCGCCTGGACCGCATCGAGGCGATCGAGCGCAAGCTGCAATTCTCGCTGGCCGAGCCCGAGCCGCCACGACGGCCACGCAAGGGTTCGCGCTAACTCTGTTCCGACCGCTTGTCAGGCATCCGCCCCCTCGGGAGGCAGCACGCGGGTATTCCCCACGTGAATCCACTGAAATGACCAAACGATCCTGAGAAGGGCGGACCGGACATCCTTGAGGAACTGCTCCGAGATCTCCACCCGTATGTGCTGGTTCTCGCCCGTGGTGATTCCGAACCAGCGGTCGTTCATCAGCGATCCTAGGTCCAGGATCGGTCCGGCTAGTTTCCTGCCGCCGGGGCCTTTCGCCTGGGCCCGCTCCTCAATGTGCTGCAATGAGTTTCGGATGTCGCGTATCCTGCCATACTGCTGAAGGAAGATCTCGCAAGCGGCCTTGGCCTCTGCTGGGATGCCTGGCTGGTCCGACAGAACCTTGACGAACGCTCTCAACCTGTCGAGCGACTCGACGTAGGATCTTGCGTACAGGATACGAACACGAGTTTCCACTGGGTCTTCCTTTGTCCAAGCGTCAAGTACGTCCGCAGCGCGCCGTCTCACGTCGTCAACTGGGATGGGCTTGAACATGATACACGCGACGAGTGCATCGTTGAACTGGTCCACGGCAAGACCGAGCATGCGGTTAGCAAAGGAGGCCAACTCGCGGTCAGCGCCGTCAATCCAGGGCGCCGGTAGGGAAAGCGCAAGGCGCTCAAAGAGAGTAGGATTCATCGAGTATCTCGCCGCTCAGTCGGGGCCAACCCTAACCGGTGGCTGGGGCTCCCGTCAGGCGCTTTTCCGCTTCGTCCCCGCCCGGCGTTGTTGTCGAAGAACCGGCGCGAGAGCGCGCAGCGCCTGGTTCACCGCGGCGCCATCGGGAAACACGTCCAGGAGTTCGGGGTCGATCACAGCAACATTGGAGCCCTGAGCGTACCTCGCTGCCGTGACGCCCCGGATGGCCGAAGAGAAATCATACTCCGGGCGCATGGTGTCGCGGTCGGCTTCCCCGTTACCACGGTTAACCCTTCTCTTCATATCGCCTCCGTTCACTTGGCGCTGCCCGCCTGGCTGAAATCAGCCGGGTGCGCGGGGGTCGCTCGGCAAATGCCACCACCAGAAGCCGATGCCGATTCGACGTCCCCAGCACAAGATGCCGCTCTTCGCCAATAGAGTGATCCGGGTCCGGCATGAGCAGCGAGAGCGGATCCCCGAACACTGCCGATGCCTCGTCGAATCCTACGCCGTGCTTCCGGATGTTCGACTCCGCCTTCGTCGGGTCCCACTCAAATATATAGCCCATGAGAACGCCGCACAACAACCCTCGCAACCCGGCCGCAAACAAGTATACACCTGACCGCGCGCCGTTCCTTGCGCCTTCCTCCGCCCGGATTGTAGCATTGGGGCATGGGGAAAACGCGCTGCGAACTGGGATGCATGTTCACGCTGATGTTCGCTTTCGCGGCTCTGGTCCACGCTCAGGACGGGCAGGCGGCAAGGGGCAAGTATCTGGTCGAGAACGTCGCCCTGTGTGGCGATTTCCACACTCCAATGCTGCCCACCGGCGAGCCGGATCAGTCGCGGTTGCTGAAAGGCGCCGCCCTCACGTTTCAGCCGATTCATCCGATTCCGAATTGGAACGCCAACGCGCCGGACCTCACGCTGCGGGGCGCGCTCTGGAAGACGTGGGGTGAAAGCGGTTTGCGGAAGTTCCTCCAGACCAGCCTGGATCCGCGTGGGCATCTGGCGGATCCGCCGATGCCGTCGTACAAGTTCAGCGCGCAGGATGCCGAGGCGGTCGTGGCATACCTGAAGACGTTGCGTTAGGACGCCACGTGCATCGATCTGTCCTGGCTCTCATGGCGTTCGGCGCGCTCGCTCTGGGTCATGGGCCGGAGAACGTGCTGCTGGTGGTAAACCGCTCCTCGGCTGTTTCGCGCGGGATCGCGAGCTACTACATCCAGAAGCGCCATATTCCCGCCGCCAATGTCTGCGCCCTCGAGGTGGTGGAGGACGAGACGGTATCGCGCGGCGTGTACGACCAAGCGATCGCCACGCCGCTCGCCGCCTGCATCAAGTCGCGCCATCTCGAGGAGAAGATCCTGTACCTGGCGACCACTCTGGGGCTGCCGCTGCGCATCACCGGCTCGTCGGGAAAGGAGGGCGACCAGGCCTCCGTCGATTCGGAGTTGACGCTGCTCTACCAGGACCTCCGTGGCGCGAAGCACCCGGTTCGCGGACCGCTGCCGAATCCGTTCTTCGGCCGGAGGGACGAGCCCTTCCGTCACCCCCAGTTCCCGATGTACCTGGTGTGCCGGCTGGCGGCCTACGACTTGGATGAAGTCAAGGGCATCATCGACCGGTCGCTGGCCGCGGCGAACAAAGGGAAGGTGGTCATCGATCTCAGCGCGGACGACGACGCTCCGGGCAACGACTGGCTGCGGAACGCCGCCATCCTGCTGCCGTCCGACCGCGTCATCTTCGATGCTTCGACCAAGGTGCTTTACGACCAGCGCGACGTGGTCGGCTACGCGGGCTGGGGCTCGAACGACCCCAATCGCAAGCGGCGGCTGTCAGGGTTCCGCTGGCTGCCGGGCGCCATCGCGACCGAGTTCGTTTCCTCCGATGGGCGCACCTTCAAGCGCCCGCCCGACAACTGGAACATCACCAGTTGGGAGGATCCATCGCACTTCTACGCCGGGTCTCCTCAGAGCCTCACGGCGGATTTCATCCACGAAGGAGCGACCGGCGCGAGCGGGCACGTCTTCGAGCCCTATCTGGCCCTGACGCCCCGCCCGGATTTTCTGCTGCCCGCCTACCTGAACGGCCGGACCCTGGCGGAGAGCTTTTACCTGGCGATCCCGGCGCTGAGCTGGCAGAACATCGTGGTGGGCGACCCGCTGTGCCGGTTGAAATAGCTGCTGGCATGTGGCCTGTGGCCTGTAGATCCCACAACCGCGCACCGGCTGTCGCCTCCGGGGCGAAGCGGGTGCACCGCAGATGGACCCACAGGCCACAAGCCACTGGCCACAAGCCTTCTCGCTCATGGTAAATTCGGTGTCGTGCGGGTGCTGCTCATCGATGATGACGTGGAGTTGGGCGCGCTGCTCAGTGAATTCCTGACGCGCGAGGGTTTCTCGGTCGAGGTGGAACACGAGGGCCGGCAAGGGCTCCAGCGCGCGGCGGCCGGCGAATCGGACCTGGTGGTGCTCGACGTGATGCTGCCGGGCATGGATGGGTTTGAGATCCTGCGCCAGCTCCGCCAGCAGAGCCGGGTGCCCGTGCTGATGCTGACCGCGCGCGCCGATGATTTGGATCGCATCGTGGGGCTCGAGCTGGGGGCCGACGACTACCTGGCCAAGCCGTTCAACCCGCGGGAACTGGCGGCGCGCATCCGCGCCATTCTGCGCCGTACCGAGGTGCGGGCCTCCGAGCGCGGCCGGCTCGAGGTCGACGGCGTCAGCCTGGATCCCGGGTCGCGCGAGGTCACCGTCGAGGGCCGGCGCGTGGAACTGACGACGCTGGAGTTCGACATCCTGGAGCTGCTGATGCGCGCCGCCGGCCGGGGGCTGTCCCGCGACGACTTGACGGAGGCGATCTACAACCGCAAGTCCTCGCCGTTCGAGCGTTCGATCGACATGCACATCAGCCATCTGCGGAAGAAACTCGAGCTCAACCGCACGCTGATCAAGACCGTGCGCGGCGTCGGCTACCAGTTCTGCCGCACGCCGGAGGAGGGGTCCGCCGCATGAAGTCGCTGTTCGGCAAGATCCTGCTCTGGTTCCTGGCGGTGATGGCGGTCACGGCGGCGGGGTTTGTGTTCATCACCTCGGCGACCATGAGCGCGACACGCGGCCGCGAGCACCTCTGGGGCCGCATGCTTTCCTTTCAGGGCGAGGAAGCCCGGCACGCTTACGAAACGGGAGGGCGCGAAGCGCTGGCCGCCTTTCTCGAACGCTTTCACAGTGTTTTCCGGGCGCAGGGCGTGCTCACGGACGCACAGGGCCGCGATCTACTGAGCGGAGCGGATCGCCGCGACCTCATCGAAAAGGTCGGCCGCCCGGTGCGGGCCTTTCTCTTCCGGCCGGCGGTCATCGCACGCCAGAGCGAGGACCGGCGCTACTGGTTCTTTCAGATCGTGCCGGTCGATCGGCCGGGCTTCTCGTTCTTCTTGCCGCAGTATCTGTGGATCGTCGCGGTGGTGGTGTTGCTCTCATACGTGCTGGCGGTGCGCCTGACCTCGCCACTGCGGCGGCTGGAGAAAGCGGTGGAGCGATTCGGCCGGGGCGATTTCACGGCGCGCGTGAAGTCGCAGCGCCGCGACGAGATGGGACAGCTCGCGCGCACCTTCGACCAGATGGCGGAGCGCATCCAGACGCTGCTCGCGGCGGAGCGCCGCCTGCTGCTCGATATTTCCCACGAACTGCGCTCGCCCCTGGCGCGGCTGGCCGTCGCGGTCGAGCTGGCGCGGTCCGGCGAAGAATCCGAGGCCGCGCTGAACCGCATCCAGAAGGAAGCCGACCGCCTCAATTCATTGGTGGGCGAACTGCTCGAGGTGACGCGTGCCGAGGGCGACCCGGCTTCGCTGCGCCTGGAGCCGGTCCGGCTGGACGAGGTGCTGCGCGACCTGGTCGACGACTGCTCCGTGGAAGCCAAGGCGCAAGACTGCCGGCTCGAATTGACGGCCAACCAGCCGGCCAAGGTCCGCGGAGACGCCGAATTGCTGCGCCGCGCGATCGAGAACGTGGTCCGCAACGCCATTCGCCACGCGCCCCCCAACACGGCCGTTGAGGTCAGCCTCATGAAGGACGCGGGCGTCTCGGTCCGCGTGCGCGATTACGGCCCGGGCGTTTCGGAAGAGCACCTGCCGCGCATCTTCGACCCGTTCTATCGCGTGGACACCGACCGCAGCCGTTCGAGCGGCGGAGTTGGCCTCGGCCTGGCCATCGCTCGCCGCGCCATCGAGATCCACCAAGGACGCATCACGGCCCGCAACTCCAATCCCGGCCTACTGGTAGAGATTAACCTGGGGACAGTCACCATGTTTCCTCGCCCGAATGAGGAAACATGGTGACTGTCCCCAGGTTTAGGTTTTGAAAGACCAGGAAGTACTGGTAGGGGAGCAGATCGAGTCGCTTCGCCAGATGGAAGCCCGCCGCCGTGAACTCGGCGATCACCTGGTCCTCAGAGAGCTTCATCGCCAACGGGGGACCGATCGCGAGCGGCTTCTTGTAGAAGTCGATGTTGACGACGCGGCCGCCGGGCTTCAAGGCTTTGAGCAGCTTGGGCAGATACGCGGCGCGGTTGTCGATGTGGTGCAGCACGTCGCAGAAGAAGATCGTGTCCACCGACTTGTCGGGCAGGCGCGGATCGTCCGGCGCGGCCAGAATCGTCAGCAGGTTCGCTGGTGCGTCTTTCCGGATCATCGCGAGCAGCCCCTCGTCGATATCGACCGCATACACCTTGCCCGCATGCCGCGCAAAGCGTCGGGCGAAGTAGCCGCTGCCCGCGCCGATATCCGCGATGACCTCGTCCGGTTTGAGCGCCAGGGCCTCGATGACGGCGTGTGGCTTCTGCCACTCATCGCGCCCCGGATCTTCGAGGATGCGCGCGTACTCTTGCGCGGAACCCGGCGGATGGTGCTGGTGAGGCGTCTGCGGGACGGCGGCCAGTGCGGCGGCGAGAATCAGGAATAGAGGTTTCATGATGCAAATTGACTGTGCTTGCTTCCGTATAGATTGTAGATCCCCAGCCCGATGAGGAGCCAGACCACAAACCGCACCCAGGTCTCCAGCGGCAGGCTCATCATCAGCACCAGGCAGGAAGCCACCGAGATCGCGGGCAGCCACGGCACGCCCGGCATCCGGAAACCGCGCTTACGGCCCGGTTGCGTCCGGCGCAGCACGATCACACCCACCGACACCACGATGAAGGCGAACAGGGTCCCGATGTTAGCCAGGTCGGCGAAGGTTCCGATGTCCCAGATACCCGCGGGAATACCCACCACCAATCCCGCCACCCAGGTGCTGATATGCGGGGTGCGGTGGACGCCGTGGACCTTGGAAAACGCCCCGGGCAGCAGCCCATCGCGCGACATGGCGAACCAGATGCGCGCTTGCCCGTACTGGAAGACCAGCAGCGACGAGAGCATTCCCACCAGCGCCCCCAGCACTACCCAACGACGGATGGATTCGTAGCCCAGCAGTTTCAGCACATCCGCCACCGGCGCCGCCGTGCCAAGCGTGGTCCACTTGGCGATCCCGGTCAGTACCAGCGCTACCGCAACATACAGCAGCGTGCAGATGATGAGGCTGGCCACAATGCCGAACGGAAGGTCACGCTGCGGGTTCTTGCACTCTTCGGCAGCCGTTGAGACCGAATCGAAGCCGATGTAGGTAAAGAAAACGATAGCCGCGCCGGTGAGCACCCCGGGGAACCCGTTGGGCATGAACGGATGCCAGTTCTCGGTGCGCACGGCGCGCGCGGCCCCCACCACGAAGATCAGGATGGCGGCCACCTTGATCAGCACCATCAGGTTGTTGGTCTTGGCGCTCTCGCGCACGCCGCGGACCAGAATCCAGGTGAGGATGAGCAGCACGACGAGCGCCGGAAGGTTGAACCAGTTGCCCGTAAACTCCCCTCCCGCAATCATCGGATTGCAGAACTTGGCGGGCAGATGCACCCCGAACAGGCTCTCCAGCAGATCGTTCAGATACGCCGAGAACCCCACCGCCACCGCCATATTCGAGACGGCGTACTCCAGAATCAGGTCCCAGCCGATGATCCAGGCGAAGATCTCGCCGAGCGTGGCGTAGGCGTAGGTGTAGGCGCTGCCGGCAATGGGGATCATCGAGGCCAGCTCCGCATAGCACAGCGCCGCAAAACTGCACGCCACCGCCGTCAGCAGAAACGACAGCGCGATGCCCGGCCCGGCGCCGGGCCGCCCGATGGTCGAGACGGCGTTCCGGCCGTGGAGGATCAGGTCCAGCACGGGAGCGTGGAGGATCGAGTGGCGCTGGAGCACTTCGCCGGCGGCCGCCGTTCCGGTCAGGATGAAGATCCCCGAGCCGATCACCGCGCCCACGCCGAGCGCGGTCAGGCTCCACGGGCCGAGGGACTTGCGGAGACGCCTCTCGGGCGCCTCCGCCGCCTCGATGAGCTGGTCGATGTCCTTGGTGCGAAGTAGCTGGGACAAGGAATTGACGATTTACGATTGGATCATTGACGATTGGCAATCGTCAATCTGCAATGAGTCAATCGTCAATGGCTGTTACCGCTTCCTCTGCCCCTTGGCCATGTGGCGGACCCTGCGCTTCTGGGAACCGCGCGCCACTCCGGCCGCCCGCTTGGCCTTGGGCGCCGCCTTCTTGCGGGCCGCCCGCTTCAGTTTCTTGCGTTCTACTGGATCTGTAGTTGTTTTCGTGTTCATTCTCGTGTTTTCAATCCTGCGTACTTTTCCATGAGCTTCTTCAATCCGATGCCCGGAAAGCTTACCGTCAGTTTCGCATTTTCTCCGTCCCCCTCGCGGAGCACCACCGTTCCTTTGCCGTAGACGGGGTGGACAACCGCGATTCCGGCGGTCAGCTTCTTGGCGCACCGTGGCGCGGGGGGCAACGCCTGCGGGGACGGCGCCTGGGCCTGCGGAACGTTGGCCGGCAGGCCGCGGGCCTGGAAGAACTCCGCGATGTTTTCCAGGGAGTTATAGGTCTTCCCGGTGTAGCTGTTCTTCCGCGCGCCCTCGCGCACCAGGAACCGCTCAGCCTCCAGGTCGATTTCCGGGGCCGCGGCCTGCTTCCGCCCCAGGGCCTCGGTCAACTCCGCGGGAATCTCCCTGAGGAAGCGCGAAGCTGTGCACTCCTCCGACACGCCGCCGCCGAACCGGCGCCGGTAGCGCGCCCAGGTCAGGATGAGCTGCTTTTCGGCGCGGGTCATGCCAACGTAGCAGAGGCGGCGCTCCTCTTCCATGAGGGACGCGGAGTCGAGCGAGCGATTGTGGGGGAACAGTCCCTCCTCGAGCCCGGCGATGAACACCGCCGGGAACTCCAGGCCCTTGGCGTTGTGAACGGTGAGCAGCGAGACCTGGGCGCGCTCGTCCACCGAGTCGGCCTCCGAGACCAGCGCCGCGTGGTCGAGGAATTCCGCGATGCCTTCGCCGCGCTCGGCCGCCTCGCTGGCGGCGTTCACCAATTCACTCAGGTTCTCGATGCGGGTGTCGGCAGCCGGCGAATCGTCGCGCTCGAGCATTGCCAGGTAGCCGGTGCCATCGAGCACCGACTGGATCAACTCGTCGACCGGCTCTTTGGCGGCGTCTTCGCGCAGTTCCTCGATCAACTTCCGAAAGCCCGACAGGGCGGCTTCGGCCCGAGCCGGAAACCGCTTCTCCTCGAGCATGCGCAGCAGGGCGTCCCACATGCCGAGCGAGTGTTCGAGAGCGTAGCGCTCCACCTGCTCCACGGTGGTCTTGCCGATGCCGCGCGCCGGCGTGTTGACGATCCGCAGCAGGCTGATCGAGTCCTGGGGCGAAAGGAGCAGCTTCAGGTAGGCCAGGACATCCTTGATCTCGGCGCGCTGGTAGAAGCTGAATCCGCCAATCACCTTGTATTTCCGGCCGTAGCGCCGCAGCGCCTCCTCGATCTGCCGCGACTGAGAGTTGGTGCGGTAGAGAACGGCGACGCGGTCGTTCGGGTTCATCGAGAGCAGCCGCTCGATGGTGTCGGCGATAAACAGCGCCTCGTTTTCCGCGTCCGGCGCCTGGTAGACGCCGATGCGGCGCCCCGCGGAGGCCGCCGTCCACAACCACTTCCCTTTGCGCTCGCGGTTATGCGCCACCATGGCGCTGGCCGATTCCAGGATGTTCTTGGTCGAGCGGTAGTTCTGCTCCAGGCGGATGGTGCGCGCGTCCGGGTAGTCGCGCTCGAAGTCCAGGATGTTACGGATGTCCGCCCCACGCCAACTGTAGATCGATTGGTCTTCGTCCCCCACCACGCAGACGTTCTGGTGGGACTCGGTGAGCAGCCGCATCAGCTCGTACTGGCTGCGGTTGGTGTCCTGGTACTCGTCGATGAGCAGGTGCTGTATCCGGCGGTTGTAGGCCCGCCGGATCATCTCGTCATGCCGGAGCAGGCGCACCGCCTCCAGCAGCAGGTCGTCGAAATCGAGCGCATTGGCCTGCCTCAAGTGTCCCTCGTATTCTTCGAAGACCACCGCCAGTTGCTTGCTCTTGGGGTCCTTGGCCGCCTGGGCGAATTCCTCCGGCGTCTGTTTGTGGTTCTTGGCGTGGCTGATCCGGGAGAGCGCCGCGCGGCATTGCAGGAACTGCTTCTCGTCGAGCCCCAGGTTACGGTAGACCGACTTGACCAGGCTCAGTTGGTCGTCTTCGTCGTAGATCGTGAAACTGCGGGTGAATCCAGGCCGCAGGTCGGCCAGAAGCTGCCCATCCCGGCGCAGCAGCTGGACGCAGAAGGAATGGAAGGTGGAGACCACTAGGCCGGCGAGAGAGTAGGAGCCGCCCAGCAACCGGCCGACCCGCTCCCGCATCTCGTCGGCCGCCTTGTTGGTGAAGGTGACCGCGACGATGGCGCCCGGCGGCACAGCATGTTCGTGGATCAGGTGCGCGATGCGGTGGGTGATGACGCGGGTCTTCCCGCTCCCCGCTCCGGCCAGGATCAGGAGGGGACCGCCGGCGTAGGCAACCGCTTCGCGCTGCTGGGGGTTCAGGCCCTCGAGGAAATCCATGAAAGTTGTTGAAAAACCAAGCTCATACGGGTTGCTCAGGCCCCCAATTGACGATTCTACCAGATGGGGTATCGGGCCGGCGGTCGCGGCGTGGCGACGCAGAACACCTTGATTTCGGATGACAATTCGAATATAGTCGGAGACCGGCACTACAGTCGGGGGCGGAGTCTGCTTCGCTCCGTCTCTTGGAGATCGCCGTTAGCCGCCGGAGTTCGGGACGGCAGGGAGACCCGCTTGGCGTTCGGGCACCGCCGAGGTGGGATGTTGCGGCGACAAACACCATGTTCGGAGACAGACTTGCAGCACCACCCCCGGGGCATGTACTCGGCGTTTAATTTGGGAGTCGAACTAATGAACAGCTCCCTCCAGACGGGTATCGGCGCAGCACTGCGGTCCCCAATTACCGTTCGTTCCATGAATGTGCCTCAGTTGGCCAGGAAGCGCTTCCTGAAGCTGCCATTCTCGGCGAGCATCGGCGGCGCGTTGCTTCTGGTGTTGGCTGGCGGCGCTCTCCTGGCACGACTGAACGCAGCGCAGCCGGGAAAGACCGGCGCTCCGGAAACCGGGGATCGCGGTTCGGGAGCGTTCGCCACGGGCCGCTACCGCAATCTGTTCCTTAGGCCTAACCGCCCGCAGCAGGCAACGTTCCCCCGCCTCAACGCCGCCTTCAACCAACTGTTTCATGGCGATCCGGCCACGCAGGCTGTTTACTTCCCGGCCGGCAAGAATGCCAACGGGCCGCTCGCCTATATTTACGACATTGGCCACAATGACGTACGTTCGGAAGGCATGTCCTACGGCATGATGATCGCGGTGCAAATGAACAAGAAGGCCGAGTTCGACGCGCTCTGGAACTGGGCCAGAACGTACATGTATCACGACTCGCCTGTCCACCCCGCCCGAGGCTACTTTTCGTGGTCCATGAAGACCGACGGCACGCCCATCGACGAGATGCCCGCGCCGGATGGTGAAGAGTATTTCGTCACGTCCCTTTACTTCGCGGCGGGACGCTGGGGAACAGGCGCCGGCATCTACGACTACCGGGCCGAGGCCGACCGGCTGCTGACGGACATGAGGCACCGCGAACTGATTACCGGCCCAACGCTCAGCGCCGTTCGGACGGTCGGAGAGATGTTCCACCCCGAGTACGCCATGGTGCGTTTCTCGCCAACCATCGAAGCGCGCGACCACACCGACCCCTCCTATCATCTCCCTGCGTTCTATGAGCTTTGGGCGCGGTGGGGTCCGGTTGCCGATCGGCCTTTCTGGGCCAAGGCGGCCGCCGCGAGCCGGGATTTCTTTCAACACACGACGCATCCCATCACAGGGCTCGCTCCGGACTACGCCAACTTCGGCGGTCCACCCTGGGCTGCCGCGTGGAACAGCGAGTCCGTTCACTTCCGATTCGATGCCTGGCGCACCGCCATGAACTGGTCTGTCGATTGGGCCTGGTGGTCCCTGGATTTTCGGGAAACGAAGTTGAGCGACAGATTGCAGGCGTTTTTCGACTCCAGAGGTCTCGCCGCTTACGGCAACCAGTTCACGCTCGACGGCCGGCAGCTCGGCAGTGAACATTCGACCGGCTTGGTCGCCATGAACGCCGTCGCCAGCCTGGCGGCGACGCAGCCGCGGTCGCGACGCTTCGTCGACGCGCTGTGGAACGCGCCGGTTCCATCGGGGCAATGGCGGTACTATGACGGCATGTTGTACCTGCTGGGCATGTTGCAGTGTAGTGGGGAGTTTCGCGTCTGGAACCTTCAGGGGCAGCCGCAACCTGTCCGCAAGACTCCGCTCAGACACTGACGTTGGAGCCTGAAAGTGAATACTCTCTTGCGAGTTGATCTAATGTCTTCCTACTCTCTTCCTCGCCATTCGCGCCCCAGGCGCGCTCGATGCACGCGGCTCGTCCAATCAACGGCAGTGGGAAGAGCCGCCCTGCTCGCTGTTTTCTACCTCTTCGCTTTTCCCGGCGATAGCTTCGCCCTCGGCGAGGCTCGATACGTCCAGGACGCCGGGGGCCGGGGCAGCTTCCGCATGGTGCAGGGGAAGTACGCCGCGGCCATGTGGGTGGATTCCAACGACCATGCGGGTGTCATTCGCGCCCTCCGCGACCTCCAGGCGGATGTCGCCCGTGTCACGGACCGCACGCCCGCGATCACTCACGAGGAAAAGGGCCTTGGACCGAGCGCCGTCATTGCGGGCACGATCGGGAAAAGCCGCGTCATCGACCGGTTGATCCGCGAGGGAAAGATCGACGCCTCCCCGATCGCGGGCAAGTGGGAGTCGTTCCTGATCCAGGTGGTGGCCAGGCCCCTGCCCGGCGTCGCCAGCGGATTGATCGTCGCGGGCAGCGACAAGCGGGGGACGATATACGGCATCTATGATTTGTCGGAGCAGATTGGGGTGTCCCCGTGGTACTGGTGGGCGGACGTTCCGGTGGCGCACAAAGACGCCCTCTTCGTGAAACCCGGCAAGTACGTACAGGGAGAGCCAGCGGTCAAGTACCGCGGCATTTTCCTGAACGACGAGGCGCCGGCGCTCACGGGTTGGGTGAAGGAGAAATTCGGAGACTACAACCATCGGTTCTACGAGAAGGTCTTCGAGCTTCTGCTCCGGCTGAAGGCCAACTATCTCTGGCCGGCGATGTGGAGTAACGCGTTCAATGAGGACGACCCGCTGAATCCAAAGCTCGCCGACCAATACGGCATCGTCATGGGGACCTCGCATCACGAGCCGATGCTGCGGGCCCAGCAGGAGTGGAAGCGGCATGGCAAAGGCCCGTGGGACTATGCCCGGAACGCCGAGGTCCTGCGCGCGTTTTGGGACGAAGGCGTGCGGCGGAACAAGGATTACGAGAGCATCATCACGCTGGCCATGCGCGGAGACGGCGACGAGCCAATGTCGGAGACCGCCAACATCGCGCTGCTCGAGAAGATCGTGGCCGATCAGCGGAAGATCATCGCGGACCGGGTCAACCCCAATCTGTCCGCCGTGCCGCAGGACTGGGCGCTGTACAAGGAGGTACAGGAATACTACGAGAAGGGAATGCGCGTCCCCGACGACGTGACGCTGCTCTGGTGCGACGACAACTGGGGCAACATCCGGCGCCTGCCGGCCGCCGAGGAGCGCCAGCGGAGCGGCGGCGCCGGCATCTACTATCACTTCGACTACGTCGGCGGACCGCGATCTTACAAATGGCTCAACACCGTCCCTATCACCAAGGTGTGGGAGCAGATGAACCTGGCCCATCAGTACGGAGCCAACCGGATCTGGATCGTGAACGTGGGCGACCTGAAACCGATGGAGTTTCCCATCGAGTTCTTCCTGGATCTCGCGCGCGACCCGAAGAGGTGGCCGAAGGAGAGCATCTCGGAATTCACGAGGCTCTGGGCGGAGCGGGAGTTCGGACGGGCCTATGCGCCGGAAATCGCGGACATCGTCTCCAAGTACACCAAGTACAACGGAAGGCGCAAGCCGGAGCTCCTGGAGCCGGCCACGTTCAGCCTGACGGATTATCGGGAGGCCGACAGCGTGGTGGCCGGCTTCAAGTCCATTACCGCCGAAGCGGAGCGAATCTATGGCAGCCTGCCCGAGAGGGCCCGCGACGCGTTCTTCCAGCTCGTTCTGTTCCCGGCGAAGGCCTCCGCCGTGGTTACCGAGCTCTATGCCACCGTCGGGAAGAACCGCTTGTACGCCAGCCAGGGCCGCGCCAGCGCAAACGACCTTGCCGCGCAGGCCCGCGCCTTGTTCCAGGCCGATGCCGCTCTCGCGGATTCCTACAACCACGAGCTGGCCCACGGGAAGTGGAATCACATGATGGATCAGACCCATATCGGCTACACGTACTGGAATCAGCCGCCCTCGAATACGATGCCCGAGGTCACCGAGATCCCGGTCCCGGCCCCGGCGGATATGGGCGTCGCCGTCGAAGGTTCCTCTTCGGCATGGCCCGGCGCATCGGGAGAACCGGCTCTCCCGGAGTTCGATGTTTTCAATCGACAGTCCCGGTTCATCGACGTGTTCAATCGAGGGCAAGCCCCGTTTGAGTTCTCGGCGACGGCCAGCGTTCCCTGGATCGTGGTGAGCGTAACCCACGGCAAGATCGAGAAGGAGCAACGCATCTGGGCGAGCATTGATTGGCGCAGGGCGCCCCGGGGTTCGGCGGACGGGTCCGTGAAGATCGTCCGATCCGGCGGCAATGAGGTGACGGTACGGGTCAAGGCGTTCCACCCGGCGGAGCCCGCCAAATCTTCTCTGGATGGCTTTGTCGAGGCCAACGGCTACGTGTCGATCGAAGCGGAGCATTTCACGAAGAAGATCGATGCCGGCGCGGCCCGGTGGGAGAAGATCGCCGATTACGGGCGGACTCTTTCGTCCCTAACCGTGTTCCCCGTCACCGCCAAAAGCGTGACCCCGCCGCAGGATTCCCCGTGCCTGGAATACCGAATGTACCTGTTCGATCCGGGGAAGGTCGACGTCGAGGCGATTCTCGCGCCGACATTGAACTTTGTTCCCGGCCGCGGCCTTCGGTTCGCGCTCTCCTTCGACGAGCAGCCGCCTCAGATCGTCGATGCGCTGGCGCGGAACTCGCTGGCGGACTGGGAGACAACCGTAAGAGACAGCGTCCGCAAAATCAAGTCCACTCATAGCCTGGCGACGTCCGGCTACCACACGCTGAAGTTCTGGATGGTGGATCCCGGTCTGGTGCTGCAAAAACTGGTGGTGGACCTGGGGGGCGTGAAGCCGAGCTACCTGGGCCCGCCGGAAAGTTATCGCGGCGGCAGCCCCGGGAAAAGCGCACCTTAGGTGGACCGCAGGCTGGCCGGATGCACCTGCCCGTGATGGTCTGACTAAAGAGCGCTGCGCCGCAGGGCGCAGCGCTCGACAGGGTCGGCCGCTATTAGAACGCCAACTTCAGCGCCAACTGGATAATGCGCGGATCGGCGGCGCCGGTAATTCTTCCAAAACCGCTGTTGCTCTGGGTTACGTTCGGGTTGCTGAAGTTCGCGCGGTTGAGTGCGTTGAAGAACTCTCCGCGGAGCTGGAGGCGAAGGCGTTCGCCGGGCAGCGGGAATTCCTTGAACACGCCGGTGTCCCAGTTCACCTGGTTCGGCCCGCGGAACATGCCCTTGCCGGTGTTCCCCGTGGTGCCGGTGACGGGCAGCCCGAACGCGGACGGAACCAGGTAGTCCACGCAGCGGACCTGGCTCCCGCAGGCGCCATGGCCGTAGACACTGCCGCCGAGATAGTTCGCGCGGTCTGTGCCGGTGGCGGTTTGGGTCTGGTCTTTGCCGGCTAAGATCGTGAGCGGGCCGCCGGTCAGATACGTGAAGAAGCCGGTCCACTGCCACCCGCCGGCCACCGCGCGAAGCCAGGGATTCGACTTCGCCAGTTTCGGCAGGTCGTATACCCAGGACATCACGAAGCGATGTCCGCGATCGAACTCCGACGGCCCACGATCGTACTGATGACGGCCCGGAGAGTACCACGGAATGGGCGAGTTGGTCCCGCCCGACGGACCGGCAATGCCCTGGCTAGCGGGCATATCGTCAATCGACTTCGACCACGTGTAGTTGGCCAGGATGCTCAGACCGCGCGAGAAACGCTTCTGCGCGGTCATTTGCAGCGAGTTGAAGCTCGAATTGATGTCCTGCGCAACCTCCGAGATCGAGCCGAACGGCTGCAAGAGGCGCCGCGCATCGGCGCCCAGCGTGCTGCCCGGTGTGTAAACGGCTGGGTTGAGTTCGAGCGATTCCATCAGGTGGCTCGTATGCGAAGCCACATAGCCGGCGCGCAGCATCCAGTCGCCAGCCAATTGGCGTTCCAGCATCAGGTTCCAGTTGTAAACGGTCGGAGTCAGCCCCTTCCCCCCGTTGGCCGGATCGAAGGTGATCACCAGCACTGGTCCAGGAAACGCGGAGTTCTTGGGCGGCGGCCAGGCAGCCGGGTATGGGTTCACGATCCCGAGATAGGGGTTGCTGAGCGTGCCCTGCGGCTGGGTGAGGCTGATCTGGGGGCTGAACGGCGTCACATCGACGATGCGATTGTTCATCGTGCCGGCTTGCGTCGCGTCGAAGTAAACCCCCGCGCCGCCGCGAATGCTGGTCTTGCCGTCGCCAGTTACGTCGTAGGCGAAACCTACGCGCGGAGCGAAGTTGTTGTAGCTGCCATTCAGGCCAGAGAGCGGCACTCCCTGATCGCCTGGGAACAGAAGCCCACGAGGAGCGTTGACATAGACCTGCGAGGTCACGCCCGCATTGTACTTGCTCAGGTCGAACAGCTCGGTGCGGTTTCTCTCCTCGCGCCAGGGGACGAATGGATCCCAGCGGAGGCCGAGGTTCAGCGTCAGACGGCGCGACGCGTGAAAGTCGTCCTGGACATACAGGCTGTACGAGGTGAGCTGGTTGTCCTTGAACTCGCCGTAGCCCTGAGTGAACGTTCGCACGTAGCCGAGCATGTAGCTGGCCAGAGCATCGTTGGACACGTCCGACGTGAAGGTGAACGCTCCCGAGGTGCGGAACTGGTTGCGAAGGAGCACCTGGCCCCGGAGGAGCGAAATGCCAACTCCGATGCTGTGCTTGCCGCGCACCCAATTGAAATCGTCTGCCAGGCTGTACTGGTTCCGGATGAATGCCGCCGGGTCGGTCTGGGCCACGTTGAAAAAGCCGGAAACGTTGAGCCCTTCCAGGGTCTTCTGAGCCGGCTGAAAGATTTGGACGCCCAGGTCCGCCAGGCTGAGGCTGCCCGGCGCGGCGCCCCGGTTCGCCGTCTCGCGCGAGAAGCCCAGCCGGATCTCATTCAGCATGGCCGGGCCGAAGATATGGCTCTCGCTCAGCAGCGCGTTCTGCGCGTCGATCACCGCAAAATTGACGTTGTTCAAATAGTCGCTCAAGTCCAGGAACGGCACCTGGTGGTACCGGTCGAAGAAGTAGCGCGCCGCCAACCGGTCGTTCTCCGAGAAGGAATGATCCACGCGAGCGACGTACTCGTTGTAGTCCAGCATCGACGGCTGCGCATAGTAAACGAAGCCGTTGCCGCTCGAAACCACCGGAAGGTGCTTGGTGAAGGCGACCGCGGCGGGATCCAGGCGGTTGGCGGGAATCAGATTGCCCGAGAAAGGCTGACCGTTGGTCGGATCGATAATCGTGGTGGCCTTGGCGAAGGGATTCGACGGATTGGAAGCGCTCAGCACGTTGGAAAAGTCGCCGCCAACGTTGGCCGCCAGGGGGACGTACGCGTTGGAGGTGCTGCTCACGTTGCGGACCTTGGTGCCCTGGTAGCCGAAGAAGAAGAAGTCCTTGTTCGCGCCGTTGTACAGGCCTGGGATCTTGATGGGACCGCCGATGGTTCCACCGTACTGGTTGCGCTTGAGGTGGTCGCGGAACGAGGCGAAGAAGTTGCGCGCATTGAAGACCTCGTTGCGGCAGAACTCGAAGACGCCCCCGTGGAACTCGTTGGAGCCGGACCGCGTGAGCACGTTCACCACGGCACCCGCCAGTCCGCCGTACTTGGCGGGATAGTTGGACGTCTGGACGCTGAACTCCTGGAGCGCGTCGGGAAACGGAAACGGCTGGTTGACGTTGGTATAGATGTCGGTGTTGCTGGCGCCGTCCAGCCGGAAGTTGACCTGATTCTGCCGGGCGCCGTTGCTCGAAACCGTGACTACCACCGGAAAGGTCTTGGTGGAGCCCTGATCGACGTCGTTGACCGGCGAAGGAATGACGCCTGCCACGCCGTACAAGAGCGAAGCGGCGTTGCGGCCGTTGAGCGGAAGGTCCGTGATGCGCCTCTGCTCGACGACCTCACTCTGGGTGGCCGTAGTCGTGTTGACTAGCGCGCCCTCGGCCGAGACTTCAATGCTCTCAGTAGTCTGCCGCATGACCACGGACGCGTTGACTGTCAGGCTCTGGTCGGCTTGCAGCACGATGCCCTTCTGTACCAAAGGCGCGAATCCCCCAGCATGGACGGTCACCGTGTACGTGGAGGGGCGAAGGGAAGGGATGACGTAGTACCCCTGCCCGTTCGTCACGGTCTCGCGCGATATCGACGTGGCCTCATCGGTGGCCCTGATCTTGGCGGCGGGAACCACCGCCCCAGTGGGGTCGGTAACGGTGCCGACGATGGTTCCGAAGCCCTGGCCATAAGCCAGACACGCCGCGGAAAGTGCGACGAGGATGCGCGCAGCTATGCGCAACGATCTTAAGCGGTTATACATGGACGACCCTCCTTCAACAGAAGCATTCACTCCGAGAAACTTTGGCGAGAGCATAACTCCGCCGCCGGCATGGATTGTGTGTCCAGGCTGCCAAGGAAGTCTTTCCCAAGGCTTGATAAAGTGCTAACGAAGTTGTGATAGAATGTTGGCAGACTCTTGGGCAGTCTTGTATGGGTCTGATAATTAAGCACTTATACGGGTTCGGCCCCTTCCAGTTGGATACCCACGACCGGATGCTGCTGCGCGAGGGCCAGTACGTTCCTCTCACGCCCAAGGCATTGGAGACCTTGCTCGTACTGGTGGAGCACGGTGGAAGGATCGTAGACAAGGAAGAACTGCTCAGGCAAGTCTGGCCGAACACGTTCGTGGAAGACGCCAGCCTGGCCAAGAACGTCTCCACTCTGCGCAGAATCCTCGGGGAATCTGAGGGCCACCGGTATATCGAGACCATACCCAAGCGCGGCTATCGTTTTGTGGCCGAGGTGCGGGTTCTGGAGCAGGAGGATGCCGCTCCAGTCTCCGAGCAGCACCGGACGGGTCCAAGCTGGTCGGCCCCGGCGCAGGAAGCGCCCCTTCCACAGGCGAGCCTCGATCGAAAGAGAGCTCCGTTCCTGGTGCGCCACTGGTTTTGGGTGGCAGCGGTTCTGGCGCTGGGAGCAGGGGTCGGTCTGCTGGTCTGGCTGCTCGCCGTCGGGCAGAGTTCCAGCCAGCCCGCGCCTTCTCTGAGAACCGTACCGCTCACCAGCTTCCCGGGCCGCCAGACTCAGGCGGCGTTTTCACCGGATGGCAATCAGATCGCATTTGTGTGGGACGGCCCTCAGAACGACAGTCTGCATGTCTACGTCAAGCTGATTGGCAACGAGACACCGCTGCAACTGACCCACGGCCCAGCCGCCGATTCCAAGCCCGCATGGTCGCCCGATGGCCGCTACATTACGTTCTTGCGTACGTCCGCGGACCGGCGCGCCTGGTATCTGATCCCGGCCATTGGCGGTGCGGAGCGCAAGCTGGCCGACATCTACCCGTATTTTGACGTCGGAGACGGGAATAGCCCGTATTGCTCGCCGGACGGGAAGTACCTCGCGATCGTCGATAAGAGCTCGCTGGAGGAACCCTCGAGCATCTTTCTGCTCTCGCTGGCGAACTCGGAGATTCGCAAACTCACCTCGCCCCCCGCGGGCACCACCGGCGACTACTACCCGGCCTTTTCGCCGGACGGAAAGCAGCTCGCATTCGCCCGGGCCATCAGCTTCTCCGCCACCGACCTCTATCTCTTGCCGCTCTCTAGTAACCAGCCGAGACGCCTCACTTTCGACGGTCTCACGATTGAGGGATTGACCTGGACCGGCGACAGCCGTGAGATCGTTTTCTCATCCCGGCGCGGCGGCAGCATCAACGCTTTGTGGCGGATCGCCGCCGCCGGGGGAAAGCCACAACGCGTGCGCACGATCGGCAAGGACGGGGTCAGCCCGGCGCTGTCCCCTCACGGCAATCGTCTAGCCTACACCCAACAGCTCGACGACATGAACATCTGGAGCATTGCGCTGGACGCCAGCGGTCGGGCGGCGTCGAAGACGCAGATCATCGCCTCGACGTTCCGGGACTCGGACCCGGACTATTCTCCGGATGGCCGCAAGATCGCCTTCACTTCCGGGCGCGCCGGAGGTTTTGGCATCTGGGTCTGCGACAGCGACGGGACCAATGCCCGTCTGCTTTTCGATGGCGGCCCTTACGTCACGGGGAGCCCCCGCTGGTCTCCCGATGGACGCTGGATCGCTTTCGACACGCGCTCGAATGACCCAGCCAAAGCGGGGAATCCGAGTATCTATGTGATCAGCGCCGAGGGTGGACAGTTCCGGCGGCTGACCACCGACCCGGCTGGAGGTGTCGCGCCAAGCTGGTCACACGACGGACGTTGGATCTACTACGCCTCCACTCGGAGTGGAAATCTCGAGATTTGGAAAATGCCCGCCGCCGGCGGCGCGGCGGCACAGGTCACCAGGACGGGTGGTTTCGAGGGATTCGAAACGGCCGATGGTCAGTACCTGTATTATCTGAAGGGCCGTGCGGTTCCAGGAATCTGGCGAGTTCCAACGGGAGGCGGCGAAGAGGTTGCCGTGATCAATCGCGATCAAGCCGGGTTGTGGCGCTGCTGGCGGGTGGCCGGCGGCGGGATCTACTACGCCACGGCTGCTCCACCCCTCGGCCCGCGGCTCGAGTTCATGGATCTGGCGACCCGGCATGTCCGCGAGATCAGCCGGATGCAGAAAGCGCCGGACCTGACCATTCCTGGCCTGGCGGTCTCACCCGACGGGCGGCGCCTGCTCTACGCTCAGTACGACCAGAGCGGCAGCAACATCATGATGGTCGAAGGTTTTCGGTGAGGCGGCACGCTCCTGTCGGCTGCACACGCTCCGCAAGTGAAACTCTGGGCGCTCCGTAGGTCGAGGGCAGCCGCGCCAGCACGGCGGAGCCGGCATGCCGCGCGGTTAGCGCCGCCTGACCGGGCCCGCTTGTCCGGCGGAGCCGACATCCCACGCGGTTAGCGCCCGGCGGAGCCGGCATGCCGCGCGGTTAGCGCCTTTGCTTTCCTTAGCAATGCTTTGTAACCTAACAGTTTGCCGGTTCGCCATTCTGTCTGAGGGAGAGCGAGGCCCCTCGGAATGCAGGCTACCGGACGGCATGCTGGTAGATTTCGAGCTGATCAAGCGGGCCAGGGAGGGCGACGATTCCGCCTTCAACGAAGTGGTACAGGCGTACCGGAAACGCATCCTGGGCACGATTGCGCGGTTGATTGGGAGGCCGGAGGACGTCGAGGACGTCGGCCAGGAAGTGTTCCTCCGCCTGTACTTCTCGCTGGACCAGCTCCGCACCCCGGAGGTGTTCGAGGCATGGATGTACCGCCTGACCGTCAACGCGGCTTACGATTACCTGCGCCGCCAGAAACGGCGGGGCGAGGCCCGGATGTCGGACCTGTCCGAGCAGCAGGTCATGCTGGCCGATGCCGCCGCGGGCACCCAGCGGGAAAACGAGGCACAACGGCGGAAAGGCGTCCGCGAGCTGGTCGATTCGCTGCTCCGCTCGATTTCCGAGGAGGATCGGATCTTGCTTAGCCTGAAGGAGATCGAGGGGCTTTCGCTGAAAGAGCTTGAACAGGTGTACGGGGTGAACGAGAATGCATTGAAGGTCCGGCTGTTTCGGGCCCGGCAGCGGGTTTTGAAGGCCTACGCGGCGATGGAGGGCAAGGCCGCCGTCGCCGGAGGTTTGGGAGGTTAGGGGGAAGTATGTTGGACGAGAGCAACGCGCGGATGAAAGATCCCGAAGCGCGGCTGTCCGAGCTGTTCGCCGCCTACCGGGCGGCGTGCCCCGACCCGGAGCCGGGCGCCATGTTCACACCTGGACTCTGGGAGAAGATCGAAGCGCGCCGGTCTTTCGCCTTCCGTCTGAAGCGGCTTTCCCGGGGCATCATCGCCACCGCCGCCGCGGTGTGCCTGCTCATGGGCCTGTTCCTGATCCGGCCGGAACCCTCCGTCTCCTATATGGATGTCCTGACCGCGGACCAGAGCCATGACAGCGCCGTCGATGAGGACATCGCCCCGGCCGCCTACGAAAGAAACTGATGAAGCGCCCCACGGTCTCCATCATCCTGTACCTGTGCCTGGTGTTCGTGAGCGGCCTGCTGGTGGGCGCCTTTGGCTTCTCGCTGTACTCGAAGCGGTGGGCGGACCAGAGGCCCAATCCCCAGCGGATGCAGAGCCGGTACCTGGAAGAAATGCGCGCGCACCTGAAGCTGGGTGACGACCAGGTCCAGAAGCTCAAGGTCATCATGGAGGCCACGGGCAAGCGCTTCCACGCCCTGCGCGAGAAGGACCGGCCGGAAGAGCAGGAAATCCACGACCAGCACGTTCAGAGTGTTCGCGCCATCCTGAACGACGCCCAGCGCGCCGAGTACGACAAGATGCGAGAGGAACGGGAAAAGCGGCACCACCAAGAAGGCCCTCGAGGCCCGGGCCGCTGATTTCGGATCCGCGTGGGGGCTAACCCGCCCTTCTCACACGAGACCTGCTGCGGAGCGCGATAGGCCCGCGTCTACTTCGTTGCACTCGGGCGACGTCCTCAGCGTACTGTCAAGTACGCTTGGGGGCGTCGCCTGTCGCACGCCTCGTATCCGCAGGCCTCTCCCGCTCCTCGCCACGATCCTGTGTGAGAACGGCGGGCTACGCCTTGGGCTGGGGCGATTCCGCCGCCTTCTTCATATCCAGGGTCTTCTGATACTTCTTCTGGAAGCGGTCGATGCGGCCGGCCGTGTCGATCAGCTTCTGGCGGCCGGTGAAGAAGGGGTGGCACTTCGAGCAAATTTCCACGCGGATGTCGCCCTTGTGCGTGGAACGGGTGCGGAACGTGCTGCCGCACGCACAGATGATGCTCAGTTCGTTATAAGCGGGGTGAATCCCGGCCTTCATGGACAGAAAAATCCTTTCCTGATGGGGCTAAACATGCATTATAGCAGACCTGCCCAATGAAAACCCCCGCCCCACTCCGTCACAGTGAGGCGGGGGCGTCGGTAGCCAATAGGATGAGCCTGAGGCTCATCGAACCAATGTGAGGCGGCCGGTCCACTTGAACTTTGGCCTCGCCACTGATCCGGGGCCGACTAGGTCAGAACGGTCGACTCAGAAGTCGGCCACCTCACAAGGTTTACTACTGCCAGATGACATTTTCCTGGACCACCTCCTTTCTCAGTGATGCCTCCATCGTAGAAAGGAACGGTGGGGCTTGTCAATGGAGGCGACGGGCCCCTACAGCTTCCTGGCAAGAAAGCGGCACAAGGCCAGCCCGTCCAGGATGTTGAATGGAAACTCGCCCATGGTGTAGTGGCCGCAGGGGAGCTTCAGCTCCTCATGTTTCAACCCACGCGCCCGGAACTCCTCGATCAACCGCCGGGAGTAGAGCGGTAGAAAGGTCGTGTCGCAGCGGGCCCAAACCAGCAGGCATTCCAGGTCCCGGCCCACCACCCGGTCCAGGTAGCTGGCGGGGCTGATCACAGCCCAGTAATCGCGCAGCTCATCCTGGTTCACCGCCTGGGACAGGCCGCGGCGGACGTGCTGGGTCGAAAGGCCCGTCCAGACCACGTCGCCGAAATACATCGAGACGTGGTTGAGCGCGGCGGCCCGAACCCGGGAGTCGTGCGCCGCGGCAATGAAGCCGATACAGGAACCGAGGCTGGTCCCCAGGATTCCCAGCCGGTCGTAGCCGTGAGATTCGAGGAAGTCCAGGCAGGCTCGCGTGTCGATGACCGACTGCCGCCCGGCATGGATGGTCCGCCCGACGTTGCTGGAGACGTGGTAGTCGGCGCGCGTGAGTTCCGCCGGTCGCCTTCGGTCGTGGTAGGCCAAGCTCATCCGCAGGGCGGTGATGCCGAATCGGTTCAGCAGCCGGCACAGTTTCGCGTGGCTCCGCTCATCCGCGTTCCACTGGGGCAGGACCACTACGGCACGGCCGGAATGTCGGACGGCGGGATACAGATCGGCGTGCACCAGGTTGTTCTCGGGGTAAGGCGTGGGAAGCGGGCTCGTGAAGGTGAGGTGCCATTCCCGGAGGCGGTAATCGGAAGGCCGCTGGTAGGAGTAGAACGCTTCGGAGTCGGCCAGCCAGGCGGCGGAGCGGGCCCGAACCCGCTCGCGCGGATCACCCCCATTCGCGTCCGGGAGCTCCAGCCAGTCCAACCCCCACTCGAAGGGGCGCTCGACCCGGTTCTTGTCACGGCTGGCCAGGCGGCTTTCCCAGCGATCCATCCAGCGCGCGTAGGCACTCCACATGAAGGGATCTTATTGTATCAGAAAGGGGATGGGGCCAAAAAAGAGACCCCGCCAACTGGCGGGGCGAGGAGAGCCACGTTGCCGAGAGGCAACCGCCCACCAAAGCGTTCAAAACCTCACATAACCCCATCTCGAACAAAGCAATCCGGTGGCCAAACGTAACTCATACAGGGCACGGAGGCTGAGCGAGGTTCCATCCCGTTTTCCATATCCACTACCCCCTCCGGGTTACACGATTTTGAATTCCGGGGTCGCTGGATGTCGGCTGGCGGTTCTGTTTCAGGTACAATACCGGGGTGACCGAAACCTCGGGAGACCAGCCCAGCGTCCCCTCCGAGCGGCTCCGAATGAAGATATCGCTGGCCCGGAAAGCCCTCGCGGGCTTCTTTCTTTCGGGGCTGTTGTTCTCGTACCTGGGGGCTATCCTTCCCGCCTGGGGGCACCACCTCACCGAGGATTTCCTGGTTGTTGGCAACTACTTCCTAAGCATGAACCTGGGCATCTGGGCGGCGCTTTGGATCGCCCCCCGCGTGCTCGGCAGGACGCGCCTTGGGACGACCCTGGTGGTGGCGTGCAGCCTGGCCTGCGGAGGATTCCTGTTCCTGGCGGCAGTTCCGCAGACCTTCTCCCCCTGGTGGCGCATGGCCGGCGTGCTCGTAATCGGGGGTGGCGCCGGCCTGCTGAACACCGCGCTGTTTCAGGCGATCACTCCGCTGTACCGCCATGACCCCGCGGCGACAGTCAATCTGGCCGGCACCTTCTTCGGGCTGGGCTGCGTAGTGATGGCGGTCCTGGCGGCCGGGACTTTCTATGTTTACAGCGTCCCGAGCATCCTGGTGTTCATCGCTCTGATCCCCGGCTTCTTCATCCCCATCTACGCGCGGTGCTCGATTCCCTCCGAGGCTTCCGAGCTGCAACCGTCCTGGAAACAGGCGTTCTCCGATTTCCGCAGCCCCACGGCGGTGCTGTTCGCGCTGCTGCTGTTCTTCCAGTTCGGGAACGAGTGGTCGATCGCCGGGTGGCTGCCGCTGTTCCTGTGCAAGTCGCTCGGCCTCAGCCCGGAATCGTCGCTGGTGCTGCTGGCGGTGTATTGGCTGGCACTTTTGGTCGGGCGGACCTTGGTGCTGTCGCTTCTGCCACGGCTCAGTCACGGCAAGCTGCTGATGGCGAGCGCCGTCGGGGCGCTGTTGGGCTGCACGATCCTGATCGCTACCGACAACTGGTTCGGCGCGGTGGTGGGCATTCTGATGGTTGGGGGCGGATTCGCGCCGGTGTATCCGCTGGTGGTCGAGAAAATCGGGGGCCGATTTCCGTATTACCACCCCGGGCTGTTCAACGGCATTTTCTCCATCGGACTGACCGGAGGGCTGCTGGCCCCCTGGTCTCTGGGCTTCTTCACCGATCTGTGGGGCATTCGAGCGGTCATGGGGTTGCCTCTGCTCGGCACGGTGATGGTGGTCTTGCTACTGCTGGTGACTTGGGCGGAGGCGCAGTTCAGCTCGGCCCCCAGGGTCCTAAAATAGCCGCAGGATCGACTGCTCGCCGCCGTGCTGATAGATCAGTTCCAGCGACTTCAGCGACTTCACCTTGCCACCGTACGGAAAGTAGAGATGACCGCTTACCGGACCAACGGCTCGGCCTTCCGGCAATGCGGCGTCTACGACGGTCTCCTCGGCCGTTAGGCTAGCCTCCTTTTGGAGGCCCGCCGGATTCTGGTCCGGCGCACTCGGCGGCGTGCGAGGCTGAGGCTCGCGGTTATCGCCCGGAAAGCGCCCCACCGTGGTGGGCCGCCCGATAGTGACGGGACCGAGGCCGACGTCCGTTTGGAGACCCCGGGGATCCTCCCAATCGGGGTGTTTCAGCGACGCCGCGACGAAGGCGGGCGCCTCAGGGTGCAACACGTCCTTCTTCTTCCCGTTGATCCGAAGCGAGAACTGGCCGGCAGCAAGCTCGACAGCTTGGCCTTTCGCCGGGAAGACAGCCACCTCGACCACCAGGTGTTTGGGAACAACGAAGGTCTGCCGGCCGCTGGAGACGCTGTGCACCAGGTATTCGGCGCCCAGCGCCAGTTCGCCGGCCGTGACGTGCACGGGGTACTCGGCGGGACTGGCTTTGGTGGGTGTTCCATGCTGCCCCCACAGCGCCGAACTGGAGAGCAGAACAGCGACACCGATCCGCCGGGCGGCCACCCCTGAAGTATAATCCGAGTTTCCATGCGATGGATCTTTCTGTTTCTCATCCTCCTTCAGGTTTCGCCCGCGCAGCCGCTGCGGGAACGGATCGAGAGCGCTCTGGTATCGTCGCCGGCGGCGAAGCGGGCTTTCTGGGGCATCCAGGTTGTCAACCTGACCAGCGGCGAGACCATGTTCCAGGTCAACCCGAACCGGTTCTTCGTTCCCGCCTCCAACGCCAAGCTGTTCACGACGGCGCTGGCGCTGATGCGGCTGGGGCCCGACTACCGCTTCGAAACCGCGATTCGCGCAGCCGCCCCGCCGGACGCTTCGGGGCGCATCGCCGGCGATCTGGGCCTGGTCGGCGGGGGCGACCCGATGCTGTCCGCGCGGGCGGTGCCCTATCAGAAGGGGCCGGCAGCCGGAGACCCGTTACAGGCTATCGAGGCGCTGGCCGGCCAGGTGGTGTACGCAGCCGGCGTGCACCGCATCGACGGCGACATCGTCGGCGACGACAGCGCGTACGTCTGGGCCCCTTACCCGGAGGGCTGGGCGCAGGACGACACCGTTTGGGACTTCGGCGCTCCGGTCAGTGCGCTGGCTGTCAACGACAACATGCTCTCGCTCACGCTCCGGACCTCCGGAGCGGGCGGCCGCGCGCCAGGGCTGTTCCTGTACCCGGCCATGGAGTATTACTTCCTGGACAACCGCGTGCGCACCGGGCCGGGACTCGAAAACAAGGTGTACGTCGAGCGGCTCTCCGGCTCGCGGCAATTGCGGCTATGGGGAACGATGTCCAGCGACCCGGTGAGCTCGGTCACACTGCGGGTGGCCATCGACGACCCGGCGCTCTACGCGGCCCATGCGCTGGCAGACGCCCTCGGCCGCCGGGGTGTCCAGATTGCCGGCCGGCCTCGCGCGCGGCACTGGTATGCGAACCAGGAGGGTGCGCCCCCCGCTCCCGGCGGCGTCGAACTGGCGCGGCGCAACTCTCCCCCGCTGGTCGAGATCCTGCGGATCATCGACAAGGTGAGCCAGAACCTGTACGCCGAGATGGTGCTGCGCGAGGTGGCCCGGGCGCGCAAAGGGACCGGCAGCCGCGAGGCCGGCCTCGAGGAGGCGCGGGCGTTCCTCACCGAGATGGGCATCGAGGATGCCGATTGCCGCTTCGTCGACGGCTCGGGGCTCTCGCCAGCCGACCTGGTGACGCCTGCGGCGGTGGTGAAGCTGCTCCGCCACATGCACGGGTCGAAGGTTCGCGACGCATGGATTTCGCTGCTGCCCGTGGGCGGGGAGGACGGCACGCTCAGCGTGCGCTTCGAGGGGAAGCCGGAGGCGCGCCGCATCCACGCCAAGACCGGCACGCTGGATCACGCCGCCGCGCTTTCCGGCTACGCCGAGTCGCGCAGCCACGGCCTCGTGGCGTTCTCGATCCTGACCAACAACTTCAACACGCCCGGCGCGGAGATCCGCGCGGTCATCGACAGAATCGCGCTGCTGCTGACGGAATAGGACATGGCTGGAGCCCTATCCTACATCGGCGGTAAACTTGTGGAGCGCGTAGCCAACGGCCGCGCCTACGCCCGCGCCCGCCAGCGCCCAGAGCACCATGTGGTTGAACGAGGACTGGGCCAGCGCCGTCAGGACCGGGTCCTTGAGATTGACGCCGCGTGAAATTACGGCCTCGAGATTCAACCCTTCCGGACGCATCAGGAAGCCAACCGCGCCGCCCACCAGAAAACCGATATTGGCGAAGCTGAGCGCGCGGTCCAGCAGCGTGTAGGCCGCCGCTTCCCCACCCCGCAGCTTGCTGTGCCGCCGGCCGTACGTGAAGAAGATGATCTGGCCGATCACCAGCCAGACGACCAGGCGCGTCCAGTTGTCCGGCCCCAGCGAGTACATCATGGCGAAGTTCCACAGCATGCCCAGAATCGCCACCACCGGAACCAGCGGAGTCTTGAACGGCCGCGGCAGATCCGGTTGCGTGCGGCGCATGATCCAAACGCCGCCGCACACGATCACGAAGGCAAACAGGGTGCCGATGGAGGTCATGTGGCCCACCACCTGGAGCGGCAGGAAGGCGGCCAGCACGGCGACGAAGATCGCAAACAGGATGTTCGACCGCCAGGGCGTTCGGAAGGTGGGGTGGATGTCCGAGAACACCCGGGGAACCAGGCCGTCGCGGGACATCGAGTAGAACACACGGGATTGGCCGAGCAGCATCACCAGAATCACCGAGGTGAAGCCCGCGATGATGCCCAGCTTGACGAGGGTCATCAGCCAGGGCAGGTGGGTGACGTCGATGGCCACCGCCACCGGGGCGGCCACGTTGAGCGTCTTGTAGGACACCATGCCGGTAAGGACCACCGCGAACAGCACGTAGAGCACGGTGCAGATGACCAGCGATCCGATGATGCCGACCGGCATGTCCTTCTGCGGGTTCTTGGCTTCCTGCGCGGCGGTGGAGACCGCGTCGAAGCCGATATAGGCAAAGAAGATGGTGCCCGCCCCCGCCATGATGCCGCTGAATCCGAACTTGCCGAATGGCCCCTCGTTGGCCGGAATGAACGGGTGGTAGTTGGCGCGGTTGATGTAAAAGTAGCCCAGCGCGATGAACACCAAGACTACGGTCACCTTGATCACCACAATCACCGCATTGGTCCGGGCGGATTCCTTGATCCCCACCATGAGCAGGGCCGAGATCATCACCACAATGAACACCGCCGGCAGGTTGATCACGCCCTGGATGTGCGTGCCGTCGGGCAGTTTCAGGGCCTCGAACGGCGAGGAGACCAGTTGCGGGGGCAGGCGGATCCCGAAATCGTTCAGCAGCGAGACCACGTATCCGGACCAACTGATGGAGACCGTGGCGGCGCCCACGGCGTACTCGAGCACGAGGTCCCAGCCGATGATCCAGGCCAGCCATTCCCCCATGGTGGTGTAGGCGTATGTATAGGCGCTGCCGGCCACCGGGATCATGCAGGAGAATTCGCTATAGCAGAGGCCGGCGAAGGCGCATCCGATCGCCGCCACCACCATCGAGAGCGCCACGGCCGGACCGGCGTTCTGCGCCGCGGCCAGACCCGTCAGGGAGAATAGTCCCGCGCCAATGATCGCCCCAATCCCGAGCGCAACCAGGTTCAACGGACCTAAGACCCGCTTCAAGGCGTGGCCTTCCGCTTCCGCGTGAAGATCGCTGACCGATTTCTTCTGGAACAAAGTGGTAGATGCCATTCAGACTCCAGCCGGCCGCGACAGCAGCCGCCAAACGAAATAGACCGGTACCCCCAGCAGCACGATGATCAGCCCTGGCCAGGTGTACTTTGGTTTGTACAATAGCAGCAGAATCTCGATCAACCCGGCCATCGCGATGTAGGCGGCCGGAAGCACGGGGTAGCCCCAGGCGCGATACGGCCGTTCCATCTCGGGCCGCGTCCGGCGCAGTACGAACACCCCGGCGATGGTCAGGATGTAAAAAAGCAGAACCGCGAATATAACATAGTCCAGCAGATCGCTGTACGTTCCGCTGAGGGTGAGCAGGCAGGCCCAGGCGCACTGCACCCCCAGCGATACCACGGGCGTGTGGCGCTGGGGATGGAGTTGGGCCACGGGGCGGAAGAACAGCCCATCCAGAGCCATGGCGTAGTAGACGCGCGCGCCAGCCAGAATCATCCCGTTCAGGCAGCCGAAGGTGGAAATCATGATGGCCGCCGCCATGACCTTGACCGCCACCGGCCCCAAGATCACCGCGGCCGCCGCCGTGGCCACGCGGTCCTGCGGCGCTTTCTGAATAGCTTCCAGCGGCAGCACGTTCAGGTACACGAAATTGCACGCGATGTAAATGATTGAAACAATCCCCACCCCAAGGGCCAGAGCCAGGGGCACGTTGCGGCGGGGGTTTCGGGTCTCCCCGGCGGTGAAGGTGACGTTGTTCCAGGCGTCGGAGGCAAACAGCGCCCCCACCATGGCCACGCCAACGATCCGGATGGTAGTGAAGGTCCAGTCGGCGTTCTGCCAGAAGTTGCCGAAATTGCGCGCCACCGCCTGCGGGTTGCGGCCCAGCAGCAGCCCGCAGCCAACCAGCCCGAGCAATGCAGCCACTTTCGCGAAGGTGAAGGTGTTTTGCACCAGCGCGCCCGTGCGCACACCGCGCGTGTTCACCGAGGTCAGCAGCACCAACACCGCCATCGCTACCAGTTGCTGCGTGTTGAATCCGAGGCCCCGGATACTCAGCAGCCAGTGCTCGGCCGAGATCGAGGGAAAGAAGACTCCGGCGAACTTGGCGAAGGCCATCGCCACGGCCGCGATCGTCCCCGTCTGGATCACCAGGAACAGGGTCCAGCCGTAGAGGAAGCCGCTGAGCGGGCCGAACGCCTCGCGCAGGTAGACGTACTGACCGCCGGCCTGCGGCATCGCCGAAGCCAGCTCGCCGTAGCTCAACGCGGCGATCAGCGTCAGCACGGCCGTCACCACCCAGGTCATGATCAGCAGGCCCGGAGACGCCACCTCGTTGGCGATCTGCTTCGAGACGATGAAGATGCCCGATCCGATCATCGAGCCGACGACCAGCGTGGTAGCGTCGAGCAGGCCGAGTCCCTTCACCAGGCCGGTAGCCGTTACGTCTTCACGAGTCGTTGCCATTCTTCCATCCGCGCGCGCACGGTCGAGAACGTGCAGGTTTCCGGCAGGATATCATGAATCAGCGCCACCGAGTCGGCCCCGGCGGCGAATACCTCGAGCGCATTGGCCCGCGTGATCCCCCCAATGGCAACCAGGGGGAGGCTCGCCTCCTTCTTGGCCTCTTGGAGAGCCCGCACACCGACAACCGGATGCGGGTTCTGCTTCGAGCGGGTGGCAAATACGGGGCCGAACGCCAGGTAATCGACCGGCTCGGCGACGGCGCCGGCGAGCTGCTTGGGATTGTGGGTCGAGAATCCCAGGATGCGGTGCGGGCCCAGCAGGCGGCGGGCATCGCGCGGGGGCAGGTCGTCCTGGCCGACGTGCAGCCCGGCGTCGAGCAGCAGGGCGATGTCCGCGCGGTCGTCGATGAGGAATAGCGCGCCGGCGCGACCGGCGAGGGCGGCCACCCGTTCGGCCTGCTCGAACAGGGCGCGGGAGTAGTGCCCCTTGTGCCGGAACTGCAAGATGCGGGCGCCCCCCTCCAGCATTGCCTCCGCCGCCGTCTCGACCGCGCACCCGCGCCGGGCCAGCGTTTCGGTATCCAGGATCGGGTAAACGCGCGGGAGTTCGATGGCTCTATGATAGCAGGCGGGCAGGCCTGCGTTGGCTCGGGAATGACGGCCATCTGCACGGCCCGTGGAGTGTCCGTTTGTGGGAATGGCTTCGTTCGGCGATTTACGTATTTCGGGGCGGAAGTGGGAGTAAGTGGCTCGGAATGAAAGAGATACGGAGGCTACCAAGGTGGCCTCGGGGGGCCTCCAACCGGGGAGAAATGGCTTTGTTTTGCGTTTTTTTGATATTCGAGGGCGGTGGAGCGGTGATAGGCTCGGGGAGCCACCGGGCGGGAGAAATTGGGTTCGAATGGTCACGTTCGATGTTGGCCGGGACGTTCTTGGGAACCCCACCGCTCGATACGTTACGTCGAGTTGACGGCGGGAGGGCATAGGACGCCTTACGGTTCCAGCATAAGCGTCCAGAAACCAAGGGCAGGGGGCACGTGAGGGCCAAGTCGCTCAGGGGAAGGGAGAAAAGAAATGGAGGGAAGCGGGGACCCACTTGCAAAACTCGGCGCGAAGGGGCTTGACAAAAAGCTTCGGTGTTGATCTCACCGGTTCGAGGCGTTGCGTCGGATCGGCGAGCCTTTTTTGATCTCTCGCCGCCCGGCGCCGCCGTCGTGGCCTGTTTCTGCGCCCTGAGCAGGCATGCCTGCGGCCGGGCCGCCCGGAAGGCCGCGTCTTGTTTTTCCGCCGTTATTAGGATATTAAGGCCTGTTTAGCTTTAGAAGACCATCCGCAACCACTGGTCTACCGTCAGCGCCAGCACTCCAAACATCAGGTGCGCCATCACCTTGGCGGCGCCGCGCACCCGCAGGTGGCTGGCGCCGAACTCGTCCTTGAGCCGCCCGTTCACCCGCTCGCTCATGGTCCGCTCTTTGAAGCGGTCCGACTGGGCCCAGGTCAGTTCCGGAGTCGGCTGGGCGGGAAACACCTTGGTCAGCGGAGAAGGGTGCTTGGTGCCCCGGCGCGGGTGCGGCGCGATGATGGGCACGTGCTGGAGTTGACGGCTGTGCTGGTGAATGAGGTCGGCGTCATAGGCGGAGTCCATGAGTTCGTAGAGATAGTCCACGCGCTGGGAGGTCATGGTCATCAGCGGAATGGCGACCTGCGAGTCATGCAGGCTGGCGCTGGTCAGCACCGCGCTGATCGGCAACTGCCCGTCGGCAACATCCAGATGAAGCTTGTAGCCGCGCCAGTACTGTTCGTGCCCCTGGCTGTTCTTCTTCGCGCCGATGTCGCATTGCTGGGGCAGATGGGCGAGCATGGCGGGGAGCTTCTGGTGCCGCTGCCGCTCCAGACGGGTGCCGCGCTCACTGGCCTTGGCTTTGGCGAAGGCGCCCTTGGGGCGTTTGGGCTTACCCTTTTTGGCGGCCCGTCTGGCCTGGCGCGCCGTTTCCGGGAAACGCTCCCGGGCTGGGATGGCGGTGGAATCCCGCGTGATATGGCCGATCAGACGCGACCGTTGGGTGTCCTCGATGAGGGCCGCATGCAGGTGTTCCGGCAACTGGCCGGCGGCGAATTCGGCGAAGGCCCGGGAGAACTTGGATTCGTGCGGCACGGCGGCTGGGCTGCGCCAGCCGCAGAACTGGCGTAGAGCATGGTCGACCCGCAGACGGTCGATGAGGTTGCGCGTGGTCGGCAGATTGAGAATGGCCTTGGCCAGAAAGGCGGTGGCCAGAGCGGCTCGATCGCGGGCCGGGCGGCCGGTGCGCGCGCGGCTTGCACCCAGGAAACGGTGCAGCGGGACCAGCGAGACTACGGAAGCCAGCAGTTGCAGAGGTGGGGTCAACGGGCCGACGGCGGCTTCCAGGCACGGAAACAACTCCAGTTGAAGGACGTGGGCAAATTGCAGTAGGGCTTGGCGTGGGGTAAGCTGCATAAGGGGTTGGCTCGGTACCGAGTTTTGTTTGGCGACAATATCGTACCGTAGCCCAACCCCCTCCTCCAAACAGTTTCACTGGCTTTGTTCCGGCAACGAGTTTTGCAAGAGGCTCCGGGAAGGAAGCGCGGCCCGCGTGGTGAGCAGAGCGCCCGAAGCAGCTTATCCTCGCCACCGATGCGGATACGAAAACGGTTGTCAGGCGTGAACGCGAGCTTGAAGTTGCTCTGTCGGACGCAGCAGAGGGTAGGCGGTCGCTCTGCTTATCCCCAAGAGGAACATCGAGACCTGGATCTCATGCCTCAGTCTGAGGCGATGCCGAATAACTTGATCCATTCGAGTCTGCCGGCACGGGTGTAGCCCTCTGCCCCTGTAAAGTCGTGGCCCTCGGTCCCTTCGCTCTTACTGACTCGCAGCGGGCCCCTGCCGCTGGCGATTTCGTGAGCGGCACAGAAGGGCCCGTCAGTCGGCACCTTTGCGCGAACAGACGTGCCAACTTTGGCCGAGGTAGCTCCAACCCGAACGCCGCTTCGCGACGAGAATGCCCTCGATGGAAGTGCGACGCTCTTGCACGTCACCCGTGGGTTCTCAACAAGGCGAACTGGGGCAAGGTAGATAGCGACAAGAGTGTCAGGTGCACCCACCACCCCCGTCGCGAATACCACCGCCATCCCTTGCTCGTTCTTGATGCAAATACCGTCCTCGGCCTCCTCCTCGTAAGCCAGCCTCACGGGCAGAGTGCCTGGGAAACGCTTCTGAACATCTCGAATGGTGGAGACACCAATTGTAAAGCCCAAAACCGTAAGATCTTCTGGTCCAAGGCTGCTTTCCAGTCCGCTGGCAAGACAGGAATACTGGGTCTCAAATATCGAAAAGCCCGCTCCTCGCTGGTCCGCCCGGCCCGACGGTCCGCCCAGGATGTCCACGAACATCGCACACCAAGCTGCAGCCACAGTCCAGCCTTTCCTCTTCATAACCGACACATCCCATCCGGACCGCAGGCCACAATCTGAGGAGGCCCGCCGTTCGGCGAGACCATCAGCGTTCCCCCATCCGAATCATTGACCGTTTGCCTCGCCGGCCGCGGCACGACTACGGAACCTTGAGGGCAGACCGGGCCTGGTCGCCTGCAACCGTGGAGGTAATAGCCGCCAGGTCGGCCGTTGTCCGGCGTTCCGGGTATCGGGCGCAACGGTAATGACAGCGCCTCCATCCGGCCGTTGTCTCTGCCGATGCTGTAAACACCCCACGGAAGGGGTCCCGCGTCCTCCATATACTGGCAATCTGAGTTGTTCACGCACTGAGGGCTCTGGCCCTCGCTTCACTGGACGGCGACCGTCTCCCGCGTCGCCTCGGAGGGAAGCCCGCGCATGGATTCCTCGCGGCGATGCTCCAATATCAGAGCGATCGCCTCCGTAAGGTTCCGCAGGCACTCTTCGCGGGTCCGGCCTTGGCCATTGGCCCCGGGCACCTCGGCGCAGTACGCAACGTACCAGTCGCCGTCGCGCTCGACGATGGCGGTGAACTCGTTTCGCATTCCATATCATGGTAGCAGGAGGAGCATTGAAGTTCCTCTTTGAGACCGGCAGTTCGGCCAGGAGGCCGAACGCGGGCGGGGACGCCCGCCCTACTCACGGGGAATCGAGGTAACCTTGCGGCCCGGCCGCGCATCGATACTATGGAGACACTCCGCGCTTCCGCGCGGGAACCAGAGGAGTTGGCTCGGGGCTGGAATGCCCGTCAAACCCAACTGCTTCAAGATGAGAGGGTAGGGGAATGCTGAAGCGATACCTTGGTGTTTTGTTGTTGTCGGCCGTAGCCGGCAGTGCGCTCGCCGCAGCCAGCCTGGACACGGGCCGCTATGCGGTAATCCTGACCGATTCTTCCGTGGCTCAGCATGTTGCGTCGCTCAAAGGAGCGCGCGGCGTGGCCACGGCGGAGTACCGCCGGCAGGTGGTTGCCAGCCAGGCGGCGTTGCGGCAGGAACTCGAGAAACGCAACCTGCGGGTGACCGGGTCGGTCCAGACTCTGCTGAACGCGGTTTTCGTGGCGGCATCGAGGGAACAGGCGGCGCAGTTGCGCGCCCTGCCGGGCGTCCAGGCGGTGGTGCCGCTGCACCGGTATCGCATGCGACTGGACAAGGCGGTCCAGTTGACGAACGTGCCCGCGGCGTGGGCCCAGCTCGGCGGCACCGCGAATGCCGGAGCCGGCATCAAGATTGCGATCCTGGACACCGGGATCGACCAGACGCATCCGGGCTTTCAGGACACTTCCCTCCAGGCGCCGGCCGGCTTCCCGAAATGCGACGTGCCGCAGAACTGCGCGTTCACCAGCAACAAGGTGATTGTGGCGCGAAGCTACGTGCCGATGCTGGCGGCCGGTACGCAACCCAATCCCGCGGCGGATTCCCGGCCCGACGACCTCTCGATGCGCGACCACGTCGGCCACGGAACCGCACTGGCGATGATCGCCGCCGGGGTGACGAACTCCGGGCCGGGGGACACCATCACGGGGGTCGCACCCAAAGCGTTCCTGGGCAGCTACAAGGTTTTCGGCTCGCCGGGCGTCAACGATTTCACTTTCGGCGATGTGATCATCCAGGCGCTCGAGGATGCGCTGAACGACGGCATGGACATCGCGGAGCTGTCGCTTGGGAGTCCGGCGTTCTATGGGCCGCTAGATGTGGGGGCGATTTGCGGCGAAACCGGCTCGAATCCCTGCGATCCGGAGGCGATAGCGGTGGAGACTGCGATTCAGAACGGCATGATGGTGGTGGTGGCGGCGGGCAACGACGGCGAGTCGGGGCTGAATATTCCGACGCTTAACACCATCAGCACACCGGCCACGGCGCCCTCGGCGATTGCCGCCGGCGCCTCGACCAACTCGCACACCTTTGGCCCGAGCGTGGAGGTGCAGGGGCAGAACGTCCCGCAGAACCTGCAATCCATGGCGGCCCAGTTCGGGGACGGCCCCGAGCCGGCGGCCCCGCTGACGGCGCCGCTCCGCGACGTGACCGCGCTGGACGGCACCGGTTACGCCTGCTCCGCGCTGCCAGCCGGCTCGCTCAATGGCATGAGTGCGCTGATCGTGCGCTCCCCGCAGTTGTGCTCCTTCGTCAACAAGGTTCTCAACGCGCAGGCTGCCGGCGCGGTGGGCGTTGTCCTGATTCAGGCACCCGGCCTGGGGGCGGCTACCTTTCCCGGAGGGCTGTCGGGAACGCAGATCCCCACGGTGATGATCGGCGATTCGGATGGTCAGGCGCTCCAGAGCTACCTGGCGTCCCACCCCGGCCTGAACGGGACGATCGACCCGACGCTCCGCCCGGTGAGCGTCTCGATCTACAACGAGGTGGCGTTTTTCTCCTCGCACGGACCCTCGATCGACCTGCGACTCAAACCTGAAATGGTCGCCGTGGGCACCGACATGTACATGGCCGCGCAGCGTTTCGATGCGAATGGAGAGATGTACGACCCCTCCGGCTACACGGTGGCGAATGGGACCAGTTTTTCGACGCCGATGATCGCCGGAGCGCTGGCGCTGGTGAAACAGGCGCATCCGAACTTCACGACGTTGCAGTTGAGATCCGCGGTTGTGAACACCGCCACGCAGGACGTCACTGAAAATGGCAGCACCGCCTCGGTGGTCTCGACAGGCAACGGCAAGCTGAGCGCCGGCGACGCCATCCAGGCGGTGGTTACCGTGAACCCCGCAACCGTGTCCTTCGGAGCGCTGGTCAAGGGTACACCGCCAACTCCGCAGACGCTGACCATCCACTATTCCGGCACATCGGCAGCAACCCTGACGCTGGCGGCCGTGGCCGTGAATGGCACGCCCCCGTCGCTGAATAGGACCAGCCTGCCGGTGTTTCCCGGGCAGGCGGACGCCACGGTCACGCTCACGCTGCCGGCCACCGTCCCACCCACGGGCGGCTATGAGGGCGGGATTTTGATTCAGGGCGCTGGGGCGACGCTGCGGGTGCCCTATCTTTACGTGGTCGGGACTGGTGTTCCGAACGACCTCCTCGCGGTGGGGGACGCTTTCGACGGGACCGTCGGCCAGATGATTCCTACCGGCGGCTTCGCGCTCAAACTCGTCGACTCTTACGGCGTCCCGGTGGCCGGGTGGCCGGTGTCGTTTAGCGTGGTTAGCGGCGGCGGCTCGATCCTCGACGCCGACACGCGGACCGACGCGGAAGGCGTCGCCGGAGCTGACGCGGCGCTGGGCCCCCACGTCGGGACCCAGGTATTCTCAGTCCGCCTTTCCAACTTTGGAAGTTTCTCTTTCAGCGGAACAGCGCGCATCCTGCCCACCATTGCCGCGGTGACCAACTCCGCGAGCCTGGTTTCGGGGCCGGTCTCGCCGGGGTCCTACATCACGCTGTGGGGCAACGGGCTGAGCGACTACATCGGCAGCAGCACCACGACCGCGCTGCCGCTCGGGATCATTATCCCGGACCCGAGTAGCAACTGCATCAACTACAACAGCTGCATCAACTACAACGTGAGCGTGAGCTTCGACGTGCCGTCGGCAAACCTGAGCCTGCCGGGCCGGATGCTCTACGTCAGCCCGGGGCAGGTGAACGTGCAGGTGCCCTGGGAACTGGCCGGGCAGAGTTCGGTAACGATCAAGGTCACGGTAGGGGATTCGCCGGGCCAGGTGTTCACGGCCTCGGTTTCGAACTTCGCGCCCGCTGTGTACCTGATCCCGGACCCCGTGACGAGCCAGCCGCTGGCCGCGGCTCTGGACCTCAACTACGTGCAGATCTCTTCGCAGAATCCGGCGCACGCAAACCAGATCATTCAGCTTTACCTGAATGGGCTGGGAGATGTGACCAACCGGCCCGCGATCGGCTTCGTGGCGCAGGCACAGCCGCTCTCCAACACGTTGGCAACGCCGACGGTGACTATCGGCGGCAAAGCCGCCACGGTGCTGTTCAGCGGCTTGACGCCCACCGAATCGGGCCTCTACCAGATCAATCTCCGATTGGCTTCGGACACCCCGAAGGGCACCCAGCCGCTGGTGGTGTCTGTCGCCGGCATCTCTTCGCCGGCCGTGAACATCGTGGTGCAGTAGTCGGGTGGGGCGGGCTTCAGCCCGCGCGGGGCTTCAGCCCCGCAGGCTTCCCGGAGAGGCAAGTCAACTTCGCTCGCCACCTGGCGGCTGTGGGGGCGGACCGGCGAGCGGGGCTTCAGCCAGAGCACTTCGGTCGGATGATCCGAAGCGCATCCGGAAGAATTCTTGTGGTCGAGCGCCACAGAGGAAGGCGAGCGGGGCTGAAGCCCCGCGCGGGCTGAAGCCCGCCCCACCCGCTACAATCGAAGCATGAGGCGGATTGCGGAGCGGGCGCTGGGGGCGGCGGCCGGGCGCGGAGTCTCCTATGCGGATGTGCGGGTGGTGGAGAGCCGCACACGGCAGGTTGCCACCAAGAACGGGAAGGTCGGCGGCATGTCCAGCGGCGAGTCGCTGGGCGCGGGAATCCGCGTGCTGGTGGACGGCTGCTGGGGCTTCGCCGCCACGGATGACTTGAGCAATCGCGGGCTGGAGGCGGCGGCTGCGCTGGCCTGGGAGATCGCCCGGTCGAGCGCGGCGGCGAAAAAGAAGGACGTGCGGCTGGCGGCCGAAGACCGGTACGAGGCGGTTTGGAGCTCGCCCTGCCGCATCGATCCGTTCTCGATTCCCATCGAGCAGAACCTCGAGCTGCTGCTGCGGATCGACGCCGAACTGCGGCGCAATTCCGGCGTGACGCTGGCGGAGGCCTCGATGGTGTTCACGCGCGAGCGGCAGTTCTTCGCCTCCTCGGCCGGCAGCCGCATCGACCAGACGCGCACCACCAGCGGCGCCGGTTTTGTCGCCTACAGCTTCAAGGAAAACGAGATCCAGAAGCGCTCCTACCCGAACTCCTTCGGCGGGCAACACCAGCTCAAGGGCTACGAGCTCGTCGAGGAGCTGCGGCTGCTCGAAAATGCGCCACGCATCGCGGAGGAGGCGGTGGCGCTGCACTCGGCTGCACAGTGCCCGGAAGGGGTCTTCGATCTCATCCTGGACAGCTCGCAACTGGGATTGCAGATCCACGAATCCATCGGCCACCCGATCGAACTGGACCGGGTGCTCGGCTCGGAGGCGAACTACGCCGGCATGAGCTTCCTCACGCTGGACAAGCTGAACCACCTGAATTACGGGTCGGAGATCGTGAACGTGGTGGCCGACGCGCGCCTGGCGCACGGTCCCGGCCTGGGCACATTCGCGTTCGACGACGAGGGCGTTCCGGCGCAATCCACCAGCGTCATCCGCAACGGCCGCTTCACGGGGTACCTGACTTCGCGGGAGACGGCGGCCGAGATCGGCCTGGAGCGCTCGAATGGGGCCATGCGCGCGGATGGATGGGGGCGCCTGCCGCTGATCCGCATGACCAACATCAGCCTGCTGGCCGGCTCGCAGCCGCTCGAGGAGGTCTTCGACGGCGACGCGATTTACATGGAGACCAACAAGAGCTGGTCGATCGACGACAAGCGCTACCACTTCCAGTTCGGCTGCGAGATGGGCTGGGAGATCCGCCAGGGCAAGCGCGCGCGGATGCTGAAGAACCCGAGTTACAGCGGGATTTCGACGGAGTTCTGGAACTCCTGCGCGGCCATCGCGGGCCCCGAGCACTGGGTGCTTTGGGGCACTCCCAACTGCGGCAAGGGGCAGCCCGAACAGGTGATGGGGACCGGGCACGGGACCAGCCCATCGCGCTTCCGCAACGTCAAGATCGGAACGGCATACGCGGGGTGAGCGCAAATGGCTGAATCCGAACTGCTGACCAGGGTCGATTGCCAGGAGATCTTCGACCGGGCGCTTCGGGCGGCGCGCGCGCTAGGCGCCGACGACGTGGAGGTGACACTCGGCGCAGCCGATTCCGCGCTCACGCGCTTCGCCAATAGCGCCATCCACCAGAACGTTTCCGAACGCCGGCGTTTTCTATCGGTCCGGACGGTGGTGGGCCACCGCACCGCGCGCGCCAGCACCAACCGTTTGGACGACGACTCGGTCCGGGCGGTGGTGGAAGAGGCGCTCGCCATCACGCGCTCGGCGGAATCCGACCCCGAGTTGCTCCCGATGGCCGAGCCCGGCGAAGTGCGCGACACCGGCCGCTTCTTCCCCTCCACGGCCCGAAGCACCCCGCGGGACCGCGCCGAAATGGTGGCCAGGGCCATCGGCGTCGCGGAGGGCGCGTCACAGACCGCGGCGGGGATCTGCTCCGCGGGGCAGTCCGTGATGGCGATCCTGAATTCGCGCGGCGTCTTCGCCTACTACTTCGATACGCTAGCGCAATTCTCGATCACCACCATGACCGAAGACGGCTCCGGCTGGGCCAAGGCGAGCGCGCCGGATTCGAGCCAGGTCGACCCGGTGGCGTTAGCCAAGCGCGCCTCGGAGAAGGCGGCTCTTTCGCGGCGCCCGCGCGAGCTTGCGCCGGGCCGCTACACCGTGATTCTGGAGCCCTCGGCGGTCCAGGATCTGCTCGGGCAGATGTTCTTCGACTTCAGCGCCACCGCGATTCACGACCAGCGCAGCTTCCTCACCGGGCGCATCGGCAAACCGGTTTTCGGCGCGGGCATCCAGATCGCCGACGACGTGTACCATCCGCTGCAATCCGGGCCGCCTTTCGACGGCGAGGGCGTGCCGCGGCGGCCGCTGGCGCTGGTCGAAAACGGCGTGCCGCGCGAAGTCGCCTGCTCGCGGCAGGCAGCCCAGCGCGAAGGTTGCGCGCCCACCGGCCACGGCTTCCCACTGCCCAACGAGTCCGGCGAGGCGCCCATGAACATCGTGATGCAGGGCGGCGGCCAAACCCTCGAGCGGATGATCGCAGGCTCCTCACGCGGCATTCTGGTGACCAGGCTGTGGTACATCCGCGAGGTCGATCCCTACGAGAAGATCATGACCGGCATGACGCGCGACGGGACGTTTCTCATCGAGGATGGCTGCCTGGTTTGCGGCGTCCGGAACTTCCGGTTCAACCAGAGCCTCATCGAGCTGCTGAGGAACGTGGAGGCGCTCTCGCCCTCCGAGCGCGCCGCGGGCGAGGAGTCTTTCGACATGGTGGCGCCCGCGCTCAAGGTGGGCGATTTTCACTTCAGCGAAGTGACGCGGTTCTAGCCCGCCTCTCTCACATAAGAACGGCTGCGGAGCGCGATAGGCCTGCGCCTGCTTCGTTGCGCTCGGGCGACGTCCTCGACCCGTTAGCGGGCCTGCGGGCAAACCGGCATCCGCGCGATTCATGGGCTGTCAGAACAATCCGCGCGCGTTCAGATGCTCGGTGTACATTTTGTCCGAGCCAAGCACGTGCCGGGACAGCCATTCCTTCAGGTCGTCCAGCACTCGCACGCTCATGGCCGGCTTGTCGGACGCGCTCTGAATCTGAAGGTTGCAGATTAATGCACTGAATTGCCGATGCTCCAGTGCGTGCGTGTCTCGCCGCGGGAAATCGTAAGCCTTCAACACCGTCTCCTCAGTGGCAAAGTGTTCCCCGGCGTAGTCGGCCAGGTCCGACAGGATCTCCGCCATCTCCCGCCTGGCCCTCCCTTCGCGCATCGCCGTTTCCAGTCGGGTGATCAGCCCCACCAGGCGCCGATGCTGCGTGTCGAACAGCTTCACATTCACGCTGAACTCTTCGGTCCAGCCTCGCACGTCGTGGATGACATTCACATCTGCCTTATCGGCCAGAACGGGCTTCCCGAGATTGAAGAATGGGCCGGCCGCCCCAGGATGCACCGGGTTTTCTCATCTCCAGTGCATGCCTGCCGATACCGGATTCGGGAAGGCGATGGTGCGGTCCCGGCGGAGGCTGGCATGGTTCGGACTGGAAGCCTCCATGCGATGCTGGGGATATGCGTCGGAACGGCCTGTGGCGCCAGCCGGATTTTCTCAAGCTGTGGGCGGGCCAGGCGATCTCCGAGATCGGGTCCCGGATCAGCCGCACGGCGGTGCCGCTCACGGCGGTGATGGTTCTGGGGGCCTCGGAATTTCAGATGGGCATCCTCAGCGGGGCGGGCGCGGCCACGGTCCTCATCTTCGGGCTGTTTGCGGGCGCGTGGGCGGACCGCTTGCGCCGGCGGCCGATCCTCATCGCCGCCGATCTCGGACGCGCCGCGGTTCTGGGATCGATTCCGCTTGCGGCGGCCCTCGGCCGGCTGACGATCGGCCACCTGTATGTGGTAGCGGCGGCCGCCGGGGTCCTGACAGTGCTGTTCGACGTGGCTTATCAAGCCTATCTGCCGTCGCTGGTGGAGCGTGAGAACCTCCTCGAGGGCAACAGCAAGCTGGCGATGAGCGGGTCTGTCGCGGAGGTGGCCGGACCGGGCCTGACCGGCGTGCTGGTCGAGTGGATCACCGCACCTATGGCCATTCTGTTCGACGCCGTTTCGTTCCTGTGCTCGGCGCTTTCCGTGTGGCTGATCCGCAAGCCGGAGCGGCGACCGGAGCACCGGCCGGAACCGCACATCGGGCGCGAGATCGCCGAGGGGCTGCGCGCGGCCTGGAGCGATCCGCTGCTGCGGGGGCTGGCCGCGCGGACGATCACCGCCGCCTTCTTCCTGGGCTTCCCCAGCAGCCTATACGTTCTGTTTGTCATGCGCGACCTGGGCTTGAGAGCCGCGCTTCTGGGCGTCATTATCGCCGTGGGCGGCGCGGGCAGTGTGATCGGCGCGTGGTTCGCGGAAGGGCTGGCGCGGCGCTTCGGAAGCGGGCGGACGCTGATCGGTTCCGCGGCGGTGATCGGAGCGGCGAGCCTGCTGGTGCCGTTGGCGCACGGATCGGCGGCGGCGGCGGCCGCATTCCTGATTGCCGCGCAGTTGGGCGACGTCGCTTGGCCCGTGTACACCATCAACGAGACCAGCCTGCGCCAGGCGGTAACTCCCGATCATCTGCTCGGGCGCGTGAACTCGGCGATGCACCTGCTGTTCTGGGGCGTGCTGCCGGCGGGCGCGCTGGCCGGCGGCGCCCTCGCGCAGGCGATCGGGATACGGGCGACTCTGGCTCTGGGGGCAGTTGGAGTGCTGCTCTCGGCGTTGTGGCTGGTCTTCTCGCCGGTGCGCAGCCGGCGCCAGCTTGCCGCGGCGGGGGAAATCGCAAAGAAGGATTGACTTTCCCTTTTTGTTCGCCCACAATGAAGGCATGGCATTGACCAGACGCCAGAAGCAGGTATTGGACTTTATCGCGGGCTTCCTCGAGCAGAATGGCTACAGCCCAGTTACGAAGAGATCGCCCGCGGGCTGGATCTCGCGTCGCTGGCCACGGTGCACAAGCACATCGCGGCGCTGGACAACAAGCACTACCTCAAGCGCGGCATCAACCAGAGCCGCTCGCTGGACCTCTCGCCGAAGTACTTCCAGGAGGTGCGCAAGCATCGCCAGGGCGCAGTAATGCTGGACATTCCGCTGCTGGGACGCATCGCGGCCGGCGCTCCGGTGGAGGCCATGGCGGGCGCCGAACGCCTGGATTTCGGCGACTTCCTCAATCGCGATAACGTCTACGCACTCGAAGTTCGCGGCAATTCGATGATCGAGGACCACATCGTGAGCGGCGACCTAGTGCTGGTCGAGAGCGCGCAGCAGGCGCGCGACGGCGACATCGTTGTGGCGCTGGTGCGCGGCGTGGAGACCACGCTCAAACGGTTCTACCGGGAGTCGGATACAGCCGCGCTGCTCAAGCCCGCCAACACGGATATGGAGCCGATCCGGGTTCCGCTGGCGGATCTGCAGATTCAGGGGCGCGTGCTGGCGGTGCTGCGGAAATATCGCTGAGTCCGGGTAGCTGCCGGATCAAGCTTAGCGCGTGGAAACTTGACGTTTCCCGCGGACTTCCTGCTCGGCGCGGAACCAGTCATCTTCAGGAGAGCCGCCTTCCCCGCCGCGCGCTTCCCAGTAGGAATACGCCAGACGCGCGATCTCTTCCTGCTCGGAGACGCTGAATTCCATCGGGGCCTGGGCGCCATTCGGAGCGCACGCCTGCGGTTCCCCGCCGCTCGAGGCCGCCGCAGCTCTGACCCGAATCGCTCTCTTGCGCTTCGCCGGCGCTGGAGCGGCGCCGCCACTGTCGGCAGGCAGATAAGACCCGGCCTCACTAGGTTTTCGTGGCATATCGATTGCTCCCTCTTTCTCGAGTTGAGTTCCTTCCCATTCTACCAGACAACACCCCTTTCTCGTCGAGAACCTGCCCAAACACCGAGGAAGGTTCTTGCCGGCGGAATCGCGGAAATTCAACGTGGGAGTGTGCCTGCTCGCGGCTGGGGCCACCCTGGCGCCGCGACGCGCGATAGAATGGGGGGTTTATGAGCGTCCTCATCGAAGGTTCCTATCTCGGCAACAAGCGCACCAGGCTGGTTCATGGCCCCTCGGGCGCCGAACTGCTCACCGATGCGCCGCGCGATAACGCCGGCCAGGGCGCGTTCTTCTCGCCGACCGACCTGGTGGCCGGCGCGTTGGGGGCCTGCATGATGACCATCATGGGCATCGTCGCGGAGCGCTCCGAGATCGACCTCTCGGGCATGACCATGCGGGTGGAAAAGGAAATGCGCGGCGCGCCGAGGCGGATCGGGACTCTCTCTCTGGTGCTGCACCTGCCGGCCCGGCTGCCGGAAGAGCAACGCCAGAAACTCGAGTCGGTCGCACGCGCGTGCCCGGTCGAGCAATCGCTTCACCCGGATATCTCGGTTGGCGTCGAGTTTCTGTACGACGTCTAGCCCGGGACCACCGCGTCCTCCGTGGCCAGATCGTGCTTGTGCTTGCACTCGGCGTTCGGGCATTGCGCCACGTGACCGGACTTCAGCCATTTTTCGAGCAGGTACGGGCTGCCGCAGCGCGGGCAGCTCTCGGCGAGCGGCCTGGACCAAGCCACGAACTTGCACTTGGGATAGCGGTCGCAGCCGTAAAAGGTCTTGCCGCGCCGCGACCGCCGCTCGATGATCTCGCCCTCCCCGCACTCCGGGCACTTCACGCCGACGGTCTTCTGCTTGACGTATTTGCAGGCGGGGTAATTGCTGCACGCCGTGAACTCGCCGAACCGCCCGTACTTGAGCGCAAGCTGGCTGGAGCATTGCGGGCACTTCTCCTCGAGCAGCACGTCGGGTTTCTTCTCTTCTCCGCCGATCCGCTTGGTGGTCTTGCAGTCCGGATAGCCTGAGCAGGCGAAGAACGTGCCGAACCGGCCGCGCTTGAGCACCATCGGCCGGCCGCAGTTCTCGCAGTACTCCTCGTCGGCCTGGTCGGTAAGATCGACGCTGTCCACATCGGGAAGATCGACCGCCAGTTCGCGCGTATTGGAGCACTCCGGGTAACCGCTGCAGCCGATGAAGCTGCCGTGGCGGCCCCACTTGATGACCATGGGCTTGCCGCACTTGTCGCACACCAGGGCGGTGGGCTTCTCCATCCGCTTGATGTCCTCCATGTGCTCTTCCGCATGGTCCAAGTCCCGTTTGAATTTCTCGAAGAAATCGGCGATGGCCGCGCGCCACTGGATCTTGCCCTCCTCGATTTCGTCCAGCGCCTCTTCCATGCGCGCCGTGTAGGTGATGTCGAAGATGTCGTCGAAACTGGCCACCAGCAGGTCGTTCACCACCATGCCGAGTTCGGTGGGCAGAAACCGCCCGGCATCCTTCCTCACGTAAGCGCGCTCCTGGATGGTGGAGATGATCGAGGCATAGGTCGAGGGCCGCCCAACCCCGTCGGCTTCGAGTTTCTTCACCAGCGTGGCCTCGTTGTAGCGCGGGGGCGGCTCGGTGAAATGTTGCTCGGGCTGGATCGAACGGAACTTCAACCGCTCGCCCTCGCTCACCGCGGGCAGCCTGTGTTTGAGCTCCTCGTCCTCTTCGTCCTTCTGGTCCTTGCCTTCCTCGTACACCTTGAGGAATCCGTCGAACTTGGGGACCGACCCGGTGGCGCGGAACAGGTACTCGGCGCCGTCCTGTCCCTGCGCGGCCACGTCGATGGTGGTCTGGTCGAACACCGCGGGCATCATCTGCGAGGCCAGGAACCGCATCCAGATCAGCCGGTATAGCTTCAGCTCGTCCTCGGCCAGATATTTCTCGACCGACTCCGGCGTGTGCAACACCTCGGTCGGGCGGATGGCTTCGTGGGCGTCCTGCGCGTCTTTCTTGCTGCGGTAGATGTTGGGGGACTCGGGCAGGTACTCGGCGCCGAACTTGTCGGCGATGAAGCCGCGGGCCTCCCGCAGCGCCTCCTCAGCGACGCGCGTCGAATCCGTGCGCATGTAGGAGATCAGGCCGACGGGGCCTTCCTTGCCCAGCGCGATGCCTTCGTAGAGCCGTTGGGCCAGCCCCATGGTGCGCTTGACGCTGAACCGCAGTTTCCGCGCGGCTTCCTGTTGCAGCGTCGAGGTGATGAACGGCGGCACCGGGTTGCGGCGCTTCTCGCGCGTAACCACGGACCGGACCAGGTACGGCGCACTCTCCATCTGCGCGATCAGCGACTCGGCGGCGACCTGGTTTCCGAGCTCGATGGCTTCGTCGTTGCGCTTGACGAACCGCGCCGCAAGCACCGGCGGTTTTTTTCCCGCCAGGTGGACATCGATGGTCCAGTACTCGCGTTTGTCGAACTGCCGTATCTCACGTTCGCGCTCGACGATCACGCGAACGGCCACGGTTTGCACGCGCCCGGCCGAGAGCCCGCGCCGCACCTTGTCCCACAACAGCGGGGAGATCATGTAGCCCACCAGGCGATCGAGCACGCGCCGCGCCTGCTGCGCCTCCACCAGGTGCATATCCACTTCGCCGGGGTGCTCGAAGGCCTTGCGGATGGCCTTGGCGGTGATCTCGTTGAACAGCACCCGGCGCACCGTCGGCCCGCTGTCCCGTTTTCCCTCGAGCTCTTCCTTCAAGTGGTAGGAAATCGCCTCGCCCTCGCGGTCCGGGTCGGCCGCCAGGTACACGAACTCGGATTTCTTGGCGATCTGCTTCAGCTCGTGGATCAGCTTCTTCTTGCCCTCGATGACGACGTAGGTGGGCTCGAAACCGCGCTCCACGTCCACCGCCAGGTCTTTCTTGGGAAGGTCCTTCACGTGGCCGAGCGAGGCCTTGACCACATACTGCTTGCCGAGGTACTTGCCGATGGTCCTGGCCTTGGCCGGGGACTCGACTATGACGAGAGAATTTGGCATATGAACAAAAGTCCGCTGTCAGTTGGCCGGCACATCCGAGGATTTCCGCCGGGCTGGCGCCGGAATGAGAGTCTCACCACACTTTAACAAAATTCCTCCCCGGAAGCTGCCGGACCACGCCCAGCATCTCCAACTCGAACAGGGCCGCGATCACTTCCGAGGAGGAGACATCCTCCGAACGCTCCAGAAGATCGTCGATGTGGGTGGGCGTCTCGACGCTGAGCAGCGCGAGAACCTGACGGCCGACCGGGCTGGAAGGACTTTCGTTCTTCGGCGCGGCTGCGGACTCCTGGCCGTCGCCGAACAGCCGCATCTGGCTGCGCGCCGCGAGCGTTCGCCGCTCCTCCGGCGGAAGCTCCACGACCACGTCGTTCCAGTCCTGAACGAGTTTCGCGCCTTGTTTGATGAGCAGATTCGGGCCCCAGCTCATCTTCGAGATGATGCTGCCCGGCACGGCGAACACTTCCCTGCCCTGGTCGAGCGCCAGCCGCGCCGTAATGGCGGAGCCGCTGTACTGCGCGCCCTCGGTCACGAGCACGCCCAGGCTCAGCCCGCTGATGACGCGGTTGCGGATGGGGAAGTTCTGCGGATAGGCCGGCGCGCCCATCGGGAACTCCGAGAGCAGCAGTCCCTTCTCGGCGATCTCGGTGGCCAGGCGCCGGTTCTCGGAGGGATAGACTAGGTCGACCCCGCAGCCGAGCACCGCGATAGTATCCCCGGAGGCGCCCAGTGCCCCGCGGTGCGCGGCGGTGTCGATGCCGCGCGCCATTCCGCTCAC
>Ga0187850_10000536_pt1 | contig 48452 bp, 39 predicted proteins | sample June2016WEW_4_15_FD_132436 | JGI IMG/M metagenome (GOLD analysis project Ga0187850, IMG submission 132436) | Peatland microbial communities from SPRUCE experiment site at the Marcell Experimental Forest, Minnesota, USA - June2016WEW_4_150 | ecosystem: Environmental > Terrestrial > Soil >...
CCCGTCTGCATGACCTGTTGACCGGCCAGACCCTCGCGGGGTCCGAGGGCCGCGGTGGCCGGGGCGGTCGCGGCGGATTTGGCGGCGGCGGCACCTCATTCGAGGTGGCGGTTCCAACTCACTCATTCCGCGTCTTTGCTGCGGAGTAGTCGCAGAGTATGCAATCCACCCTTCGGTTCCTCTGGCGCTGGCTGCGGAGGGCCTGCGTCATCCGGTTCAATCACAGTCATTGCCCAAGAACTCTCCCTCGTTATGTTCAACCGCTCTCCATTCGCATCGTTCGTTTCTGCACGGCAGGATTTGCCGCTTGACACCCTCCTCCCCGGCTGGCCGCCTGCGGCCAGAGTGAGTGCGAGCGAAAACCAATTCTCCCTCACCCGTGCAACGTCAATAAACGAGCGGCGCGTCAAAAACCAATCCCCTATTAGTCCCATGAAACGTCTGCTGATCGTTGGCATCTGCCTGTGGTCCTCACTGGCAGCGAACGCGGAACTTACCCTCAAGGAAGTCCGCACCGCGTCCAAGGACGTCCTGGTCGCCTATTTCAAGAGCACGGTGATCAACGTCAATGAGGTGAACACGGCCGAACTGGCGTCCTGGAAGCTCAACGGCCAGCCCGTGACGGCCATCAACAAATTCGTCACCGAGGCCGACGCCTGTGATCACCACATCTACCTCCAGGCGCCCACGCTGGTCAACGGAACGACCTACACGCTCCAGACGCCCCACGGCGAGATGACTTTCGTCTTTGACGATCGGACCACATTCTGTGAGTCCATCAAGTCGAATCAGAATGGGTACAGCGCCCTGTCGAAGGTGCGCTACGCCAATTTCGCCATCTGGCTGGGCGACGGCGGGACCAGGCAGATCAGCGGGGACCTGCCCACTTATACGGTCTTCAAGATCGCCAACGGTGCCATCATCGCCCAAGGCACATTGCAGTCGATCGGAGAGGACGCATCGTCGGGCGATTTCGTCTATCGGATCGATCTGTCGGCTGTCCCCGAAGGCGGCCCCTATAAGATCGCCGTCCAGGGCTACGGTTGTTCGTATCCCTTCGGCGTCGGCGGCGATTTCTCGCGCCGGCTTGGCTATGTGTCGTTCCGGTCGCTCTACCACCAGCGCTGCGGCTGCCCGATCGTGGAGCCGTACGCCTGGAACATCAAGCCGGACCCGTGCCACACCACGATCTGGCAGGTCAATGGCCCCATCGGCGAAGCCCGTCTGGTCGTCACTGGGAATGAACCCACCTTCACCGCCTACGGCGGTTATCACGACGCCGGTGATGCGGACCGCCGCACCTACCACATGGACGTGCCGGTCACGCTGATGACGACCTACGAGGCGTTCCCCCAATTCTTCACGGACGATCAGTTCAATATCCCCGACAAGTTCGACGAGAATTACCATATCCTGGGCAAAGGGAACGGGATTCCCGACATCATCGACGAAGCCATGTGGGGCACAATGTTCTGGGAATACATGCAGGAGACTAACGGCGCGATCCACTGGGGCACCGAAACGCGGGGTTATTCGCCCTTCACGACCTACGCGAACGACCGCACACGTTTCGGCACCGAAGTGGTGGATCCACGCTCGGCCAGCTTCGCGTCGGGGATGTTCATGCACATGGCCCGCTTGATCAAGCCGTACCATGCGGCCCGCTCGCAAGAGCTGCAGAAGCACGCGGAAATGGCGTTTGCGGCCGCAGGCGACGCGGTCCGCCCGACGCATAAGCTCTACTACGCCGTGCAGAAGTACCTGCTCACCGGGGATGAGGCCGCCCACCAGATGGTCAAGGAGCTGTCGCCCAATGCCAGTGGGTATGCCAACAACTACAACGGCGCGCCGGAGTCGTTTGCCGGCAATGGCTGGCTCGCTTCCTACTTCTATTCATACATCGTCGCGAAGGATCGGCCCACCGACCCGGCTGTCGTGGATCGGTTCAAGGCCGCCATCAAAGCCGCCGCCGACAAGGAAATCGACTACCTGGCCGGCAATGCCTACCCGGTGGGCACCCCGGCGAATCTCCGCTGGTGGGGCAGCAACACGGCCCAGGGCCAATATGCCTATCCCTGCCTGCTCCAGTGGTCCCTGACCAAGGAACAGAAATACATCGACGCCGCCAGTCAGTTGATGGACTACGCCCAAGGCCTGAACCCCATCGGCAAGTGCTACATGACCGGGATCGGATTCAACCGCGTGCACAATCCCCACGACCGCGAATCGGCCTATACCAAGCGGCAGGGATGGGGCCCGCGCCCCGGGATTCTGGTCTTCGGTCCAGGCGGAACGGGCAGAGGCGTGTCGGTTCCCGCCGTCACCGGACTTGCCCGCGAACGCAAGTATATCGACAATCTGGGGTCCATCCAGTGGAGCGAGTTTACCATCTATCAGAGCCTTTGCTTCCCCTCCGCAGTTTACCCGGTGCTGGCCCAAGGCGGCAAATACGACGAACGGATCGATCCGTTCAGCCCGCAGCAGAAGTGATGAAAACACATGAAAAAAGACAATCGACGTTCAACTGATTGGATTCGCCTGCGCCTGCTTGCGCCGATAGCGGCGTTTCTTTTTCTGGTGGCAGGGTTCGCCGCTGCCCCTGGAAATGCCGAACCGCGGCGGGTCGTCTTCGACGGCGCTAAGTCGGAGCATACCTGGAGTTTGAAGGAGCTCAATCCCGACTGGCCCGCCGATTGGTCGTCCTACAACTATCTCGTGCTGGAAATCCGCGCGTCCACGCCGCAGCGGTTTTCGTTGTGGCTCCACACGGCCCACGGTCCGCGGCGCATTATGCTCCAGCCCTTTGGCCAGGGCGTGTGGCTGCGGGCGTCCGTGCCGCTTCGCTATTTCAAAGGCAAGGACAAGTCCGGCTTCGACCTCGCGTCCACGAATAACCGGCGCACGGACTCGTTCTGGATGTCGGTCTGGGGGCCATTTGGCGACCTCACGGCCGTCGAGTCGCTGGGCTTCGTCATGAGTTATCCGATCGGCAAGCCGACGCTGGAGATTCGCTCCCTGCAACTGGCGAAGGAAGACCCTGGCTCCGATTTCCTGGAGAAGAAACCAGTGCTCGACGAATTCGGGCAATGGGCGCACGCGGACTGGCCCCGTAAGATCAAGAGCCGCGAGCAGCTTGAACGGGAGCTCGCGGAAGAGGAGAAGACGCTCAAGCCCGGGGATTTCAACCATTGCGATTACGGCGGCTACAAGAACACGCAGGCAAAAGCGACCGGCTTTTTCCGGACCGAACAGGTTGACGGCAAATGGTGGTTTGTGGATCCGCACGGGCACTTGTTCATTTCCCAAAGCTCGAACGGCCTGGGCGGTCGCGGCGGTGGCGGTCGCCGGGGCGGAATCACCAACCAGGAACCGAATCTTGAAGCCAGCCGGACGGCGCGGCGCCTCGAGGCCTGGGGATTCAATACCGGTTCCCAGGGGATGAACAAGCCTTACGTCGCCTATGTCCGCGCCCCGCGAGGGTCGAACACGTTTCTCGGATTGCCGGACGTTTACTCGGACGAGTTCGCGCGGGGGTTGGACGAAGCCGCCGCCAGTCAATGCGCGTCGCGCCAAAACGATCCGCTGTTGCTCGGTTACTTCATTGGCAACGAACCGCCGTGGGAAAGCCGGGAGAGCGAAGTGGTCGGCATGATCCTCGCCGGGCCTGCCACCGCCACCCAAAGCAAGGCCAAGGAATTTCTCGCCGCCGGAGACACGCCAAAGCGCCGGAAAGAGTTCGTCCTGGCCGCGTTCGCGAGACAACTCGAACTCGTCGGCGCAGCGATACACAAGCACGACACCAACCACCTGAACCTCGGCATCCGGTTCGGGGGCAGTCCATCGGAGGAGGTATTGCGCCTCGCGCGTGTCTTCGACGTGTGCAGCATCAACGTCTATGAATACGAACCGACCCGGCAGATCGAGCGCACCTGTCGCGTCACGGGCCGTCCGGTGCTGATCGGCGAATTCCACTTCGGCGTGCCGGCGGATGGTTTGGGCGCGGGCCTGGTGCAGACACGTGACCAGGTTGAGCGTGGGAAAGGCTATCGTTATTACGTCGAGCAGGCGGCGGCGTTGCCTGGTTTCGTCGGCGCGCACTGGTTTACGTGGCGCGACGAACCGGTGCTCGGTCGCGGCGACGGCGAGAACTACAACATTGGTTTCGTGGATGTGACGGACCGCCCCTATCCCGAACTCGTGAAAGCCGCCACAGCGACGCACCAACGTCTGTTCGAGGTGCATTCCGGCCAGCAACCGCCCTTCGCCGATAAACCCAAAGCGTCGGCTGCCGGAGCGCCTTCGACCCCCTGGATGGAAACGAAGGACTGGAAATGAAGCTCATCTCCCCGCTGAGGAAGGCGCCATGTTGAAGACAAGATATGCGATTCTGTTCCTGGGCCAGAAACAGGTCGCCACGACGGGCAGCGATGGCAAATGGCCAGTGCCGTCGCTTCCGTGGCTGGCGCCGGTGCCACACAGTTGCCAGCAGCAGGATGGCGCTTCCACTGGCAGCCAGGGATGGCTGCCGCTACGAAAGAGGCCCGCGTGCTGGCCGCATTGGGATTCGAAGCCGCGCCGCCGAGCCAACCGCCTGGTTTCTCCGGTGGTGGGTTGGCTGGGACTCGAACCCAGGACCAACGGCTTAAAAGGCCGCTGCTCTACCGACTGAGCTACCAACCCGCAACCGACGTTGCTTGCCGTTTCCCGGATTCGGACCCAGGACCAAGCCCGGAAGCTTTCGCGACTGCCCTGCCCGCCGGGCGGCCAGGCCGGACACGCAACCGCCGGGGCGCGATTCAGCCCAGCCCAGGCACGCCTGGGCTGAGTGGCGGGAGCGAGCCGGCACGGGAAACGCCGCCCAAATCAAGAGCGCCGCGAAAACTAATCGACGAACGGCGCCGACGCAAGAATTTTTCCTAATTCCAATTCGCGTTCAAGATGGCACTAAGGCCCAAAGGACAAGCGAATTAGTGCCATCTTGAACGCGAATTGGAATCAGTGCCGAGGTCCGGGGTCGTGCGGGCGGTGCAATTGGCGCAGGGCGCGGCGCAGGGACTCGACCTCGTGTTCATCGGCATCCTTTTGCCGCTCGGCGAGTTCGAGCGTCTCCAAGACTTCCTCCATGTGGTCGAGCGTATGGCGCAGGGTCTCGAGGATGCCGTTGACCTCTTCAATGGCGCCTTTGATGGCGGCGGGCGAGGGCGGGCGCGGCTGCCGGGGCGGAGGCGGGGGATGGGGTCGGCGCTCGAGGGGGGCAAGCCGGTAAATCGGTTTGGGCGGTGCTTCGGGCTGAGCCGCCGGCGCAGGCTTAGGCTGGGCGGCTGCCTCGGGCTGGGCGGGCGGCGGCGGCTCCGGCGGCGCCTCCGGCTCAAGGGCCGGTGGTAGTTCGGGTTGGGCTGCGGCTAGCGGTCCAGGGGCGCCTTGGCTGAGCGGCAGTTGTGCGGGCGGCGGGGGCGACTCTCCGGGCGCGGCGGCTGGCGCTGGTGGCGGCTGTTCGGTTTGGCCGGGGGCTGCCGGGGGCTGTTCCGCCGCCGGCTGCCGCTGCCGGCCGCGTCCCCGCCACCCACGGCCAGAGCGCCGACCGCCTCGCGCAGGGGGCGGAGACTTCGGCTGCTCAGTCTGTTCCATCCTGGTTGTCGGTTCCTGTTCGGGAGCCATCTTCACTTGAGATTGCCCTGACTGGGTGCAAATGCAATAGGAATTTATTGGTTGGACGTGGCGCGGCGGTTTGGCCAGAATCGGGGTTTGTCATGAATAGGATTCGGTTCTTAGCGCGGCGGAGGCGCGACCAAAACCAGGGGAAAGGTCCTTTGTCACAGAAACAACGAGAGCCTCCCCCCGCCGCGCTAAACCTGGCCGTGCTCGTTTGGCTGGCGGCGGCGGTGGCCGGCACTGCCTGCGCACAGTCTAATGCCACGGGTTCGGCCGCCGGCGTCCAAAGCCGGCTGGAAGCCGGCACTCCCACTGCCCGCGCACGGTCGAATGCCATAGGCTCCGCGATGGCCGCGTCGCGCAAACCGAGCATCATCTTCATCCTGGCCGATGACCTCGGCTATGGGGACCTGGGCTGCTACGGCCAAACCCGGGTCAAGACGCCTAGCCTTGACCGGCTGGCCGCGGAAGGCGTGCGCTTTACCAGTTTCTATGCCGGCAGCACGGTCTGCGCGCCTTCGCGTTGCGCCCTGATGACCGGCCTGCACACCGGTCATGCTTATGTGCGCGGCAACGCGGCCCTGGCGCTCCGGCCCGAGGACGTGACGGTGGCCGAAGTCCTCCAGCGGGCGGGGTATCACACCGGGTTGGTGGGCAAATGGGGGTTGGGCAACGAAAACACCGAGGGCGTGCCTCAGAAAAAGGGGTTCGATGAGTTTGTCGGGTTCCTGGACCAGACCCACGCGCACGATTACTACACCGATCACCTTTGGCGCTACGACCCGACCACCGGGTGGGACAAAGAGGAAACCCTCTATGAGAACCTCGACGGCAAGAAGCAGCTCTACGTTCAGGATTTGTTCACGACCGCCGCGACCAATTTTGTGCGCATCCACCGGCCCGACCGGTTCAATCAATTCCGGCCTTTCTTCCTCTACCTGGCTTACACCATTCCCCACGCCAACAACGAGGAGGGCCGCCGGTCCGGCAACGGCATGCAAGTGCCGAGCGACGCCCCTTACACGGACCAACCGTGGCCGCAGACCGAGAAGAACAAGGCGGCCATGATCACGCGGCTGGATGGGGACATTGGCCGGCTCCTGGACCGGCTCCGGGAGCTCAAGCTGGACAACGACACCATTATCTTCTTCTCCAGCGACAACGGCCCGCACCAGGAAGGCGGGGTGGACCCGAAGTTCCTGGGGAGCGCCGGTCCGTTGCGCGGCCTCAAGCGGGACCTCTACGAAGGCGGGATTCGCGTGCCCATGATCGTGCGCTGGCCGGGCAAGATTAAGGCCGGCCGGGTCAACGATGAGCCCTGGGCCTTTTGGGACTTTCTGCCGACCGCCGCTGAAATTGCCGGCGCACAAGTGCCCGGGGAAATCGACGGCCTCTCGCTGCTGCCGACGCTGCTCGACCAGCCCCAAACCAACCGGCACGAGTTCTTCTACTGGGAGTTCCACGAACGCGGCTTCCAGCAGGCCGCGCGCATGGGCGACTGGAAAGCCGTCCGCCCCCAGGCCGGCCGGCCGCTCGAGCTCTACAACCTTAAGAGCGACCTCGGTGAGAAACATAACGTCGCCGACCAGAACCCCGAGGTGGTCGCAAAGATCGAAGACCATCTCAAGACCGCGCGAACCGATTCCGACCGCTGGCCCATCAAGCAGCCTGCCCAGGGCCCAGAGCCGTCCGCAAAAGACAACGGCGGCAAGCAGACGGACAGCGCCCAGCCCGCCGCCACACGCTAGCCGGGCCTGTTGAGCAGCGGTGGGGAGCGTGTCTGGGCAGCTCCCACCTCCGAAACCGGACGCGCATAGGGGCCATGAACCGGGCGGCTGCGGCAGTGGGGCAGGCGTCCCGCCTGCGATGAGGGCCTCTCGCCCTTGAAACCAACGCGGGCGAGACGCCCGCGCCGGCAGGCGGGACGCCTGCCCCACTACCCCGCGGTTGATGGAAAGCCTTGGCTGGCCCTGTAAACGCGCGCTTGCATTACGGCCGAAACGTGGCAGGTTGCTTGCACTTATATGATGGCCGGTTTTCCAAGGCCTGGTGAATCGGCGGCGGACTCGACGCAGTGGCCCTGTCAAAGCCGGAAATGCGCCCGGGAGCAGTCAGCGATTGGAAGCTTACATGAGCAGCGAACAGCCTATCGAACTTGAGGGTACGATTTCGACTGTACTGCCGGGCACCATGTTCCGGGTGAGACTGGACAACCAGCATGAAATACTGGCGCATCTCTCCGGCAGGATGCGCAAGCACTTTGTCCGGCTGACCGTGGGCGACCGTGTGCGGCTGGAAATGTCGCCCTACGACCTGACCAAAGGCCGGATTACCTACCGCCTCCGGTGAGGGGCGCTGGCCGCCGGGCGCAGAGCCAGGCGCCGGCGGCCTTTTTCTTCCGCGTGTCCAAGGAGTTTTTGGACCAGGACCGGGGTGCAGCTTCGAGCGGCCGATTTGGCCCTTGGGCCTTATTCCAATTCGCGTTGGAACCGGGCGTTGTGCCGAGCTGTGCCATTCGTTTTAAGCCGCGGCCGGGCCAGTTTTTTGGCAAAAATGGCCAATGTGGCCAATGCAGCCAATGTGGCCAATGCAGAGTTCCGCTCGGTTGCGGTGCCGCCGGGGCGGGACGCCGCCGTGGTTCTCTGGCCTGCTTTATTTGCTACTGATTCTCTTGCTTTAAACGCTTCGGGAAAAGGGGGTCTGGGCAGCAACGGCGAGGCCGGAAGACGCTTTCCAGACAATTGAGGGACCACGGCGGCCGTCCCTCACGGACCGTGAGGGGAATTGCCTCGCTTTCCCCCAACTACGCTGGCGGCGCTCAGGAAAGCCGGCGGCGGCGTTCGCTGTCCGCGGCCTGGGCCGGCCGCCCCCAGTCTTCAGAAGAACGGGTCTTGACCTCGGCAAAGACCAGGCAGTTTGTACCATTTCTCATAACTTTTATGTAGCTGACACCCAAGCACTTGCAATTCGCCCTTGCCCGCGGGTATCCAATAAACCGGTGGCGCCTCAAGAAGCAAATTCGCGTCAGTTTGAACTGGACACAGCCGGGGCGGCAGTTAGCATTAGCCAAACTGACATAGAAAGGCTATACCATGACCAAGTGCGGCTACTGCGGCTCAACGATCCTCATCGGCGGTGTGCGTGCGGGCGACCAGCGCTTCTGCAACAATAAATGTCACCAGAACGCCTACATCCTGAGCGTCACCAAAAACGTCCCGACCGACATGCTCGAACGCGAGGTCGAGGAAGTCTGGCGCGGCAATTGCCCTAGATGCCACCAGCTTGGTCCGATTGATGTCCACAAAGTTTATAAAGTCTGGTCCGCCCTCATCCTCACCCGATGGACGACTAGGGCGCAGGTCAGTTGCCGCTCCTGCGCCACCAAACGGCAGCTTGGCGGCGTCGCCTTCTCGTTCTTCTTCGGCTGGTGGGGATTCCCGTGGGGACTCATCCTTACGCCCGTCCAGATCACGCGAAACATCATCGGCATGAGCCGCGGTCCGGATTCCTCGCGCCCTTCCGACGACCTGCAAAAAATGGTCCTCGTCAAGCTCGGCGCGCAAATGATTGCAAGCCAGAAAGCCGCTGCGAATCAGCCGCCCACATCGCCAAAATGAAAACACCCGCATGATCAGGCGGTTTGAACGTCAGCCTGACTCGAGAACTGGCCGAGCTCAACCATATCGATAAGGCCGTTCCATGGGGAAAGCGTTGGGCAAGTGGCGTATTTCTTCCCCACGGCGCCATCGGCCAGAAGCACTTCCACGATGTCGAAGCGGACTTTTACGGCCGGCCGGCCGAGCAGGGTCAGGTAGTCAAGCCCTGCGCGGGTCAACCGCCCGCGGTAAGACACGGTAAGACAGTGGTAAGACAGTTAAGACAGTGGGGTCGAGTTAAGACAGTGGGTAAGACAGTGGCAATAAGACAGTCGAATAAGACAGTGGGGCCGTATCGGAATAAGACAATGGGGTCGTATCTAAACCTTTTTACAAGCGTCGGACCGCCCAGAGGTGGCAGCGGGGTGGCATTTCGACATGTGACAATTGGGGCTCGATCTTGTGGTCTGCCGGCGGTTGAGTCCCGGCGCGGGGCCAACGGGCCGCGCAGTGAGCGACGCGGTGGCCGCTGCCGTGCCGTTGGTGGCGGCAACGAACGAGAAGCCCTTTGCCGGCGGGACGGCGCCGGGCGCGGTTTCTGGGGCTATTCGGGAGGGACGCTGCGCTGTGGCTGGGCCGCAAGCGAGGGCGGTGCAGCATAAATGGACCGGGGAAACTGTCAGGAGGCATGGGTGACCCGGCGGCGGGCCAGGCGATGAGCCGTTTTGGGCGGCGCCTGAAGCAACGACCTCAGCCGAGGCGCAGCCTCACTGAAGTCATAGAACTCCATTGGAAAGCCGGGACGCTGGCGTGTGCCGGTCGCGTGACGCAGGGACGCATCTTGACACCGCCACCATAGCGCGGGCGGTGGCCCTCCCCCCTTCCCCCCTCCCATGCGCTCGGAGCGCATGGGAGGGGAGTGATCCGTTTTTCCACTTTACCCAGGGCCCCGGCGCGCCGGGGTCCCGCTGGGAGCGGGACGGGCCTTGCTCTGGGCTGGCATGTTTCGGCCCCTACAGGGCGAAAGAATGCCGCGCTCCGCGCGGGTGAGGTGGAATTGGTGGCAGTGTCGGGATGCGCCCGAGGAGAGGTGAACAGGGTTTACAAGGTTGACCGCCTTGCAAAGGGACGCCAGGATGCCGCAGTTGTGCCAAGGAGATTGGAAAGACGAAATGGCAAGGTGAAGGAGGCCTGCCTTCGGGCCCAAGCCTATGCCGAGTAAACCGGCGCATTGACTCTGGCAGCCGGAGCGATAAGCTGCGAGCATGATAATCAAAGTGATTCTCGAGCGCGGCGAAGACGGCTATATAGTGGCCCATTGCCCGGCCCTGAAGAGTTGCTGGTCCCAGGGGAAGACTCGCGCGGAGGCGTTGAGGAACATCCGGGAAGCGGTCGAACTCTACCTGGAGCCCCGGCCCGACCAACTGCCCAAGGACGAAAAAGCCGAGGTGGTGGAGCTTTCATGAAACTGCCTGTCTTGTCAGGCAGGCGGGTTCACGCCGCGCTCCAGCGCATGGGCTTTCGGGAAATACACCGCAAGGGCAGCCATGTGAAAATGGAGCACGCCGATGGGCGGCGGATCGTCTTTCCCTACCACGACGAGGTGGATCGGCATACGCTCCGGGGGGCGCTTCGAGACGCCGATGTGCCAGAGAAGGACTTCCTGGACCATGTCAACTGAAGCCAAGCCTGAACTCCTTATCCGTATCGGTATGGGTGCGCCAGGGCGAAGGTGTTGGGGAGGTGGCGGATCTCGCGCACGGCGCCGTCCTGCAAGAGCACTTCCACAATGTCGAACCGGATTTTCACCGCCGGGTTGTTGAGCAGACGCAAATAATCCAGGGCGGCCCGGGAAAGCCGGCGGCGCCGCTCCGCGTCCACCGCGGAGGCGGGACGGCCCCACTCTTCCGAGGAACGCGCCTTGACCTCGACAAAGACCAGGCAGTCGCGCTCGCGGAAAACCAGGTCGATTTCGCCGCGCGGCGAGCGGAAGTTGGCGGTGAGGAACTTCAGGCCGCGGCGTTGGAGGTGCTTTTTTGCGGCGCGTTCGCCCAGTTGGCCGTAGCGCAGGTGCGCGGGTTCGCCGGTCGTGCTCCACCAGGCCTTGATGCGCGCCAGGAACTTCATGGCGGACGGGAAAAGGATTGCTTTGCTTGCCGACTCGCCTCCTTCTATAACTCTGGCGGCGACAAGACAAATGCTTTTTTTGCTCCCCGGTTTTTCATCGAAGAGCCGAGGGGGAAGTGAAACTAATGTCAGACTGCAATGATAAGCGATGGAATGCGTCGCCGTTGGCGGTCCGCGTCGCGGCCCAACAGGCCGCCAGGACGCAGGTTTTGGCGCCCCTTCAGGGCGCACTTGGCTTTGTAAACGGCTTCCCAGGGCATCGGCCTGGCGGCCTCAGCCCTGGGCTGGGCTCTACCGGCCCTTGGGGCCGGAAACGCGGCCCACCCAATAACAGGGACAGTACATCGCTTATTTCCGCAATCAAGGACCAACACGTTGGTCGCCCCTGGCGGATAGTGGAACCATGAGCGCAGCCCCAATACCCAGGAACTGCCCGGTGTGCGGGGGCGCCGAGGCCAGGGCGCACCTGGTCAAGGGCAGCCTGCGGTTGGTGCGTTGCGGGCGGTGCGCCATGGTCTATGCCAATCCCGTGCCGGCGGAGTTCGCCTCGGGCCGGTATTACGACCAGGCCGGCGCGGAGTATTATCTTTGTCCGGCCAAGCTGGAGAGCGATTACGCGGCGGCGCGTTTCGAGCGGGAGTTGCGCCTGTTCCGCAAGCATTGCCGGAGCGGGAGGGTGCTGGACGTGGGCTGCTCGTCAGGGGCGTTCCTGTTCCAATTGCAGAGGCGGTTTCCGGGCGATTACGAAATCCTGGGGACCGATGTGAGCGGCGCGCCGCTGGCTTACGCGGAGTCGCACGGGGTTCCCGTCGCCCGGGGTGATTTCCTGACCTGCGATTTCGGGGCCAGGCAGTTCGAGGCGGTTACCTTCTGGGCGGTGCTGGAGCATCTGGCCGAACCGCGGCCATTCCTGGAGCGGGCCTGGTCGGCGCTCAAGCCCGGCGGACTTTGCTTCGTGCTGGTGCCGAACCTGAAATCGCTGGCGATGCGCTCGCTCGGCGCGCGCTATCGCTACGTCTATCCGCAACACCTGAATTATTTCACGAAGGCCACTCTGAGGCAGTTGGTTGCCGAGCGGTTTTCGGTGGTCGAAAGCCGCTGCACTCACTTTAATCCCCTGGTGCTGTGGCAGGACTGGCGGGGCAGGGGAGAGGAGGTCTCCAACCAGGAACGGGCGGCGCTGCTCAAACGCACCACCGCCTATAAGCAGAAGCCCTGGCTCAAACCCGTGAAGGCCCTCTACCGGCTCACGGAGCAAACGCTGGGCGCCTTTGGTCTGGCGGACAATCTGGCCATGGCGCTGCGGAAAAAAGGCACATAAAAGTGCTAAGAAGCCCTGGCCGGGGATGATTTGCGGATTGCGGCACTCTGACCGCCGGTTATACTCGCGGTGGTCGCTGTCATTGGCCGGTCACAGAGCTCATTCGACAGCCGTAAGAAACTGAGCATTGGATATGAGGACAATCGATCCCTTGAAATCATCGCTGGCCGCCGCGGCGCTGGCGCTGCTGGGCGCCCCGGTTTGCGCGTATGCAGGCAGCTTTGTCAGCGACTTCAATTCGGGCCTGCCGCCCGGGAGCGCAGTGTTCGGCATTGCCACGGTGTCGCCCGACGACGGTACCGGGGGCGGGTACACGAACAGCGGTTGTTTGCGAATGACCGCGGTCCTGGCTGGCCAGAGCGGGGCGTTCATCCTCACCAACGACCTGGACGCGGGCAGTCCGGTGGTTAGCTTTACGGCGGCCTTCAAGGTGATGGTACTGACGGGAGACAGCGCGGACGGATTCAGCTTCAACTTCGCCCCCGACCTGCCGTTGGACACGATCCCCGCCGAAGGCGCGGGCAGCGGACTGACCGTTGAGTTTGACACCTTCATCAATGCGGCACCCGATACCGCCCCCTCAATTGACGTGAAAGTCGGCGGCGTCGAGCGGGTCACGACCCCGTGCGAGTTCCTGCGGGCGGGCACTTTTGTGGACGCGGTCATCCAACTCAATCCCAATAACACGCTGGATGTGATTTATGACGGCGTCTATATCTATTCGAACCTGGACCTGAACGCCTACAGTTATGTGCCGGCAGCCGGGAGCCTGTTCGGCTTTGGGGCGCTCACGGGAGCACCCAACGATGATTACTCGTTCGACAACCTGAGCATCGTCACCTCCACCAATGCAGCCCCTTACGTCCAGTCGTTTGCCCCGCGTGGACGCAACGTCCAAACCAACAGCGCCCTTGACATCGTCCTGACCGACAGCCTTACAAAGGTGGACACCAAGTCCATCGCCCTGACCCTGGACGGCGTGAGCATTTCTCCGAGCATCACCACCAACGGGAGTGGCGAGACGCGGCTCCATTTTGTCCCGCCGGCCGGTTTCGCTTTCTCGACCACGCACTGGGTCAGCCTGGCGTTTGCGGACAACGCCTCGCCCGCGCCGCAGTCATTCGCCTGGCAGTACAGCTTCCTGGTGGCCGGGCCGCCCTTCGTTCCCGGCCGCTATGTCACCATGTTCGCAGATGACTTTGAGAGCTACGCCCTGGGCGCGCTGGACAAGAACCCCATGTATTGGGTTGCCGGAAACGGCCCTAACTACGCCCCCAACGGCTCGGGTAATCCCTGGTTCGGCCCGAGGCCGCCCAACGGTCAGGTCAAGACCGCCGAAAGCGGCGTTACGCCGCACAGCGGGACGCAGATGCTGGGTGGCGGGGCGCCGGCGGAAATGGATCAGAATTGGTACAACCTCGCGTATCGGCTGGGGGGCGGCCAGGCCTTCAAGAGCAACTGCCTGCTCGACTGGTGGTTTTACGATCCGGTCGGCAATACCCCCAACCCCGCCGGCGACCCCGCCGACTTCCAGGATTACGTCGCCCTGTGCAATTACGATACCGCGCCGACCAACACAGATTATCCCGAATCTTCCACCCGCGAAGACAACGGCGACCTCAACGCCGGGCTGGTGGTGGGGCCGCGATACCAAAGGCTCTCGCTCGGGGCTTCGGTGGACATGCCGGAGCGCGGGGCCTACGACAGCTCGAGGTACCAGGCGCGGATCGTGGGCGCCGCTCTGGGATATGCCGATGGGTGGATTAACACTTCCAGGGAGCGCAGCGTGGGCTGGCACCATGCCCGCATCATCCTCGGCCCGCTGCTGCCGGACGGAACGGTCAACGTCTATTTCTACATCGATGACCTGGCCACCCCGGTTTATTGGGGTGATTCCATCAACAGCAGCGGGTTTAATGTCATCGAAATCAACAGCGGCCAGGCAAATGCGGTCGGATACTTTGACGACATCAGTTTTGCGTTGTTGGCGGCGGCGACGGCGCCGAGCCTGGCCATCGCGCGCGGCGGCCACGGCGTGGTGCTCACCTGGGCCGGGAGCTTCACCTTGCAGTCGGCGCCGAGCGTCAAGGGTCCCTGGAACGATTTGGTTGGCGCCGTCAGCCCTTACGCCTTCGACAGCACGTCGCAGCGGATGCAGTTTTTCCGCTTGGCTGCGTCGGTGGCGCCGCCGCCGAGCCTGGTGATCGCGCGCGCCGGCCAGGGCGTGGTGCTCACCTGGGCCGGGAGCTTCACCTTGCAGTCGGCGCCGAGCGTCAAGGGTCCCTGGACCGATGTGGTTGGCGCCACCAGCCCTTACGCCTGCGACAGCACGTCGCAGCGGATGCAGTTCTTCCGCTTGCATAACTGAAGGAATTGTTGACCCCCGAAGAGGTGTTTTTGCAGAATGCCGCTCTCGGGCGCCTGTAGGTCACTTAAAATCGGTTTCCACGCCGAAGGCCAAGCCCAAGACTTGCGTGCCCGCTACGGACTCAATGACCAATCCCGATTCTGAATCGGGACTCAATAGCCAATGCTCAATGAATCCCCCATCCATTACAGGGATACCACTTCGCATGAAAATGACGCTTTTGTTCATTTGCAGCCGGTTACGCGGCTATTTTCGGGGTAATCCCGATTCCGAATCCCGATTCCGAATCGGGATTCCAGAGGTGGTCTGAGGCGCAGCCTCGCTAGCGGTTCGGCTCAGGGTCTGGCGGGGGGCGGGGCGTTGGTGCGGGTGAGAGTGGGTTCCTCAGGCCGGAGGGCCTTGAGGGTGCGCAAGGGGTGGAGGGGCATGAGCACGATTCGCGGGAGCAGATAGAGCGGCTCAGGCTTGGGCTGGTTGAGGGAACCGGTGACTTTGTACTCGAAGAGCTTGGTTACGGGCCAGAAGACGGTGCTGACGAGCGGACCGAACAAGGGCATATCGCGCAGCAGCATGGCCTCGACGCGGACATTGAGCTGGCCTTGGAGGTCGGCCGTGCCGCGGTACTGGAGGCGCATGGCGGGGGAACGGATTTCGAGGTCATCGGAGCGGATGACGCCGTTGGTGATGAGGAAGCTGCAGGCGGCGGCGTTGGCGCGGCTGCTGCCCAGCCCCGGCGCCAGGGCGTCCAGGGCCGGGGACAGGATGCCGAAGAGGGGGATGTCCCAGATCAAACCGTCTCGCAGTTCGAGGGCGCCGTAGCCCTCGGTTTGGCGCCCATCCTCGGAGTTGGCTTTGGTGAGGACCAGGCTGCCGGACAGGCGGCCTTCGAGGTGATTGGTGCGGGTGGCTAAATCGGCCATGAGCGACTGCAGGAGCGTGTTCGCGGTGGTCAGGGTGAACTGGTAATCGGTGCCTGGATGATGCGGATCGAAATAAAAGCTCGCCGAGCCGGAGGCCTGGCCGCCATAGAAATCCATCCGCACGCCGCTCAGGGTCAGGCGCGGGCCCGCCCAATGAATGTCGCCCGCGACCTGGGGCAGGCGGAAGTTCAACCAGCGAAAGGGCCCCCCCTCGACTTGGAAAAACAGGTCGGCGTCGGCCTCACCTTCCATGGGGATGACGCCATGGGCGTGGACGGTGGGGGGCTGGAGGAAACGAAAGGGCTCGAGGGAGCGGGCGGTTGGCGGGCCAATGGCGCGGGCGACGACCATCGGGTCCGTGGTGCTGAAACCGTTGGTCAAATAGACTTTCCGGGCCTGGAAATCGGCCGTGAGGCCGTCGGCGTTGAGTTGCTGGCGGCCGCGCTGGAGACGCGGGGCCAGGAGCTGCAAGACCAGGTTGGTGTAGTGGAGGCCTGTCTGGAAGCCGCTGGCAGATTCGCCGCGAAAAGTAAAATTGGTCAATGCGACGCGTCCGCGGATGCCGAGCTCCGGCCGGCCCTGGAGTTGGCCCCAGACCTCGGCCTCAATCACGGGTGGCTGGGTAAAGGAGAAGTCATCCAGGCCGCGCTGCTCGTCGGGGCCAAGCAGCGGCCGGGCGACGCCGAGGTCGACGCTGCTGGCGAGATGCCAGTAGAATTGCCGCGTGCGCTCGTCAAGCTGGCAGGTTGCCCGGAGCTGTCCTTCCGGCCGGGTGAGCAGCAAGTCGGACAGGCGCCAGCAGAGGTTGGATTAGCTGAAATGGGATTGGGCGGTGCTGACCGGCACGGCCCGGCAGGCGCCTCCCTGGGGCGCATTGAATTCGCCCTCGAGCCGGAGGGTGGGCTGCAGTTGCTGGCGCCAATCAGGCGCGGGATTGGTCCAGGCCGGCAACACCAGGCCCGCGTGGGCGGAGAGGCGGGGCGGCTGCTCCCAGGTGAATTGCGCCAGCCAGCGCCGGGCGCTGTCGGGCAGGAGCGGCGCGAGTTGGCGCGGGTCCGCATCCGAAGTCACCGCGGCCTCGAGCAGCCGGGTGGCGACGTTGAGAGCCGCGCGGAGGTCGATCTGCCCGTGGTCGAAGGTCGCGTGGAGGTTGGTGAGCGTCAGGCTGGGCGCGCGCCAGGCGCCGCGGCAGGTCATCTCTTTGCCGGCCACCTGGCGCGCCTCCAGCTCCGCCAACTGACACTCCCAATCCAGGGCGTAGGGCTCGAGCCTGGCCCACCAAGCCCAGTCCGCGTGGTCGGAGAGTGGCGATGTGGGAGCGGTTGCGCCGCCTTCCTTGGCCGGCAGCGGCAGTGGGGCAGGCGTCTGGCCGGCGTTGGTATCGAGGGCGAGAGGCGCTCGGGGCAGGCCAGACGGCTGCTCCACTACATGCCGGTTCATGAAGAGGCGGGCGAGGAGTTGGACCTGGCGGGCGCGGCCCCATTGGGTCTCGAGCGGTCCGCATTCGAGGCGGGCTTGGCCGGAGAGCGGGACGGGATTGGTCAGGGCGAGGAGGCATTGGGCGGCAAGCCGGGCGTTGGCGCCGCTGCCCCACTTGGACGTGGCCCGCTCCACCAGCAGGACCAAGTCGCTGCTGACCAGGTTCGTTTCGTCTTTTACGGAAACAAAGTTCGCCTTAAGCTCCACATTGGTGGCCGTGGCCCAGCGTGTCTGGGCGTCGCTGGCCTTCAAGGTCAGGTCCCCGTTGAACTGGTTGGTCTGGCCCTCGGCTGAGGTGAGATGGAGAAGGAGGAGGAAGTTGGTGATGTTGGCCCAGGGCGTTTGGGCATTGGCGGCGCGCAGGCCCAATTCGGCGCGCGACAGTTCGTTATTGGCGGCGGGGAGAAGCCGCGCGGAGAAGCGCCCTTGCGCGAGCGTGCCCCAGGGCGTTTGGGCTGCCGGGGCGGTGGCGGAGAGACGAACGCTGAAACTCTGGAAATCGCGGGCATCGCCGTGCAGGTCCAGCCTCAGGTCGGGCGGCGCGGCAAAGTCAATGCGCTCCAGCGCGTCGGCCAGTCGCTGGAGCCGGGCCTGCCAGCGTCCCGCGGCCCGGGCCTGGGGTTGGGGCTGGAAGAATTTCCAATCGCGCGCGGCCGAGGCGTGGGTGAGCGTTCCGGACAACTGGATGCGGGCGCCGACAAAGCCGGCCCGGAAGTTGTCCAGGGCCCACTCATCATTGGGCAGGAAGCGGAGGTCGGTTTGGATGTGCTCGACCGCCAATTGGCGGGGGGCCTGGTTGGTTTGGGCCACGGGCCAAACCAGGCGGCCGTGGCGCAAGGCCAGGGCATCGACTTGGAATTGCCGGCGCGCCAGCGCGCGGTAATTGAGCTGGACCTGGACCTGGGCAAAGGTGACGCGCGGGCCCAGCGGGTGGTCGGCCCGCCCGAAGCGCACATTCTCGGCGATAATGCCCCGATACCAGGAAAGCCGCAGGCGCGAGAATTCCAGTTCGAGGCCTCGCGCCCTGAGCTTGTCCAGGAGCGGTTGCTTGACAAAAGCAGGCAGTCCGACTTGATTCAGATAAACCAGCGCGCCCAACAGCGCCAGCAGCACCAGCCAGAGCGCGATGCGGAACCGGCGAAAATAAATGCGGCATCTCGGCCAGAATCGGCTGCTCGGATTCAAGGTGGTGATGGGAGCAGGAAGCTCGTGATCCACTGGGCGAGCCAGATGGGGAACTCAAAAACCCAGGGCTCGCCCTCGAGTGGGACCGCTCCGTACAAGGACCCGGCCGGGGTCGGTCCGCCCAGTTCCACAGTGAGCTTGCCGTCATTCTTCAATTCGAGGGTGATCTGGCGGCCATTTTCGGCAAACCCGCAACGGGCGGGGCTTGGGAGGCCGTGAGCGACCCAGTTGGTGGCCGTCAGTTGGGCCAACTGGCGCACCGTTTCCCCCACGGCCATCGGTTCGATGGCCCCATCCGAGCCGGGCGCGAGGGACCAGGCCTGCCGCCCTTTATCGGTATGAATCAATTGGCGCACCTTGCCTGGCTGGCGAATGATGACGCGGGCGATGTCGTCGTCCGAAAAATTCCAGATTTGGCGCGCGCGCATCTGGAAGCCGGCGGCGGGCAGACGCTCGAGGTCGGCCAGGTTGACGGCATAGACGGAAGTTTCATCCGCGCGCCGCACGAAGACTTTGTTCTGGTTGGTGGCGCCAATATCCACCTCGGCGAGGGCGGGGTTGGTAGCGCCCGGCGAGGCGGGGCCGGTTTTGAGAATGTACTTGCGCGCCGGGGCGGCCAGGCCGTAGCGCGCCAACTGCGGGGCCGTGACGAGATCGAAGGGTTCGAGGATCGACAAATGGCCCAGGCTTGCCAGCAGGTCTTTGACGGCGCCGGCATCGGCGGGCAGATTGAGCGGGAGGAGGCGCCAGCCATTGGTTGCTTGCAGTTGGAGCGAAAAGCTGTCTGGCCCATGGACCTCGATGGCGGCGACCGACTCGGGCAAATCGATCACGTTGGGGGGGCGGAAGGCGTTGAAGGGGTCGCGCCAGCCGCCGAGCGCGTTGGTGGAAACGGTGACGACGGTGTTTCTCCCCAAGAGGCGGGCATAGACCAGGGCGGGGTCGTTGGTGGGGCTCTTGCCGAACTGGAGCAAGGCGACCGTGTTGGTGCCGCGGGCGAGGGCGAGTTCGAGTTCGGGGGGTTCGAGGCCGAAGGCCTCGAGGTCCGCCTTCGGCTCATCGGAAACGAACTGGGTGACGCGCAGGTTTTGCAACTGCTGCAACAAATCACTGATGCGGCCGGCGTCGGCGCGCGCCCCGATGGCGGGGTTAACAATGCGCCAGAGATGATTGCCGGCCTCGTACTGCAACTCGAGCGCCTTGCCGGCGTTGGTCACCGCCAGGCGATCGAACACCAATCCATCGAAACCAAGGAGCGCGGTGTCCCGCCAATCGTCCTTGGTGCGAGGAATCTCCTTGAGCAAATCCGCGTCCACCACATAGACGCCGGCCACGCCGACCACTTGCAGATAGACCTGGTCACCGGGGGCCGTCCTGGCGCCGACATCCAATTGGACGCTGTAATCGCCTTGGCCAATGGCAATGGCGGCCTGGGGCGAGAGCAAGCCCTCGGCTTCATCCACCTTGGGCCGGTTCTGGCGTTCGTGCGCCGTGATGAAGGCCGCCGGCGTCAACCGCTCCAGGGCGGCGAGCAGGCTCTGGATGCTGGCCGCTTGCGCCGGATAGGGGACCGGTTGGGTTAAGCGCCAGGTATGGTTGGTCCGTTCGGCGCGGATGAGCAACTGGCCCTGGGGCTGGACCTGAACGCTGGTGACGGCCGCCGCGTTGAGGCCGGGCAGGACCTTGACGGGGCCGGTGCCGGGAGGGCGGGCAAATCGATGGTGCAGCAAGATCGCCAGGAAGAGCACGGCCGCGATGGCCAGCCAAAACCAGGTGTTCTTGGGGTTCATAGGGGTGCGGGAGGCGGCACAGGATTGCCAATTTCCGACTGCCAACTGCCAATCTTAGTGTCTGCTTTTGAGGTTCGGGTTTGTTTAGCGCCGGCGGCGGAGCCAGACCAGGCCGCCCAGGAACAGGACGGCCCCTGGCAGGCCAGCCAGCAGGAGCACTTGGGTGGTCTGCATCTGCACTTTGGTCATCAACACCTGGTAATGCGTGACCGGGCGGGGTCCGATGGCCTGGAGCAGTTGCATGCGGTCGAGCAGCCAATTGGCCGCGTAAGCGGCGAAGGCGCGGTTTTCCGCGTTTTCGATGTAGCCATTGGCCAGGAAGAGCGAATCGCCCACGACCAGCATCCGGGTGGAGCCGCGTTCGGTGGTAACGCCGCGAATGGTATTCTCCAGCGCCACCATCACCGGGTAGGGCTGTCGGCGGGTGGGCGCAGCGGTGGTGAAGGATTGGGGGCTCGAGTAAGCCAGTTCCTCCACGCGCGGGGCGTCAGCCGTTTGGGCGCGCGGCCTGAGGCTGCCGACTTCGCGCGGCTGGAGCATATAAAGGCCTATTTGAGAGGCGAGCAAGGGATTGACGACGGGGTGCCTGGGGCTGAAGTCATAGATAATCATGTCAAAGCCTTCGCGACTGGGGCTTTTTTGGGGGTCGAGAATGATGGTGTTGCCGACCTCGATGCCCCGCTTGGCCAGGACGGCCTCGAGGCCGTTGTAGGGCACCAGCCGGCTGCGCTTGTCGACCGAGGAGGCATTAAAGAGGGCCAGCAGGCGGCCGCCCTGGGTGAGGTACTGATCAATCTTTTCCAGTTCCAGTGGCGAGAAAGGGGCCTGGGCGCCGGCCACCACCAGCAGATGACAGTCCGCCGGCACCAGGTTGGTGCCGAGCAAGGAAACGGTCTGGGCGTGGATGTTGTTCTGCGCCAGGACGGTCTTGAAGGTGCGATAGCCGAAGTCGTCGCCCCGGTCCAGCCCGTGCTCGCCGCGGTGGTCCTCCAGGAAATAAGCATTGGGCCTGGGACTGGTGATGGCGATCAGGGCGGAAGTGAAGGCCCTTTCGCCCAGGAACTCGGTGGGCTTGCGCCAGAGCTCGAGCTCTTTTTCCCCGCGCACCAACTCGGCGACGCCCTTGGTCAGTTCATTGCCATCAAACTGCTTGCGGCCCTTGCCTTCGCAATCGAAGATGATGAGATTCTTGGCGGCGGCGCCAAGCTGGTAATCGGCGCGGACTTTTTGGGCCGTGCCCGGGTCGCGCAGGTAATCCACCGCCTGGACGGTCAGCCTGGGCTTGGCCAGGTTTTGATATTCGTTGAGCAAGTCGGCGATCGTGTGGTAGAGCGGGTCCTCCTTGTCGTAAAACAAGGTCACTTTCACCTGGTTGGTGAGCGAGCGCAGGAAATGGACCGTCTGCGGGCTCAGCTCGGTCTTGGTCTGGGTGCTCCAATAGAGGCGGAGGAAGTAATCGCGGCCCAGATAATTGAGCATGACCACCACCAGCAGCAGGACCAGCGTCGTCAGGCAGACGTTCAGGACAATGCTCCACCGCTGGCGGGGCGAGAAACTGGGTTGGGAATCAGGCTGGGGGGCCATGGTCTATTTCCAGCGGCGGCTCTCGACCACGCGCAAGGTCAGAAAGAGGAAGAACAGCGTCAGGCTCAGGTAAAGCACCACCGCCCGGGTGTCGACCACCCCGCGCGCGAAGTCGTGCATTTGCTCGAAGAGCGTGAAGCACGCCAGGACCTGCGCCTGCCAATGGGCCGTATCGGCAAAGCGGTCGGCCAAAAAGGCGAGCAGGAACAGGCTCACCCCGAAGACCAGGCTGAGCATGGCCGCCACCGCCTGGTTGCGCGTGAGGGCCGAGGCGAAGCAGCCCAGGGCGACAAACATGGCGCCGAGGAGCAGGATGCCCAGGAAGGTGCTGCCCAGCGCCCCGGCATCCAAGGCCGAGGCGGCGCTGGTATAATGCCGCACCACCAGCACGCAGCCCAGGAGCGGCAGCCACATCACCGCGTAAAAGACCAGCGCCGCGGTGAACTTCGCCAGCACCACTTCCAAGTCGCGAACGGGCGTGGTCATGAGCGTTTCGAAGGTGCCGGAGGACTTCTCCAGGGCAAACAGGCGCATGGTGATCAAAGGCGTCGTGGGCAGCAGGATTCGCCAAAAGTACTCCGTATTGTAAAACAGCTCGGTGACCGGCATGGGGGTCGGCTCCTGCTGGAGTTTCTCGAGTATGACGACGAAGCTGTAGCCCATCAGGAACAGGGCGGCGGCAATGATGACGTAGCCGGTGAGGGAGAGGAAATAGCCGCCCAGTTCCCGGCGCGTGAGTGTCCAATAGGCCTGCATCAGGCTTCCTCTTCCTCATCCGGCCGGGTCACTTGCACGTAAATGTCCTCCAGCGAATGCCGGCTGCGCGTCAACTCGCGCAGGGGCCACCCGCGCTCCCGCGCCAGGGCAAAGACGCGCGCCCGCAAGTCCAGGCCGTCGCGGGGGGTCAGGGCGCAGCGGAAATATTCGCCCTCGCAGGGCGAGACGTCGAACTGGTCGACCTCGGGCATTTGCGCCCAGCAGGCGCGCAACTCGGCTGCGGGGGCGGCAATCTCGGCGATCACCTGGCTGTTGTAGCTCATCAGGCGCTCCAAATTCTCCGGCGTGCCGGCGGCCAGGATCTTCCCTTGATACATGATCACCATGCGATGGCAGGTCATTTCGGCCTCCGGCAGGATGTGCGTCGAGACGAGGACCGTGTGGGCGCCGGCCAGGCCCTTGATCAACTGCCGCACGGAACGAATCTGGTTCGGGTCCAGCCCGAGGGTCGGTTCGTCCAGGATGAGCATTTCCGGCTCATGCACCAGGGCATCGGCCAGGCCGACGCGTTGACGGTAACCTTTGGAAAGCTGGCCCACGATGCGCCGGCTGACTTCGGTGAGGCCGCACTGCTCCATCACCGTGTCCACGCGCTGGCGGGAGCGTTTCCAGTTCAGTCCCTTGAGCCGGGCGCGGAACTTCAGGTACTCCCGCACGCGGAGGTCGTGATGCAAGGGGTTGTTTTCCGGCATGTAGCCGATGCGCCGCCGCACTTCGTCCGAGTGCTGGAACACGTCGAGTCCCGCCACCCGCACGGTGCCGGCGGTGGCCGGCAGGTAGCACGCCAGGATGCGCATGGTCGTGCTCTTGCCCGCCCCGTTGGGCCCCAGCAGACCGACAATTTCGCCGTGCCCGACCGTGAACGAGATATTCGATACCGCCGTATGCCCGGCGTAGCGCTTCGTCAGGTTGGCAACTTCGATCATCAAACCAGCGCTCATGAATGCAATGCGAAACCCAGTCTAGCCAATCCCCGCGGCTTTGGGCCAACCAAAAGTGAAGGGCCCGGCCCGGGGGGACGCAGCTTGATAGCGCCCCGGGGTGCGGCTGCCAAGCCAAACTCTAATTTTCATGCTTAGGAAAAATTGAGGGACTTCGGACTCCCTATCTCACTACGACCTCCATGGTTGCCTGGCGGAATTCGACATATCTGCTGCCGAGTTGGCGGGGCACGATCACCAGGAGTTGCACCGGCTCGCCCTTCTTCTTGCCAAACAGGAGCTCGGCCACGGCGCGGACTTCGCCCGTGTTTTGACCGTCGAGTCCGGCGAGCAAGAACCCCTTTTGCAGCTTGGCCCGATCAGCCGGGCCGTCCTTCTCGACCTCCTCGATGAACAGGCGCTCGCCGGCCTGGATGCCCAGCCGTTCGGCGGTTTGCCCGGTCAACTCGAGCAACTTCAACCCCAGTTTCTGGCGAATCAGTTCCTCAAAAGAGATCAAGCGCACGGTGAGCGCGAGGCGCTCGTTGCCGCGGTTCACGAGCAATCTGGCTTGGTGGTTGGCCGCCTGGCTCAGCAAGCCATTGCAGGCGATCAGTCCGGCGGGCGTCTGGCCGTTGACTTGGAGAAGTTGGTCGCCAGGGCGCAACCCCGCCCGCGCGGCCGGACTATTGGCCTGCACCGACGCGACCACCAGCGGCCCCGGACTTGCCTTGATCTGCGCCCCGAACCACAGCGAGTCGGTCCACTCGGGGCTGAAGAAATGCGAGAGCGCGGCCGAGACCTGCTTGACTGGGATGGAGAACCCCAGGCCCATGCCCTGCTGCTCGCGGGTCACGGCCACGTTCAAGCCAAGCAGCTCCCCGCGCAGGTTCACCAGCGGCCCCCCGCTGTTGCCGGGATTGATCGCGGCGTCGGTTTCCAGCCAGTCTTCCACCTGCAGCGGCCCGTCCCCGGCCGCCGGCCGGCGGTTCTTGGAACTGAGGATGCCCTTGGTCACCGAGCCGCCCAGGCCGAAGGGGTTGCCCAGGGCCAAGACCGTCTCGCCCAGCAGCAAGTCGTCGTCCGGGGCAAAGCGGATCGCCTTGAATTTCTCCCCGGGTTTGGCCCTGATTTTCAACAGCGCCACGTCGCTGCCCGCGGTGGCAATAAGCGGGTCGGCGTTGTACTCCCGCCCATCCCAAAGCTTGACCTGGACGCGGCTGGCGCGGCTGACGACATGGTAATTGGTCAGCAGGTAACCGTCTTCATCAATGATGACGCCGGAGCCCAGGCTCATGGATTTCTCCCGTCGTACCGGGGTGCGCTGCCAGCCGTAAAACTGGCGCAGCAACTCGTCATACCACTCGTGATACTCAATCACCGTTTCGGTGGCAATGTTGACCACGCTGGGCATGACTTTCTCGATGGCCTCCACCGTCGCGTCGCGCCGGAGGTCGGCCACGGCGGCGCGCAGGCGCGCGGCCGGGAAGACCAACCCCAGACAAACCAGTGCTGGGACAAATTTCACAATCATATCGACAGGCAAGTCGGCCCGCAATTCGTTCAAACTTGACTTTCTCGAGGTGACGGCGCAAAAGCTTGGGGCGGTGTCTCCGGTCCTGGCCAGCTTCTATGCGCAATGGCGCGTGCGCAGCGGGGTCATCCCGCTGCTGCACGAAGAGCGGGACTCGCCGCCCGAGCGCCTGCTCCAGGCGGTCTGGCAGCACCAGCGCCTGCTCCGCGATCAACTCAGGACCTTGGACGGTCAAACTCTCCGCGTGCTTCATCCTGGTTTTCAAAGTCTTGAGGGCGGGCCGGACTTTCGGGGCGCCAGCCTCCAGGTCGGCGACTCGCCCCCGCGCTGCGGGGACGTGGAAGTGGACTTGCGCGCCAGCGGTTGGCGGGCGCACGGCCATGATCGGAATCCGGCCTTCCAGCACGTCATTCTGCACGTGGTTTGGGAGTGCCAAGGCCCTCGGCCGGGCGCCCCGCCCGTCCTGCTGCTCCGGGGGGTCCTGGATGCGCCGCTGGGCGAACTGAGCCTGTGGCTGGGCGGCGAGGCGGCCCAGGCCTGGCCGGAGCAGCTTCGTGGACAATGCTGCGCGCCGCTCGGCGGATTGGCCCCGGCGCAATTGCTCGGGCTCCTGCACGAGGCCGCCCAGGTGCGCCTGCAGAGCAAGGCCGCTCAATTCCAGGCGCGCGCCCGGCAGGCGGGTTGGGAACAATCGTTGTGGGAGGGGCTGTTTCGCGCCCTGGGTTACAAGCACAACATCTGGCCCATGCAACGGCTGGCCGAATTGCGCCCGCGCTGGTCACTCCGGGCCGCCCAACCGCTCGCCCTGCAAGCCCGCCTCTTCGGCATCAGCGGCCTGCTCCCGCTGGAACTGACCCGCTCGGAATCCGGCGTGGACCATTACCTGCGCCGGGTCTGGGACCAGTGGTGGCGCGAGCGCGATGAGTTTTGCGATTGCCTCTTGCCGCGGGCGCTCTGGCGGCTCCATGGCCAGCGCCCCGCCAACCACCCGCAACGCCGGCTGGCCCTGGCTGCCCACTGGTCCGCCGCCGGCGAGCTGCCCGCCAGGCTGGAGCGGTGGTGCGCCCGCGATTGGCCCAACCGCGCCTTGGCCGGTTCGTTGCTCCAGACCATGCAAGTCGAGCCGGATGAATTCTGGTCGTGGCACTGCACCTTGCGGTCGGCCAGGCTCAAGCAAGCGCAGCCGCTGCTGGGCCTGACCCGGGCCACCGATTTGGCCGTCAATGTGGTCCTGCCCTGGCTTTGGGTCCGGGCGGTCGAAGGGAAGAACCTGGCCGCGCAACGCGCCCTCGAGCATCGCTTCTTCGCCTGGCCGGCCGCAGAAGACAACGCCGTCCTGCGGCTGGCCCGAGAGCGGCTGCTGGGCGGGGCCCCGCCCCGCGCCTTGCCCGGCGCCGCCGCCCAGCAGGGTCTGATGCAGATGGTGCGCGACTTTTGCGAGCACTCGAACGCGCTGTGCGAAAGCTGCAAACTGCCCGAGTTGGTGCGCGATTGGAAGGCAGAGCAGGTATCGAGTGCGCCGCCATAACGGCGCTTTTCAATGCGGCCGGCTCTGGCTTTATCGGGCGCATCCCGACGGGTCGGGGCGAGCGTCATCGAAGAGCGGCGCCAGGTCGCCGCACGCCATGACCGGCGCTGGCTGGGAATCAGGGGGATGCCGCGTTGAATTACTTCCCGGGAGAGTCCTCTCCTTTTGCGAGCATCCCTGGTGCGGGCGCCCAAGGCGTTTCCTCATGAATTTCCCGCGCCGCGCAAAGCTTACTTGACCTCGAGCTGGGCGAAGGGGTTGTTGAGAAAGCCGTCCGGCTTGGGCGCCGGGGACTGGGGCAGAGGGGCGTTGGCGACCTGCAGGGGAGGGTTCGCCTGCTGGTCGCGGTCCGGAGGGGCGGCGGCGGGCTGCCCGCCGGCGCCTTGGGCCAGGCGCGGGTTCCTGGCCCGCTTGTTCCGGGGCAGAGGACTGAGCATGACGTTAATGCCTCTGCCGATGAGCTTGGGCTCAAAATCGGGATGCCCGTAAGGAGCAATCTGGAGCAGGAACTTTTGGACCACCTGGAAGCCGTACTCGGTGTGCGCCATTTCGCGGCCGCGGAATCTGAGGGTCACCTTGATCTTCATGTCCTCGCACAGGAAATCGACCGCGTGCTCGATTTTCACAGCCAGGTCATGCGGGTCGATCTTCGCACTCAACTGCACCTCTTTGACCCTGGTGGCGTGCTGGTGTTTCTTGGATTCCTTCTCCCGCTTGGCCAGTTCGTAGCGGAATTTGCCGTAGTCGACCAACCGGCAGACGGGCGGCGCGGCGTTCGGGGCCACTTCCACGAGGTCCACCCCCTTGGCGCGGGCGAGACTCAAGGCCTCGCCCAGACCCATGACTCCAAGCTGCCGGCTGTCGTCACCAACCACCCGGACTTCGCGGGCACGGATCTTCCCGTTTACCCTGACGAATGGACCCGAAGAAGAAGAACGTGAAGGAAAAGGGCGACTCAAGACACCCTCGTCGGTTGAAGCTTATTCATGCAGCACTAAAACCATTATCCAGGTTCTCCAGCTAGCACAACTATTCTGATTACCTCGCTTACCCCCAAATACGCCAATATGCAAGCAAAAAAAGCGCAAAAATGAGGGTGCGGGCACGGCGGACACCGTGCCGCGGTGGGCCCGCTCTGGGGCGCAGCAAGGTCCGCCCGCCTGAGCGTGTGCGAGTTTTCCGACCGCCTGAGGCTTGGGAGGCCGCTGGGCGCGGGGACGGGCGCACTCCGTGACGGAGGCCTTGCCAAAAAAAGAGCCGAGCACAAGACATGCCCGGCGTGATTGAGACATTCCCCCAGGCAACTGGAGAAGATGTCCTACTTGTTGGTGCTAGTAGCTGGGGCATTCGTCCCAGTACTTGGCGGGGTGCTCGGCTCGTTGCCGCACCCGGTCAGGACCGCGCACACAACAAAACCCAATAGTGCCATAAGAGCAATGATCCTTTTCATAGGTGGGCCTAAATTCCACAAAAATCACAGAAAGGACAAGCAAAATCTTTAGAAATTCTTTGCGCCGGTTTGAGCGCGTGGCGGCGCACGGCCGGCGGCGGCCTTTTCCAGGTCCGTGGGAGGCGCCGGGCTGGCCGGCGCGCCCATGCTGTTTTGCGCCGGCGGACGGCTCCAAACGCTTCGCAGGTTGCGTTCCCTGGGTGGAACTGGCAGATTGCCGCCCAGACCGAGCCATAGAAGTGACGATGAGAAACGTGGTATTCCAGGGGCTGGCTGAGGCGGCGCGGAGCGGAGAACCGGTGGCCCTGGGCCTCATCACCGGCGTTGCAGGTTCGAGCCCGCAAAAGGCCGGGGCCAAGGCGCTGTTTCACGCCGACGGGCGAATCCGGGGCACGCTGGGCGGAGGGTGTCTGGAGGCGGAAATCCAGCGGCGGGCCCTCGAAGCCCTGCGGAGCGGCCAGGGGGCGACGTTCGAGCTGGTGCTGGACCATGATTTTGGGTGGGATGACGGCCTGCTGTGCGGGGGAAAAGTCAACGGGCTGATCCTGCCCAATGCCCAGAAGGCCGGAGAGCAGTTCTGGAGGGAACTGGCGGAGCGCCAGGCGCCCGTGGTGTGGGGCGTCAGAGCGGACTTCTCGTTGGCCGCTGTTGCCGGACCTGTGGGTGGAGTCGAGCCGGGAGGCTCCCCTGCCCAGCCCAGCCCGGCCTGGGGCGCCAGCGTGGGGCAGAGGCAGAGGCAAGGGACGCCAGGCAGGTTCGCGGGGGCAGGCGGCGGTGGGAAAGAAGTGAATTCGCTGGCTGCCCCTGAGTGGCTCTACCAGGAGACGGTCACCCCGGCCTGCGCGTTGTGGATCGCCGGCGCCGGGCACATCGCCCAGGCGGTGGCGCCGCTGGCGTTGGGGTTGGACTTCAGCGTGACGGTTTTCGACGACCGGCCCGCGCTGGCCAATCGGCAGTACTTTCCGCCCGAGGTCGCCTTGCACGCCGAGGTCTGGGAGAAGCTCCTGGCCGTGCCGCTGCCGCCCGTCCCCAGTTTTGGCCTCATCGTCACGCGCGGTCATCGCCACGATGCCCTCGTGCTGGCGAATTGGATTCACCAGCCGTTCCGGTTTCTGGGCATGATCGGCAGCGCGCGCAAGGCGCGCACGATTTTCGAGCATTTGGTCCAGGAGAAGCTGGCCACGGCGGAGGAGCTGGGACGGGTCGCCTGCCCGGTGGGGGTGAGAATCCGCTGCCAAAGCGTGCCGGAAATCGCCGTGAGCATTATGGCCCAATTCATCGATAAGCGAGCGGAACTGGCGGGCGGCCAGGGCGGGGAACGAGCAGCGGAGTAAGTGGGCCGTTTCATAAATACGGTGACGTAGGCGCCGAGGGATTTTTCGTGCAGACAAGGCGCGAGCACCGAGCATATCCGCAGCGATCTGTGAGGTGCGAGCAACGCCGTCTGCGCGAAAAAGAACCGCCGAATACGTCATCGGATTTGTGAAATGGCCCACTAAGTCGCCGCTGCTTCATTGGGTGCGGCATCACATCGGATCGCGGTTAACGTCCTGGTAACAGATATAACTGGCGGGGGTGTTGCCCAGAGCGGCAAACCACTGGGGACAATAGGCAGCGGTCCAAATCACGTCGCCGGCCTGCGCCGGGTGCCAATCGGCGTTCAAACGAAAAATCCCCTGGCCGCGCAGCATCATAAATCCGTGTTCCATCACGTGGGCCGCCACGGCGGGCAGGCCAGCGCCGGGTTGGAAGGTGAGGAGATTGACCGCCATGTCAAAGGCGGGTTCGGCCGGCAGGAGGACTTGCACCCGCGCGGCCTGGCGGCCCGGGAACGGCTGGGCTTTGATCTCGCGTTCGTGGGTGACAAAGGCCAGAGGGTTGGCCGTGCCCGGCAGCGGGTGATATTCCTTTTGAAAGATGAGGATGCGCGCGGTCGGGGCGCCGCTCAGGAGTTGAACATCTTTGCCCGGAGGGACATAGGCGCAACTGCCGGGCTCCAGCCGGTGCCGGCGATTATCGGACAGGATGCTGGCGCTGCCTTCAAGCACGTAGAGACAGTACTGGTTTCTGCCGGTGTTGCCCTGGCAGAGGCTGTCGCTTTGCAGGGTGATGAGCAATTGGGAGAACCGCGCCCCCAGCGCGGGGGAGATCAGGACCTGGCAGAGCGCCTTTTCCCAGCCGGGCAACGAACTGGGCACGAAGCCGCTGGGCGTCAGAAAGGCATAACGGTCCTTCACCACGCTGCGGGCAGAATCAAGAAACTCTTTCATGGCGACCTCGGTTTAGAGCTCGACGAGCTGGTGGCATTGGGGGATGAGCGCCTTCGCGTCCGGTTTCCTGGTCCGCAAGGCTTGGGCAAAGAAATGGATTTGCATGGCGTGGTCCTGACGATTCAACGCGGCGGCCCTTTAAGGCGCTCAACTATGCCGGAAGGTAATCCGGGCCTTGCCCAAATCATAAGGTGACATTTGGACGTTGACTCTGTCGCCGACGCTGATGCGGATGAAGTTCTTGCGCATCTTGCCGGAGATATGGGCCAGCACCTCGTGGCCGTTGGGCAAAGCCACGCGGAACATGGTGCCCGGCAATACCTGGGTTACGGCGCCGGTCAATTCAATTGGTTCTTCCTTAGCCACTGGGCCACTGGTCGAATATCTTCAGGCTTCTTGCCATGCCCGGGGGCAAAAAATCAACTCTGTTACATCGCGGGCCGGGGTCGGGGGGCATCTCGGCGTGGTTGGGGTCAGTGGCCCGGGCGTCCTGGCCCGTGGGCCGCTCGGGGGCCAGAGGCCCCAAGCCACCGACAACCGGGAGATGCACCCCGGGCTCGGCCTTCCAAGGAGGCGCAGGTTGAGGGTTTTGCCCGGCAAAATCAAGCAAGATTGTGGCAAAAAAACAAGTTGGACAACTGCCTTCGGGAATTAGTACAATCATTGAAGTGGTATGAAAAACAGTCCTTTGATAACCATTCTGCTGGCCGTGCTGGCGATCAGCGCGGTCTGGTCGGTCGTATCGTTCACGCTGTGTGTTCGGTACACCCACAAACTCCAAGCGCTCGAGGGCCAGGTGGAGGCCATCAATTATCGGCGGACGGCCGTCCAAATGTTGGTCAACGATACGCGCGAATACTCCAAGGCCCATCCGGCGATTAACCCGATCCTGAAGTCAATCGGCGTCGAAGAGGCTGCCCCCGCCGGCGCGATCACTAACAAATAGGCATTATGGACAACCTGGAAAATAGCGCCCCTGCCCAGCGCGAACTCGACGAGTTGCAGGCGCAGTATGATTCGTTGCGAGCCCTGATGGTTTTGCTTCTGGCGCTGCTCATCCTGGTGAGCGGCACGCTGAGCGGTTTCCTGCTGTGGCAAGCCAGGTCCTTGCGCCGGGCCCTGGACAACCGCCGCCCGCAGGTCGGGGTCATGGTGACCCAATATCAGCAATACCAGAAGGCCAACGGGCCGGCCATCGACGAATTCATTCGCAAGCTGACCGAATACGGCAACAGCCATCCGGACTTTGTTCCGGTCCTAACCAAGTATGGCCTGAAACCGGCCGCCCCGACTCTGACGGGCGCCCCGCCGGCCAAGGCGGCCGCCCCGGCCAAGAAGTAACCGGCGCTCTCAGTGGCGGATTCGGGGACCGGGCGGCCGAGCCTCCCGCCGGCCCGGCTCCCGGCAGGCCAGGCTTCAGCCGCCAGCCACAATCCTGACGATTTCGAGCCGATCGCCGGGCTGGACCTGGCGGGTGGCGAATTCCGAAGGCGCCACCGCCTCGCCGTTGTGTTCCACGACCACACTGCGCGGGAGCAGTTTTTGCGCGAGCAGCAACTCCGCGAGCGAGCAAGGGAGCTTGGTCTCCACCCGTTGACCGTTGGCGATGACGAAAGCAGGGTTCACAAAACACGATTCATGGGCGCACTGAAATCGTGCGCGGGTCAAGCCGCTTGAGTCGAGTCTGGCGCTTGGACTTTGGACTATTCATTCCGTGAGCGCCCTATCCCAATCTTTCCACACCGGTTCGTACCCGAGCCCGCGAATCAGGTCGGCCACTTCGTGTGGCGAGCGAGGGTCGGCAATGCTGAATTGCTCCGTGGCATTGGCCGGAGGAGCGGGCGCCCACTCGCTGGAACCGGCGACGGCCGGCATGAGGGGTCCGCGCGCCCGCTGGCGCAGGTGTTGCCGGCCGGCGCCGGTGTAACCGCCCGGTTCAGTGTGGCTGCCGGCGCTCATCAACGTGACGCCGAGCGGGATCAGGCCGTTGCGCATTTTGGGCGATTCGCGGGTGGACAGCACCAGGCCGGCATCGGGGAACATGAGCCGCAACGCGCAGAGCAGTTGGACGAGGTCCCGGTCGGCCAGAGGCGTCCGGGGCGCAAACTCGCCGGCGGCGGGCCGCAGCCGCGTGAGGGAAATGGTCAGGAAGGCCTTCCAGCAGTGGCGCAGCAAGTAATCGGCGTGGGCCGCCACGCTGAGCGCCTCGTAACGCCAATCCGCCAGGCCGTAGAGCGGGCTGATGCCCAGCCGCCGGAAGCCCGCGGCGTAGGCCCGCTCCGGCGTTTCCAGCCGCCAATCGAAATTCCGTTTCGGGCCGGACGTGTGCAGGTCCGCATACACAGCCCGGTCATAGGTCTCCTGGTAGACCACCAACCCGTCTGCGCCCGCTGCGACCAGCGGCCGGTACTGCTCGGTCGCCAGCGCTCCCACCTCGAGGGACAGGCTGGGGACGGCCGCGTGCAGGGCGGCCACGCATTCGCGCAGATAGGTGGTCGAGACGCACTTGGGATGCTCGCCCGCCACCAGCAGGATGTTGCGGAAGCCCTGCTCCAGCAGCGCCCCTGCCTCCCGCCGCGCTTCCTCCACCGAGAGCGTCACCCGCACAATCGGGTTGGCGCGCGAGAAACCGCAGTACTTACAGTTGTTGAGGCACTCGTTGGACAGATACAGCGGCGCAAAGAGCCGAATGACCTTCCCGAACCGCTGCCGGGTCAGTTGCTGCGAGCGCCGGCCCAGCACTTCGAGCAACTCCCCCGCCGCCGGTGAAAGCAGATGGGCAAAGTCTTGCAGGGAAAGCTTTGACTTTCCCAGGCTTTCGCGCACCGCCGCTGTCGGTGCGCCCAAGGAGCGCTGCACCAAAGCGCCCAGGGGCAGTGCGTCAAATTCAGTGGCAAAGCTCACGCCAGGAAACGTAGCAAAGATCAGGCGAAAGTCGAGACAGGGCAAGAGCTGGAAAGCCACGTGGTTACATGGGGGCGCATCCCGACACTGCCACCAATTCCACTCTGCCCGCGCGTAGCGCGGCATTCTTCCGCCCTGTAGGGGCCGAAACATACCAGCCTAGGGCAAGGCCCGTCCCGCTCCGAGTCCCGACACGTCGGGACCGCCCTGGGTAAAGTGGAAAAACCGATCACCCCCCTCCCATGCGCTCCGAGCGCATGGGAGGGGTAAAGAGGGGAGGGCTTCCCCCCCGCGCTCGGGGGCAGTTTCAGGATGCGCCCGCCTATGGGAGCGCATTTAGGAAACGGCCCACGAACAAACGTCCGCCTCAGGCCTAGCAGCGCAGGACGAATTGCCGGTGCAGCTTGAAGACTTTGAGGAGCGCCCCGGACATTTGGTTTTGAACCTCCTGCAACTCGCGGTAGACCTGGGCATTTTTCGGGTCTGGCTGGGCAGTTTCGGCGGGATTGACTTCGACGAACCGGTCGGTGATAGCGCTGATGGCGAGGTTTTCACCCCCCTGCAAGCGCCAGCACCAGAGGGCCTGGAGGGCCGCGCCGTAGGCCGCGCCCTCGCCGACCTTCAAGGTCACCACCTGGGCGTCGAAGATGTCGGCCATGATCTGGCGCCAGAGCTTGGACCTGGCGCCGCCGCCGGTGGCGCGGATCTGGGTCGGCTGGACGCCCAGTTGGACCAGGCGGCGCAGGCCATAGTTCATGCCCAGGGTGACCCCTTCCATGGCGGCGCGGGCGAAATGGCCGGCCTCGAAGGTCCTTTTGTTCACGCCGAACCAGACGCCGGTGCCGTCGGGCACGTTCGGGGTGCGCTCGCCTTCAAAGTAGGGGAGCAGCAAGAGGCCCTCCGAACCGGGGAACACGCGGGCCGATTCGGCGGCGTATTTCTCGCGAGACCAGCCGAAATCTTCGCGGACCATCTCGGTGGCGACGGTCACGTTCATGGTGCAAAGCAACGGCAGCCAGCGATTGGTCGAGTCGCAGAAGGCGGCGATTTCGCCTTTGGGATCGACGACGGGCTTTTGGGCGCAGGCGTAAATGGTGCCGCTGGTGCCGAAGCTGGCGGTGATGACGCCGGGGCGGGTGTTGCCGGTGCCGATGGCGCCCATCATGTTGTCGCCGCCGCCGGCGCTGACGAGGATGCCGGGGTTGAGGTCGAGCAACTTGGCGGTGCTGGTCTGCAGGGTGCCGGCGGGCTGGTCGCTGCCCGCCAACGCCGGCAGTTTGCCGGCCAGGTCGGGATCGATGGCGGCGATGACGGCGTCCGACCAGGCCCGCTTGCGCACGTCGAGCAGCGCCGTGCCGCTGGCGTCGCCGTACTCCATCGTTTTTTGTCCGGTGAGCCAGAAATTGAGGTAATCGTGGGGCAGAAGCACGGTGGCCAGGCGGCGATAATTCTCCGGTTCGTGGTTTTTGAGCCAGAGGATTTTCGAGGCGGTGAAGCCGGGCAGGACGGCATTGCCCAGGGCCTTGAGGGTGGCTTTCCAGCCGCCGAGGCGCGCCATGATCTCCTCGCACTCGGGGGCGGTGGCGGTGTCGCACCACAATTTGGCCGGGCGGATGACCTCGCCCGCCTGGTCGAGGGGAACGAAGCCGTGTTGTTGGCCGCTGACACCGATGGCCTTGACCTCCGAGGCCACCGCTTTGGCCTGGCGCAACGCCCGGCGAATCACGCTGGCGGCCGCGTCACGCCAGGTGTGGGGATGCTGTTCCTTGGCCCCGGGCGGCAGATGCGCAATCAAGTCGTACTCCTGGGCCGCCGCCGCGAGGACTTTGCCGTCGCGCGCGTCCACCACGAGGGCCTTGGTGGATTGAGTGCCGCTGTCGAGGCCAAGCAAGAGAGTTCGCATAATCTTATCTTCGGTCAACTGCCAACGGAAAAAAAACATTACCAAAGCCGATGCGACTGTCCACCAGATTTCGCCCGGCCTAGCCGCCCCACAAGGAGTAAGGGAGGCGGGTATCGCCGCCCGGGCCGTAGCGCGGGAAGGCCTTGAGGGAGAAGGTGAAGGCGACGGTGAGGTCCTGCGGGCCGAGGGGATTGTCCCGCAGGCGGAAGGTGAGGGCGGCCGTCCAACTGCGGAAGTCGCGGTAAACGGTGTAGGCTTGTTCCTGCAAGGTGCTGGTGCGCGCTTCGTAATAATGGGAGGCGCGCAAGCCCCAGTCTTCGTTGAGCCGGAAAAAGATGGTGTTGATGAAGAGATTGTTGCCCACGCCCAGGCCGGTCCGGGAACTCAAGTCATCGCTGTGCAGATAGAAGTGTCCGAGGCTCCAGGACCAGACGTTGTTGGGCTGGAGGGTCAGGGTGTGGAGCGCCAGCCGCCAGACGCCGTCCTGGACATCATAGCGGGTCTTGGATTCGAGCGTCAGCCAGGAGCGGGGCTTGAGTGCCAGGTCCGAATAGACATCGGAGAAGCGGCTCAGGTTGGTCTGGTCCTGGGACTGTTGCAGGCGCCAGTCGGTATAGACTTGCCACTTGAGGAAGTCCACGATGGCGCCGTTGCGCTTGGTTTGGAGTTTGTTGCCCAGGCCCAGGCGCAGGACATTGCGGCTGTCAATCTGGTCGAGGGCGTTGAATTCCGGGAAGTCGAGCGGCAGCAGTTCCAGGCTGGGCAGCTCGGAATCGAACTGGGGCAACTGGTGGGGCAACACGTTGGGCCTGGGGACGAAGACATAGTTGACGGAGGGCTCAAGGATGTGGCGCAAGCCCGCCAGGTCCAGGAAGTCGCTGCGGAGGCCGGGCCAGACCCGCGCGGCCTTGAACGAGACCTCGGCCCCGGTGTTGAACACCCCGCGCGTTTCTTCGTCCCAGCGGGCCCCGGGGCCGGAGGCCTCGCTGTAATAGGTAAACCGGCCCCCCACGCGCGGGGTCAGGTTGAGCCAGCCGAAAAAGGTCTCCGGCATCAGCACCTGGTGATAGGTGTCGCCCCGCCCGGCGGCGTAATCGATGCCGGTGGGCAGCGAGTTGGTTTCGGCGAACAGATGGCGATAATAGCCAAGCGAGCTTTCGCTTTCATAGTAGAGCGGCGAGCCGCCCAACTGCTGGCGATAGCCCGTGAGCCGGACGTCCGGCAGGCGCTCGACCGTCTCGAGGAAGGCATTGAGGCGCGGCTGCAGGTAAGCATCGAGGCTGAAGTTCTGCCAGAATTTATTGACTTCCACAAAGGTGTTGGGCTGCGGGTTCTGGCGGTAGTCGCCTTCGAAGAACTCGCGGACGAGGTTGGTGTCGCCCTGGTAGCGCACGCGGGATTTCACGGCCAGGTTGGTGGCCGGCATGGCCTGGTAGGAGAAATCGACCCGCTGGCGGTTGTCGGGAATCGAGGCCCCGGCCACGTCCGCCTGCGGATTGAGGTCGTGCAGGTAATAATACCGCAGTGAGCCGTCGCCCCAGCGGCCGAGATGGTAATTGAAGTCCGGCCCGGTCCCCAGGCCGCGGCGGACGCGGTAATCGAGGTGCAGGCGGCCATCGAGTTCCGGGCTGAGAAACCAGGTGTAGCTGCCCAGCAGGTAGGGCCCAAAGCTGCTGCGGTAGCCGGGAATCAAATCGAAGTTGTTGGGATGCTCCCCCAAGTTGCGCGAGTAATAGGGAAAGTAGAACACGGGCACGCCGGCCAGGTAGAGCGTCGCGTGGCGCGCCCGAATGCGCTGGCCGGGAATGATCTCGAGGTACTTGGCGCGGATGATGACGCCCGGTTGCCGGACATCGTCGGTAGTGATCAGGGCGTTGGTGGCGGCATAGACCTTGTTGGTGACTTCGACGTGCAGGTCCTGGCCGGCGGCAAACACGGGCGGCTTGCCGGTGCGGAACTGTTCGGCCTCGATCCGGCGGGTCAGGAAGTTGTAGCGGACGTGCTCGCTGGCCCAGATTTGGTCGTCGCGCAGGATGCGCACCCGGCCGTCGGCGGCCACTTCGCCCGAGTTTTCGTCCACCGTGACCGAGTCGGCTGTGAGCACGGCGCCGCCGTAGCGCACGATGACCCCGTTGGTGCCGCCAGCCAGGAACTTCTCATGAGCGAATTCGAACCAGGCATACCCCTCCCCGGTCAGCGGTTCGATGATCCACTCCTGCGGCGGCGGCGCACCCAAGGCGCAGGGCAGCGCGACCAACCAGAAACCCAGCCCCAGGATGTGGCGCAGTCGTGTCATGCGGCGCGCTGACTTAACCAAAAGCGGCGCCGGCTGCCAAGCGCGATCTGGTGGAGGGGAGTTTCTGCGTCTTCCGCAGGTCCGGCGCCCCGGTTAGTAGAGGCGAGAATCTGCGCGTTTGGCCAACGCCATCCTCCAATCCCAATTCTCTTCTGCTGCGGAAGCCCCGGCCGCCCTCGCCGCCGCTTCGAGGCTTCAGCGTGCTAGGTCTTGGCCGCCGCCTCTGGCTTCTTCCACGTCCGCTTGGGGGCTTTGACAATCAAGCCCTTCTTGATGGCGCTGGTGGCAACGCGCACGTAGCGCACCTGGCCGTCCACCACCGCCTTGACCCGCTGAAGGTTGGGCAGAAAACGGCGCTTGGTAATGGCGGTAATGTGCGTGCCGATACCGCCGGCCTTCTTGGCCTTGCCACTCCGCCAGATAATGCTGCCCTTCATCGGGCGTTTGCCAGTCAATTCGCAGATTCTAGCCATATCAATCCTGTTCTAAAATCAAAGAGAGGAAACGGTAGCACCTGCCCGCCTCCTGACAAGCACTTTGTCAACGGCCCACTTAGCATACCCGCTGCCGGACCCCGCGTCAAACCGCTCCGATGCTGGGCTCACACCGGCGCGACGCGCCGTGGGATTGCCAATTGGCAATTGGCAGTTGGCAGTTGGCAATGCTATCTTGGCCGCTCGAATCCATGGCTACGATCAAGCCCTTTGCCGCCTTGCGGCCGAAACCGGAATTGGCAGCGCGCATTTGCGAATTGCCCTACGACGTCATGTCGTCGGAGGAGGCGCGCCAGATTGCCGCCGGCAATCCGTTAAGCTTTCTGCACGTCAGCAAGCCGGAAATCGATCTGCCGCCCGGGACCGACCTCTACGCGCCGGAAGTCTATGCCAAGGGCAGAGAGAATTTTCAGCGGCTGCTGGCCCGAGGCGCGCTTCGCCAGGATGCGGAACCCTGTTTCTATTTGTACCGCCAGGTCATGGGGCAGCACAGCCAGGTGGGCCTGGTGGCCGCCGCCAGTTGCCAGGAATATCTGACGGGCATCATCCGGAGGCACGAACTGACCCGGCCTGACAAAGAAGACGACCGCCTCCGCCATATCGAAACGCTCCAAGCGCAGACCGGGCCGGTGTTCCTGGTTTATCGCGCCAGCCGGGCCATCGATGAACTGGTGACGACCAAGACCGCCGAGCCGCCGGAGGTCGATTTCACCGCCGTCGATGGCGTGCGCCACAGCGCCTGGGCGATTGCGGATGCCCCGCGCCTCCGTGCCCTCGAGGCCGCGTTTGCCCGAATCCCCCGCCTTTACATCGCCGACGGCCACCACCGCTGCGCCGCCGCCGCGCGGGTCGAGCAAGGCCGCCAGGGGCAGCGCGCCACGCCGCTGGCCGCGGCTGAAAGCGCCTTTTTCCTCAGCGTCATCTTCCCGCACGATCAAGCGCAGATTCTCCCCTACAACCGCGTGGTCAAGGACTTGAACGGCCTCTCGCCCAGGCAACTGCTGGAGAAGTTGGACGGCGTCTTCGTCGTCTGGCCGGGCGGCCCCGCCGTCCCCACGCGCAGGCGCCAGCTTGCCCTCTGGCTCCAGGGCCAATGGCACGGGCTGAACTTCCGCCCCCGCTTTGCCGCCACGACCGACCCGATTGAAAACCTCGATGTGACGCTCCTGCAGAAACACGTGCTCGACCCCATTTTCGGCATCGCCGACCCGCGAACCAGCCAGCGCCTCAACTTCGTCGGCGGCAGCCGCGGCCCTGAGGAGTTGGAGAGATTGGTCCGCCGCGGCGAATACGCCTGCGCCTTCTCTCTGTTCCCAACCAGCATCGAAGACCTCATGACCATCGCCGATGCCGGCGGCCTCATGCCCCCGAAAAGCACCTGGTTCGAACCCAAGCTCCGCGATGCCCTGTTTTGCCATATCTTACGGGAACCGAGTGAGGGAATCAGCGTTTGATTCTGGACTGCTGCGTGCCTAAGCTGCGCCCATGAAGGCCGAAACCGTCAGGGCTGCCCTGGCAGACATTGCCGCCGACACCGACCCGACCCGCAAAGCGGCCAAACTCGCCTCGCTTTGCTCCGCGGTGTTTCGTGAGCGCGGCATCGAGTTGGTGGTCGTCGGCGGGTCGGCCATCGAGTTGCTGACCGATGGCGCTTACACGTCGGGCGACGTGGATTTCTGCCTCTTGAGGCCGGCGGCACTCTCGCTGCGAGAGCGCCAGGGAATCATGAGCCAGTTGGCGGCCCAGGGCGGGCCCCGCAGTTGGCAGGTCGCGGGCCTGTTCGTTGACTTGCTGGGACCGCTCGAGGGCCTGGCCCGCACGCCTTTGCGCCGGCTCGAAGGCCCCTACGGCGTCGTGCAAATCGTCCAACCGGAGGAGTTGCTTGTGGAACGCATCCTCGTCTCGGTTTATCCAGGGCCCAATTTGGCGGCGCGGGATTGCGCGCGCACGCTGGCTGCCGTCGGGCTCCGGGGCGAGGTGCAGATGGATTGGGCAGAGGTCAAACGGCTTGCCGGCGTGCCGGAGTATGGTATTGTTCCTGAGTGCGAGAGCCTGGTCCGGGAAGTGGCCGATGAGCTCAAGATCAAAAACCCCCTCGATTCCGCTGGATAGGCCGGTGACCTGGGAAGAGTGGCTGCGGGGACGGCGCGCCCGGCGGGAAACCAGCCAACAGGTGGCGCCGGGAATGACCCGCCGCGACACCGGCCCCAGCGACCGCCGCCTGCGCCAATTCTTTCATGGCCGGCGCGGCCTGCCCTTTAGGCCGACGGAGGAACTCTAATTCCAATTCGCGTTGGAATAAGCCGCGCCTTGCAACTGGGGTGGAGAGCGCAGGGGGCGCGCCGCTGAGCGCCGGCCCGGCGCGGAGCCTCCCACTTCAAAGCTTTTTCACTCCAGGGGGATTGGAACTATTGACGCCTGCCGGCCTCGGGGGCGCTCATAATGGCTTCGGCCAGGCTGTTGCGCCAGCGGTAGAGGGCGGCGGGGTCGTGAGTGAATTCGGTTTTGCTCTTGAGCACGTCGGGGGGCACTGCGAGCAGGGCCTTGGCCTGCTTGAGCCAGTCGGGCTTCTCCGCGCGCGACGCGGGAGACGCCTCCACGCCGGCGACGCAGGCATCGAGCAGGCGCACGTAGGCATAGTCCTCGAGGCCGTCGCGGAAGTTTTCGAGCCGGATGGTGGGCAGCGGGGTGCCGTCCGGGCCGACGCAGGTCCAGGAGCCGTCGCCGTGATAGGTCGTCCAACTGCGCGGGTCCCAGTCGGTAAACGGGCCGGCGGTAATGGGCTTCTGGGAGTTCCAAATGCTGATTTCGTAGTAAAGGAAGCCATCCGGGCGGTACTTGGCGGTCATGGCGCCCATCAGGAGCCGGGCCTCGATGGCGGGGTATTCGATGAACATGTTGGCGTGCGGATGGTGGGGGCCACAGCAGATATACCACCAAACCTGCTTGCCGGCGGCGCGCGCCCGGGCGGCCTTGTCCGGGTCGAAGCTCGGCGTCAAGGGACAGAAGGCGTCCATGGCCGTGATGACGGACTGCATCCCGTAACTCTGGTCATAAGTGGTCGTCATGATGGGCACGCCAGGGAACTCGGCTTTAAGGAGCCGGGCGGCGTTTTGCACTTGCGGGAAGAGCTCCGCCGACGCCTCGTCGCAGCCGTAGATGTAGGCGTGTTTCAGCAGGCCGAGGTCCCTGGCCTTGGTGTAGGCCTCGCGGAACCGCGGCAGGTTCTTTGACTTCCAAGCCTCCACTTCCGTCGCGTTGGTGGCGGCCTGGTCATAATAACCGAGGTTGAACATGTCCAATCGGTTCTGGTCCCGCAGGTGCGTGAGGATTTCGTAGTCGGGAATGGAGTGATGATAGAGGCTGTCGTAAGTAATGTAGTAATCGGCCAGGAAATCGGCCCATTGCAGCTTGTGCTTCCGCCAGGCGTTGACGGGATAATCGGGCGAGCGGCGCCAGGCCTCCTGCTCCCGCTGCGTCTCCGGCATAGGATGATCTCCGGGGGAAAAGGTGATGGCCAGCGGCAGGGGCGAGCGGTCAGGCAGCGTGAAGGCAAAGACCGTCACCGCCAGGTCGAACGAGAAAACTACCGTGCCGTCCACCAGCAGGTTCAGCTTGCCTTCATAGAGCCCGGACGGCTGGCGCCGCGGCGCCCGCAGGCGGACCCAGAACGACTGCAAGTCACCTTTGGCAATGTCGGCCGCATCGAGGAAATCGAGGATCGGGTCGGGCCACCAGCCCACGCAGCTCGAGCCGTAAGACGGGGTCGCTTTGGTCTGCACGTAGCCGACCGGCACGGCGTTGATATTCGTTGAGGAAAACTCCGGGCCGGCGGCCGAGCGCAAGCTGTCGACGCGCACCTGCACCCGTTTCAAGTCGCCTTCGCCCGGCAGGACCAGCACCTGGAAACTCTCCTTCTCATTGCGCGCCAGGCCCACTTCCAGGCGGTTGGTTACCGTTGCCGAAACGGGCGCGGCGCGCGGCAGGACTTTTTCCATCGAACTCGCAAACCCGACCGCCAGGTCCGTGCGCGCCGCCGGGCCGGCTGCCACCTGGCGGCGGACGGGCTCGAAGGCGGCCCGGAAACGGGCGAGCGACTCGAGCCGCGCCAGTTCGCTGCGCACTGAAGCCGCCGCGCCGTCCGCCTGGAGCACCCCAGCCTCGGCGCGGGCCACGGTTTCGCCCAGGGCGGTGGCCGCGTGGGCCGGCGAAGCTCCCAGCAGCAGTGCGCTGCCGGCGACGGGGAAGAGCAGTTTGTTAAACATCGGCGTCATCATATAACCAATTCAGGCTCCGGAAGGCGAAATCCCGGGCCAATTCCAGTTTCAAAGTTCCAACGGTTCGTGCGCCCGGCGGCGGTTTCTCGCCGCCCTGTGCAACTCCCCTGCGCTATATCGTCTGCGCCAGGAAGCCGCCGTCCACGCGGATGTCGGCGCCGGTGACAAAGCTGCTGGCTTTGTGGCTGGCGAGGAAGAGAGCGGCGCCGACCAACTCCCGGGGCTCGCCGAAACGGCCCATGGGCGTATGGCCCCAGATCGCCCTGGTGCGGGCGGTGGGGGAGGCATCGTCGTTGAACAGGAGCTTGCGATTCTGCTCGGCGGGGAAAAAGCCGGGGGTAATCGAGTTGACGCGCACGCCTTTGGGCGCCCATTCCCGAGCCAGGAAGAGGCTGAGGTTGAGCACGGCCGCTTTCGAGGCGGAGTAGGCGACCACGCGCGAAAGCGGGAGGTGAGCCGAGACGCTGGCAATGTTGATGATGCTGCCGCGGCCGCGCGCGGCCATCGCCGGGCCGAATTCCTGGCACGGCAGGAGCAGGCCCCCCACCAGGTTCAACTCCAGGTTCGCCTGCCAGTCGGCCAGGGCGATTTGTTCAAAGGCCCGCCCGGGTGCAACCGTCACCTTCGGGTCGTTGCCGCCGGCGGCGTTGACAAGGACAGTCGGCGCGCCGAGCGATTGCTCAATCGCCTGATGCGCGGCGCTCAAGGTCTCCTTTCGAAGGGCGTCGACCGCGAAAAATGCCGCCTGCCCGCCTTTGGCTTGGATGCTGTTGACGCGGGCCTGGCCACGCGCGGCATTGCGGCCCAGCACCGCTACCTTCGCGCCGGCCTCGCCCAGGCCTTCGGCGATCGCCCCGCCCAACGCGCCCGTAGCGCCGATGACGACCGCCACCTCACCGGAAAGATCAAACAGTGCGTCAGGTTTCATGCGCCGGATTGTGGAGTAAGCAGGGGCGCGGTAAAGGGAAATCTGGGGCGCAATTGCCGGTTGCCAAATAGAGGGGCGCTGTCGAGAGTGTCATGTTGACGCCGCTGGAACGGGCCACATCTCACCTCTGTCGGACCGCGGACATCGCCCCCAAAATGGCCGATGCCCAAAGGGCGGGTTGTTCGGTGTTTCTAGCCCACGCTCAACCAGCGGAATTTTCATCCCGAGTGGTGCCCACGCGTCGGCATGGGGATTCTTGTCCGCCTGGGTGTTGACCAAAGCCCAGCGGCGGACAAGAATGTCCGCGCTCCAATCGGCGAGGTTGCGGGGCAGCCACAGAGGTGAGATGCGCCCGCTGGCAGGCCTCACTCCGTGGGCGACACAGCTCTGTCAATTATTCACTGGGACAAGGTCTCGACCCGAGGAACGCTGCCAAGCACTGCCCCTGGCCGCCAGGAACTGCCGCCGCCGTGTTATTCCCTTGTTCCCGTGGTCCCCCAATAATAGCTTTTGCGCGCCTGCCGGAGCCACTACCGTCCTGCTGTGGCGCTGGCCCTCGGCGACAAATTGACTTTGACGATTAGCGACCTCGCTTTCGGGGGCGAAGGCGTGGCGCGCACGGACGACTTTGTCGTCTTTGTGCCGTTCGTGGCCGTGGGCGAGGTGGTGGAGGCCGAGGTCACGGAGCTCAAGAAGCGCTTCGCTCGCGGCCAACTGCGCCGGGTGCTGGAGCCTTCGCCCGAGCGGGTCACGCCCTTGTGCCGGTATTTCGGCCAATGCGGCGGCTGCCAGTATCAGCACCTGGATTACCCGGCCCAGCTCCGCCTCAAGCACAAGCAGATCGGCGACCTCTTCGCCCGCATCGGCGGCCTGCCGCCGGAACTGGTCGCCCCGGTCATCGCCTGCCCGCAGCCTTACGGCTACCGCAACCGCATCATGATCCGCAGCCAGTGGGACAAGTTTAAGCAGGCCCTCAACCTCGGTTTCATCCGCGCCGACAACCGCCTGGTGGTGGACATCGAAGAATGCCGGCTCGCCGAACCCGCCCTCAACGAGCAGATTCGCTACGTCCGGGCGCACCCGCCGCCCAAGGGCGGCCTCAAGGTCGTGCTGCGCCTTCAGCCCGAGGGCTGGGAAGTCCCGCCCGACTCGTTTTTCCAAAACAATTTCTTCCTGCTGCCCAGGCTGGTGGAAGTGGTCCGCGAGCGCCTGCGCCAGGGCGGCGCCCGCCACCTGGCGGATGTCTATTGCGGGGTCGGTTTTTTCAGCCTGGAACTGGGGGACCTGGTCGAGTCGTTTGTGGGCGTAGAGCTGGACCGGTTGGCCATCCAGGCCGCCCGCCGCAACGCCAGCGCGCGCGGCCGCGCCAACGGCCACTTCCTGGCCGGGCCGGCGGCGGAACTGCTGCCGGGGCTGCTGGCCCGCTTCCCGCCGGCGACGACGGCGGTGCTCCTGGACCCGCCGCGCAAAGGCTGCCAGCCCGAGACCTTGCAGTTGCTGCGCCGCGTGCATCCCGCCCAAATCCTCTACATCTCCTGCCACCCCCCAACCATGGCCCGCGACCTCAAACTCCTGTGCGTCGACAATGCCTTCAGTGTGGCACAAGTCATCCCCCTCGACATGTTCCCCCAAACCGCACATGTGGAATGCGTCGCCGACCTGAGACCGGCCGGGCAAACCCGGGCGCCGTGAGGACAGGACCCGCTTCGGCCGGCCAATGGAACGAACTCCGGAACTGCGTCAGCAAATACCCACAATTCAAAAGCAAACGTAGAAAAGTATAGCCCCGACCCCCGGGTTTACCTTTTAAACGGCGGCCCGGCCAGTTTTTTGGCAAAAATGGCCAATGTGGCCAATGCAGCCAATGTAGCCAATGCAGTGCTGCGCCAGGCTGCGGCATGTGGCCGATCCAGCCAATGTGGCCAATCCCGCCAATGTGGCGGACGCAGTGTTGCGCTGGGCTGGGGCATTTCTTGCGCCGGCGTGGGGCAGGCGCCCCAGGGGCTGATGCGCTACCTGGCATTTTACAACGAGCAACGGTCGCATCAAAGCCTTGCGTACCGGACGCCGGCGATGCTATACTGCAATTGATGAAGAGCACGAGCGGGGAAACCGACGAGAAAACGCGCCTCTTTTTGGCCCGTCGTTTTCCTTTCTCAAACGAACATTACTTACATCTGTCGATAGGTTATCGGAACCAGACTTCTGTCCGAGCAACGGGGAGCACCCCACTTTTGCGGAGAACGGCCCGCCGCAACTTTTGAGATCAGGTCAACCTCGACTGCCAACAGGAGAAGATTATGAAGCCATCATTCAAAAGCATGACCCTCGCCAGCGTTTGTTCAGTCGCTTTTGGGCTACTCGCCGGATGTCAGACCCCGCGAGGCCCAGAGACTGCCAATCTAAACGTAAGCCCCGGTGAATTTGAGGACCAGGGCGCTGTGGGTATCTGGGGTTCATTCAAAGCGACGAAAGTGGTCAAGGATAGGCAGTTGGATGAGATCGTCTGCGAGCGGTTCAGCGCTTTCGGCAAGAAGTGCTCGGAGTTTCACTTCAAGATTCCCGCAGGGGCGACGGACGTCGGCTTCAAGCGACGGCTTTTTCGAATGGCGCTCACCTATCGTCCGTCGGGCGGAGATCGTGTCCTCCAGAATTGGTTTGCGACCGAAGGGACGAAAATTCTTGTCAAGAAGGCGGGCGCGGAATTAGAGGGCCAGTGGCATCTGGGCGGAGATGGGAAATGGGCGACCGACTATGTTCGCTCACCATTCCGTAAGGCAAAGACCGTGATCTATTCTGCTGACTTTGACCAGTGAACCTCTTGCCCGCTAAAGAAAGCAGTTTACGCGTAAGGCCAGGTAAGGCCGTGTAAGGCCACGGCATGTAAGGCCAGGGGTCGCGTCTATAATAAGGCCAGGTAAGGCCAGGTCATAAGGCCAGCGTATAAGGCCAGGTAAGGCCAGGGGTCGCGTCTATACTTTTCTACATTTGCCTTTCAACTGTGGCTGTTCTAACGGAATTCCGGAGTTCGTTCCATGAAAAGCCGGGGTCGTATTCACGTTGAACCCGGTTTCAAGTTGACGATTTTCGACCACCACTCAAATTCAGATTGACCTCGCCTCGGACGGAATGTGGCGCAATTCGCGATATTCAGCAGAACGCTGCCCAATTCAGCATCCGAAATTCCTGCCTTAGCTTGCCAGCGTCGCAGCAACTCGAACGTTGACCACAAATCGACTTTCACGCTTTTGCGTTGAAGGAGACCCCGGGCCTTCTTGTCGTCGGTTGCCAGAGCAAAACTTCTGGCTTCGGCGATGGCGATAGATGCGGCCTCCCCATCCTCAAGATCGACCGCCAACTCGATGAATCGAAGTTGTTCAGCCTCACCTTTGATGGTCAAGACCTCCAGAACGCCGCGCGCCACAAAAAGCTGCAAGTCGATACGTTCGCGCTCGCCAGTGAGAGCATGGCGCACGTAGAGCGCTTCGCGCGAGACTTCGGAAACCACAGCAAACCGGAAACCGCAACCACCCGCAATATCGGCAAACCGCCCGCTTGCCAACACGTTCAGAAGAACACACGCATCTTGTATGAGAATTGGAGGCATCTTGTCGTGACCTCATGCGGCTGGTACTGGAGAGGCTAAATCCACTCGTATGACTTCGAACCCCTCCCCTTCGCCGGCCACAACCACGCTGTCCAATTCTTCCATCATTTCACGAGCGCTCAGGATATCCGTGTGCAGTTTCTTTGCGAGCTGAGATTCCGACAATTCACCTTTCTCAAACGCAGCCTTCGCCAGGAGCAGGTAACGAACCGGCCATGCCGCATGCTTTCGCTCGGGACGCAGCAGGCCCAAGGTCTCGCGCGCCTTGTCCGGCTTGAAGCCGCCGCTCTTCAGCCGATCCCAACTGCCAGTCCGGATGCGTTTCAAGCTCTCGACCCTCAGGCACATCGCTTGAAGCGAAACTCCAAAGTAGTCCGCGAGGGTAACCAAATCGGCGATGGTGATGCGGTTTTTGCGCGCCTTTTCGGCTTCCGAAAGCCGGCGATTTAACCCGCTCCGCGGCATAAGGAAATTTGCGGCGAACCTGTCCGCGAACCTTTCCGATCGGTATTTCCCCCATCGTCCCCTAAGAACATCTACATCCGCAGAATATCGGGCAGTGAGGAAATGCCCATACTCGTGCGCCAGGGACCAGTTACCCCGGTGCCAAGGCTGTTTAAGATTTATGCCGATGCAGCCGCCCAACCGATCGTTGTATCCGAAAATGCCTGCCACCGAAGACGGCATGTCGTAAAAGAAAATGCGCAACCCTGCAGCTTCTTCGAGCAAGGCGCGCAGATCACTGATAGGCGCGTCACCGAGTCCCAGCCGGTTTCGTTCTTCCTGTGCCACGTCTTCAGCCAGTTGCTCCGCACTGATGTGCGACGGCGCCAGCGGATATTGCTGCGGATAATCGCGTGGCAGTGCCACCGAGCAAATCCGCTCCAAATCAAGATAATCCTCGGCCCGGGATTCCAGCTCGTGCGAAACGCGCAAGAGCTGATCCTCAGGAAAAGGCGTCTCCAGTCGGCTATTTGGCAGAGCAGCACGGAATTGGGGCGCCAAGGCCTCTGTAAAGGGGCTCTGTTTGACAAGCCCGGACACGCTTCGGCCGTAGCAACTGGCGAATGCCAAAAGCCCCTCGGGCGTTACTCGGCGCTCCCCTTTCTCAATTGCGACCACGGTGGTTCGTCCGTACCCGAGTCGATCTGCAACCTCTTCCTGCGTAAAACCACAAGCCCGGCGAGCATCCCTCAGGCGCTCGCCAACAATCTTGGGGTCAAGTTTTTCCAAAACGTTTTCAGACATTTGATGATCAAGTATTTTGTTAAGCTGCCCTTAGGTGCCGGCCAAGGGCGGCGCGACCACTGAACGCCCTCCACTCCGCTGCATGGCCCCTTAAAAGCTGTAAGAGTGACTGGCGAACCTCTTTCCCTAGTGTCAGACTGCAATGATAAGCGATGGAATGCGTCGCCGTTCGCGGTCTGCGTCGCGGCCCAACGGGCCGCCAGAACCCAGCCCAGGGCTGAGGCCGGCAGGCCGATGCCCTGGGGCCTCATTCCCACCGCCCGCCCCGCGCCCTGAAAGGGCGCTACAGACCTC
>Ga0187850_10000558_pt1 | contig 47132 bp, 36 predicted proteins | sample June2016WEW_4_15_FD_132436 | JGI IMG/M metagenome (GOLD analysis project Ga0187850, IMG submission 132436) | Peatland microbial communities from SPRUCE experiment site at the Marcell Experimental Forest, Minnesota, USA - June2016WEW_4_150 | ecosystem: Environmental > Terrestrial > Soil >...
AAATATCGACAGCACCCTGCGCTGCAATACCGGTTCGAGGTAGATCAGCACGTTGCAGCAACTGATGAGGTCCAGGTTTGAAAAGGGCGGGTCCTGTGCCACGTTATGCTCTGCAAAAACGCAGGCATCACGGATGGTCTTCGCGACTCGCCAGCAGCGTCCCGACTTGGTGAAGAACCGCGTCATTCGTTCTGGCGGGAACTGAGCCAGCTTGGCTTCCGTGTATACGCCTGCGCGGGCTTTCTGGACCGCCTTTTCGCTGATGTCCGTGGCGAAGATCTGGATCGGAACACTCAGCCGCCGCTCGTCCAGGAATTCCATCCAAGAAATGGCAAGCGAATAGGCCTCCTCGCCAGTGGCGCACCCAGGCACCCAAGCCCGGAGCGGATTCTCGCGTCCTCTGCCGGCCACAAGGGCCGGGAAGACCTTTTCTCTCAACTCCTGGAAGACCGCGGGCTCCCGAAAGAAGGCTGTGACAGAGATCAAGAAGTCCTGGCATAACGCGTTTGCCTCCTCGCGGTTCTGCTCAAGCTCCTGGAGGTAGTCTTCCATCCTCTGGAATCCGCGGAGGGCCATGCGCCGCCGGATGCGACGCCTGACTGTACCGTGCTTGTAATGCGTGAAATCCACCCCGCTGGCGTTCCGCAACAGCCGGAATACGCCGTCCAGTTCGATCGCTGCATCACCTGGCTGCTCGATGGCCTTCCGCAGTTCCGGGGTAACAAATAACTGCCGCGCAAGGGCCACCAACTGGCGGGCGATCCCGGCCGGCGGCAGTACGAAATCTACCGCACCGGCCGCGATAGCGCTCCCGGGCATGCCGTCGAACTTCGCCGATCGCCTCTCCTGAGCGAACGTGATGCCACCTTCAGCCTTGATCGCCTGGAGGCCGAGGGTCCCGTCCGTTGCCGTTCCCGACAGAACGACGCCGAACGCCTGGCTGCCCCGGTCTGCCGCCAGCGCGCGCAGAAAAGAGTCGATCGGCATGTTCCGGCCACTGTCCAAGCGAGGCAGGGTGCGCAGAACTCCACCGGAAATGCCCAAATTGAATCCGGGTGGAATCACGTAAACGCGATTGGCCTCGGCTCGGGTTTCGCCCTTCACTTCGGCGACCGCCATCTTGGTCGCCTTGGCGAGCAACTCCTTCAGATGGCTCTCGTGCTTCGGATCGAGGTGCTGAATCAGCACAAACGCCATGCCGGTATCGTCCGGCAGATGACTGAGTAACTCGGTGAACGCCTCCAGTCCGCCGGCGGAGGCTCCTATGCCGACAATTGGGAATGAATTGCCTGGGGCGGGTTCCGCGACGGGTGGTCCCTGAAAAGGCGTTGGGGAGACGGTCTCCCCGGGAGCTTTCGCGGAGCTTTCCCGCGGATTGGGGGAGGCTCGCTTTCCAAGGGGCTCCGGCGCGCGCGCCGAACGCTCAGCCTTGCCGTGCCCACGTCCGACGGTCTTCTTTGCCACACGCCACCGATGCCTCTCTGGCTCGACGATCAGGCGCTATTCCAGCAGGTCCTTGATGATTTTGCCGATCTCCATGAATTGATCCAGCCCCGCGGGCTTGGTGATGAACCGTGCAACTCCGAGATCCATCAGCATAGCCCGGTCTCGCTGGGATTGAGAAGAGCTCCAAACACACACCGGCACTCCGGCAAGGTGTTGGGCGTCCCGGATCGCGCGCAAGATGTCTTCGCCGCTATACTTGGACAGGTGCAAGTCCACCAGAATCAGCTTCGGAACCGCCGCATCCGCGTAGGCGCCTTGCCTGCGAATGAAGGCCAGGGCCGCCCCCCCGTCCGCCAGGTGAACCAGCTCGAACCGCAGATCCTGCTTGTTCATGGCCCGCTCGAGAAGGAAGACATCCGAACTGTTGTCTTCAATCACGAGAACCCGGGCTGGAGGAACAACGTAAGCGTGTTTGATGCCCACTCCCATTTCGCCCACCGTCGCCGCCTCCTTATCTTATCTCCAAACCAACCGCGTTGGGCGCCGGTTCAGCGTTAGTCCGCTGACGCTCCTCCTCGCCAGGTGGTTTGGCGGAGCTCGCCACCGCCGCTTCCGATGGCACCTGTTTTGCTCTCACGACGAACCGTTTGGGCGCGGAACCTATGTATGCGAAAGGATAACAGGTCACCATGGTCAGAACGTTCTCGTGCGATGGAGCGAGCACCTCGACATTTTCCGGATCGACGACCGTCAGCGACTCGACCCGGTACTTGAAATTCCCTCTTGGCGTGGAGAACTGAATCTCGTCCCTGGGCCTCAAATCCTTCAGTCCCCGAAAGAACGTGTCACGGTGACCCGCGAGGCCGACATTTCCGGCTTGTCCTGGAAGCGCCGTCGATGGAATGTGGCCTACGGCGACGCGCAGTGTCCTTCGATCGACGCCTTCGCGTACCATCGCGGAGAACCGCAGCCTCGGAACCGACAGTCGTCCAATGACTGAAATCGGGAACGCGGGCTCCGGCGCCGGCATGGATTTGCGGGCAGCCTGAACCACACTCCCAGTCGGTGTTGTTTCAGGATTGGAGCCCGTAACGGAGGCACGGCTGCCAGCCGCGCGGTCGAATAACCGGCTTTCATACGCTTGGTATACAACCCGCTCCATGTATGTATAGCCGTACAGTCCAAGGGAAACGATCGCGAGAATCAGGAACAAGTACTGGCTAGCGCTCCAACGGGTGCGCCGCCTCCGGGAGTCCCCGCCTGGCTGGCAGCCCGTGGCGAAAGCCGGTTTCGCGGCCGGGAGCGGCGCGGAGTCGTTGATTCGCGGTGCCGGCCAATTCGGCTGCGAGACTTTCGCCACGGGGTCCCGGGGAGCGTGCGCGAATGAGATACGGACTTTCATGATCCCGGCTTCCGATTCGGATCGTCACCAGGAACCACCAAGGGACGCCTATCCGGAAGTAAGTAGGTCGTACGCGTGTGTACTACCAACTTGTCCCGGCCGGACTGCGAAGCAACCACTCTAACCTTCCGCAGAGAACCCTTGTCGCCAAGCCGAACCGGAACGTAGCCGATGGTGTAACGGGCCCGGATGTCGTGTGCGATTTCCTTGCAGATTCCGTCCACTTTAGAGAGCTGCTCCGGAAAGAAGGCCTCACCGCCGCTGACTTGGGCAAGGTGCTGAAGCAGGCCGGGGTTCCGGTCTCTATCGTTCTCATCAAAAATCCCAATGGTGTAAATAGTCGCGCGGGATTCCCGAACCATTCGCACCACATCCGCGGAGCCATGCACGCTATTGTTATCGCCGCCGTCGCTGACCAGCACGAGGGTCTTCCTGTCACGCGTGCCCTTTTCGAGATGGCTGAGGGAGAACAGGATAGCGTCGTAGAGAGCCGTCCTGCCTTCGGGCCTGCCCGCCGACAAAGCTCCCCGCAGTTGTTCGATATCGCTCGAGAATGGAATGCTCTCGGGGAGACCGCTCTTCACGCCGTCGCTGAAGTTCACGACGAACACTTCATCTTGCCGATTGCTCGCCTGAATGAACGCCAGCGCGGCCGCGATGACCTCTCGCTGCTTCGTCATCATACTGCCGCTGGTGTCGATCACCAAGCCTACCGTGACGGGCACGTCCTCGCTCCCAAAATGGGTAATCGCTTGGGGGTTCCCGTTCTCATAAACCCGGAAGTTGTCCCGCCTCAGGTTTGAGACGTGCCCACCGGCCGCATCTTTGACACTCACATCCAGAAGCACCAGTTCGGCGGTCGCGGTGAGTTTGAAGGGTTGTTCCAGTGGCGCGACCGCCGGTGTCTGCCCACTGAGTGCTTTCAGTGCTAACGCCAGCCCCAGGGCGAGAATGTGTTCGGCACGTATGCATCTTGTCCAGCGCATAAAGTCTCTTGGGCCGGCGCCCCCGTCGCGCCGAGGTCTCCGTAGTTCGAGACCGCGGCGGGTTGGCACAACTTGCTCGCCTCCTGCTTGTCTGCCGTACCGGAAGTGCCTACACCGCTCCCTCACGGTCGCGGCTCGGCTACTGAGCCGCGCGCGTAAGCAAGCGGTCAAGGCACTTCAACACGACACTAGGAGGAGCGCCTGGAACGAATTCTCAGGGCCGCAAAGGCAGCCGAAGAGAGGAGTCCGACCAAGCCGATCAGCGGCATGAAGCCGGCGGTATGCGGCAGTTTCTCCTGCACTGGTTCGGGTGTCGGCACAGCCGCCACCTCAACTGCTTTCTGAGGCTCGACGGCGGGTGCTGGCGCCGGCGCCGCTACCACCACTGGGCTGGTCTTGCCGCTTTCGTCCACAATCACGACAGGCGCCGTCTTCAACTCCTCTGGTGCGGCCGTCTCAACTTCGATTGCTGGCACGGGGGCCTTCACGAAAGCTGCGATCTCCACGGCCTTTGGCTTGGAATATGCGAACTCCTGCCCGAAATTGTCTCCCGGGTAGAACCACGCCCGAAGCGCCCTGGGCTGGCCAACCGGAACTTCCCAGTACTGCAGTACGGTGTTCCCCGTGGGCTGCAGGCGGTAGTTCGGAATCGCAAGGATCGTCGTAATGACATGCTGCTGATCCTTGTCAAAGACCCGAACGATGTGCCGGTCCGACATGGAGTCCACCAGCACCATCACATATTCCCCCGGTTCGAGGATTACGATGTGGTCCGGGGTACAGCAGGACGGCATTTGAATTCGCTCATTCACCGTCAGAATGGTTTTCTTGTTCCAGGTGTCCGCCTGAACAGTTGGCGCCAGCGCGACGCTGATAAGGCCCGCGAAGGCCGCCAGTGCAAAACTCTGTGCGTGTTTCATTTTGTCTCGATCTCCTTTTTGCCCGTCACGCTCCTCTCAGCAGTTTCGGAGCCAAAGCGGAAACTCTCCGGAACCGCGAGTGAAACGTCCACACGCCCTCGCCTTGATCTGCTGTTCCGGGTAGGTTTCAGGCAGATCCTGCACTCCCGATGGCAACATCTGCACGCGCCTTAGCGGGCTTTGGCTCTCTCCTCGCGATTGCGCTCTAGATTGGGGACTGCGGACCGGAATAACATTGGCACCGCTCGTGCAACAGGATGCACGTCGCCCGGAAAACCCGGAGGGTAACCCGGCCGACAGGAGAGGTGAGGAATGAAACTGATCACAACGGCTACCGTGGCTCTCGCTCTTGGGATGCTGGGCCTGAATCTTGTCCCGACAGCTTCGGCAACCAGCCACAAAGAAGCGAAAACGGTACAAAAAAGCCTTAGCGACAAAGGTTTCTATAACGGGCCCATCGATGGTCTCGTGGGGCCTCAGACACGAGCTGGCATTCGTCAGTACCAGGAAGCGGAGGGTCTGCCCGTCACCGGGCGCCTGGATGAGGCAACGGCCGGAAAACTGGGAGTGGGACCGGAATCGATCGGCGGCGGCTTCAAGGGCGCCGGGCAGGAGGTAGGAAAGGGCGGCCAGGAAGTTGGTCACGAGATGAAGCAGGGCAAGCCCCTGGCAGCCGGCAAAGAGTTTGGGAAGGGAATGGGCCGCGCGGGCGAGAAGGTTGGGAAAGCCGTCAAGAAGTCGGTCACAACCGATAGCGACCGGGGGGATCGAGAAAAGAAGCAGTAAGTCGCGATTCAGGACGCCGCCGGCGAGACGAACGAAGCTGGCGCCGGCCGGCGCACAATCCGGCCTGGCGAATCGGTTAGAACCGGACTTTCGCAGTTCGCGCCGGTCTTCCGCCAGTTTGGCGGTGCGCCGCAACCGCGTGTGGGGCGGAGCTACCCTCCTTTCAGCCAGCGGAACCTCCGGCATCCTGCCCACAGCGATGCATCTGAAAACGCACCGGCGGAAGAAGGACGGCCAGGAGCATCGCTACTTCAGCGTGGTCGAGAACCGGCGCCTGCGTCTCTGCACCACGTGGCCGGCGCGGACGCCCGGGAGCGTGAGTGAGTTACCGAGCCTCGCAAAATGCGGTGACAGACAGCACCGTCCACGCGGCGCGGAAAGCGCGCCTTGGGACTTCGAAGCTCTTCCGGCCGCCGTAGTGCATCCGGGCGTGCTCGGATGAGGTTATCGTCAACTGGAACGGTCCCGAGCTGTTGATGTTCTCGATAGCCTCATAGCGCCAGGTTTGCGGTTCATGTGATACGGTGGTGCACGCCCGTCGGCCGGTACCCCTCTTCCGCTATCGCATGCAGCCCGGCACCACCCGGCGCCAAGGAGTGGGTAAACGGAGATTCGCCCGGCTGGCTTGACCGGTTTGCATTCCATCGGGCGCGAGCGGCCGCACAGGCCGACACCGGCCACGTGGTGCTGAGATCCCGTCGCGATCCCGTTTACCGTTGAGGACCATTCACGAGTCAGAAGAGCCGTCCAGTGGTCACTGACAATCCGGACAACGCCGCTCTTGCGGACCGTACCATTCACATCCGCGACGGCGTGGTGGTTTGCGACGGCGAGCGCGATCAGCGCAGCGCGGGCTTCCGAGTCTCATAGTTGGTTCGCGGCAAGGCCGCAAAACGAACTGAGCGGCTCAGGACGGGAGCGGCTTGGGACCACCCTCCTCTCGCTCTCGCCGGATATTGTACTTTTCCATCCGGTAGATCAGCGTTTTCCGGCTGAGGTCCAGATAGCGGGCCGCCTGTGTCTGGTTCCAGTCGAACTTCTTCAGCGCCCGGAGAATTAGTTCCTTCTCGACGGCATCCAGGCTGATCCCCTGTGGCGGAAGATCCAGGCGTAATTCCTCAAGCACCGGCCGCTCGCGGCGGAGGAACTCGGGCAGATCGTTTACGGTAATCTCGTTCCCGCGTGTCAGCACGACCAGCCGTTCGATGACGTTCTCCAGTTCGCGGATATTCCCGGGCCACCGGTACCCACAAAAATGGGGGAGCAGTGAAGCAGGTAAGGCCAGGTCCGGCCGGCCGTGCTTTTCTTTTGCCTTGATGAAGAAGTGCTCGACGAGTTCCGGGATGTCCTCCGGTCTCTCGCGCAGAGACGGCAGCTCCAGAGGTATCACCACCAGCCGGTAGTACAAATCTTCGCGGAACGTGCCGTCCTCGATCATCGCCTGGAGATTGCGGTGGGTGGCGGCGATGATTCGCACGTCCACGCTGGTCGTCTCCGCGGCGCCGACCTTTTCAATTTCGCCCTGCTGGAGCAGTCGCAACAGCTTGACCTGGAGTTCCACCGGCATTTCCCCGATCTCGTCCAGGAACAGCGTGCCGCCGTCGGCGGCTTCAGCCCGGCCTTTCTTGTGGGCCACGGCCCCGGTGAACGACCCTTTGACATGCCCGAAGAGCTCCGACTCCAGCAGGTCTTTGGGGATCGTACCGCAGTTGATCGTTACGAAGGCATTCTCCCTGCGGGGGCTGTTGAAGTGGATTGCCTTGGCCAGCAGTTCCTTCCCCGTGCCAGTTTCACCGCGGACGAGCACGGTCGAGCTGGTCTCGGCGGCTCGCGAAGCCATATCGAGCACCGACAGCAGGGAACTGGAACGGCCCAGTATATTTTCGAAGCCGTACTTGCTATCCAGGCTCGTGCGAAGCGCCTGGACCTCCTGGCGCAGTTGCACGTGCTCCAGAGCGCGTCCGATCGTGAGCTTCAGCTCCTCGATGTGGACGGGTTTTGTGACGTAGTCGTAGGCGCCGGCCCGCATCGCCTCCACGGCGGTCTCAATCGTCCCGAACGCGGTGACCACGATGACGACGAGCTCCGGGTAGTCCGCGCGGATTCGCTTCAGTAGCTCAAGCCCCGACATGCCCGGCATTTTCAGGTCGGTGACGACCAGCTCGACCGGCCTTTTCTGGAGGAGTTCGAGGGCCTCCTGACCGGAGGCAGCGGTCAGCACTTGGTAACCGCCCTGCTGCAGTTGGACCTCCGTCACCCTCCGGAGGCTTTCGTCGTCGTCCACTACCAGAATGCGATTCCGCTGCAATGTTCTCTCCCGAGTCCCGAACCTCTACCTGCCGAACGCAGCCATGACCGCTTGGAACGGCAGCACCTCACCGCCATGTTCGCGCGCGAACTGCGTTGCCTCGCTTCGCTGGCCAAAAGCCAGCAGGCTCGGTGAGCACCGATCGTAGAGGACACCGGCGGGTCGTTTGTCGGCATCGATCATGTCATGGGCCCGCGCGCACATGTTCACATCGCTTCCTTTCACCAGGTAGGCGTCGTTCGGCGAGAGCTTCGCCCCGGTGAGGAAAGCAGTCAATTCCGTGATCCGCACCGGCTTGCCCTCCTGCTCATGTTCGGAAAGCGCACATGCCGGGCAGCAAAACAGCAGGGAGCGCCCCTGGGCGACGGCGACGGTCCTCGAATGAGCGTGGATCGGTCTCTGGCAGGCATAACAACTCTCCGGTTGCGCGCCACGGTAAACCCTGAATCCGGCGTATCCGAGCGCGACTGCAACAGCGGCGATCGCGATCGCCACAAACCAGCGTGTGCTTGTCATGAATTGTAACTCCTCGCAGGCAGCACAATGGAAAACGTCATGCCCCGGTCCGGGTTCGGCTCCGCGGTGATCGCGCCGCCGTGCTGCGTGACGATTTGATGCGCCACCGATAGCCCCAGGCCCGTGCCGTTCTCCTTGGTCGTGAAAAACGGGTCGAAGATCTTCTCCAAATCCTGAGCAGGGATGCCGGGGCCCTCATCTCTGACCGATATCCTCACGTTGCCATCCGACGCCGTGACCGAGAGTTCGATTGAGCCTCCGCCCGCCATCGCCTGTATGGCGTTGATCGTCAGGTTCAGAATCACCTGTTTCAATTGCTCCGGATCGCATTGAACGTGCGGGGGCGACGGAGGAACGCGGCGTTCCAGGGTGATTCCGCTGCGCTCTGCGGTGGGAGCGACCAGACTGGTGACGGACTCGATGAGACGGGCGGGGTCAACCAACTGCAATTCCGGTTTCCTTGGTCTGGCGAAGTCCAGCAGGTTCGTCAGAAGCCGGTTGAGCCTGCGTGATTCCTTGCGGATCACCCCGAGAAACTCCTGGCGCATCTCGTCGGAGATGTGCGGCTGCTCGAGGATGTCGGTAGAGCCCTCGATGCTCGCCAGCGGGTTGCGGATCTCGTGCGCCAGGCTTGCCGAGAGATGCCCGATGGCGGAGAGCCGGTCGGCACGCTTAAGCTGCTCGAAACTGTCTTGCAGCTCACGGTATACCTTGCTGAGCTGTTGCGTGGCCGCCTCCAGCTTTTCCCGTTGCTTCCGTTCGCGGTCGGCCAGCGCTCCCGTAACCGCGCCGACCAGGAAGAAGAGAATGATCTCGGCGTATTGGTTCATCGCGTAATCGGGCATGTGGTGCCATGCCATGAGAATGTGCGGGATGTACAGAATCGCCGACAGGAGTGAGGCGGCCAAGCCGCCGCGCCAGCCGAAGTAGATTGCCGAATAGACGATCGGCAGATAGTAGAGCCGCTGGAAAAGATTGTGCCAAAGGATCAGCGAAGGCGGCGTCAGGAAATGGAGCAGCGAAGCCGCCGCGATGCCGAGTGCTACGACCGATACCCGCGCGTATATCGCCCTCTTGCTGGTGACATCCATTTCGGCAAGACCTGCTACAGTGACGCTCTTAACCATTCTCGCTCTTCTAGGGCACCTGCCACTCATGCATCGGTGGCAACGTATTGAGCACGCCACGCACCAATCGCAGCGCCATCGGATTCTCAGGAGCTTCTGTTCCGCAGACGCCGGGCCGAAGCTCGGCAGCAGCCTGAAAGGGCTGCCCCACGTCAGCACACTAGGCCGTTATGCGGCAATGCGGGCGGGCATCTGCCCGAAATGGGGCAGGTTACTCGGCTGCTGCCGGAGCGCGGGGCCGACTTTTGCGCGCCAGGCTCAGGTTTGGCTGGGTTGGCATGGCGAATGCATGAAGTCTCGAAGAAAGGATGAACCCGTGAAGGTGCGATCGATTGTCGCCGGAGCCGTCTTTGTTTCGGCTTCGGGGGTGTTCGCCTGGGGCCAGCAGCAGCCCCTGAAGTTGGATGAGTTGCTTGCTGAAGCGCTCCGCGGCAATCCGGAGATTCTGGCCGCACAAAAGCGGTACGAGGCGGCTCGACAGCGCCCCACGCAGGAAAGCACGCTGCCGGAGCCGATGTTCTCCCTCGGTTACCAGAGCACGGGCAGTCCAAGACCGTTCGCCGGCCTCGGCAAGGATCCGCTGGCGAACGCGGGATTCATGGTGTCTCAGGAGTTCCCCTTTCCGGGCAAGCTCGGCCTGCGTGGTGGCATGGCCACCAAGGAGGCCGAAGCGGAGTTCCAGCAGTATCAGGCCGTGCAGTTGAACGTGGTTTCGCGGTTAAAGCAAGCCTACTACCGCCTGTACTACGCGTACGCCGCCTCCGATGCCTTGAGTCGCAACCGGGATCTGCTCAAGAAGCTCCTGCGCGTGACGGAGGTGCGCTACACGGTCGGCAAGGCGGCCCAGCAGGACGTCTTCAAGGCTCAAACGCAGGTCGGCATTCTTGAGACGCGCCTAGTGAAGCTGGAGTTGGAGCGCAACAGCGCCGAAGCCGAGATCAACAGCCTGCTGAACCGCGCGGCCGGAACGCCTGTGCCACGGCCGGAAGACCTCAAGCCCAAAGACTTCGCGCTGAACCTGAACGAGCTCTACAACAGCGCGCGCACGGAATCGCCCATGCTGCGCCGGGAGCAGAAGATGATCGAGCGCACGGAGCTGGCGCTGAACCTGGCGCGCAAAGACTATTACCCCGACTACACTCTCACGGCGGGCTACTTCAATCAGGGCTCTATGCCGCCGATGTACATGGCGCGCGTGGATTTCAAGCTGCCGGTCTATTTCTGGCGCAAACAGCGTGCGGGCGTCGCCGAACAGGCCAGCAACGCCGTCCAGGCGCGGCGCACTTATGAAGCGACTGACCAGAGCCTGCGGTTCCGCATTAAGGGCGACTACCTGATGGCGCAGGCGTCATGGAAGCTGATGGAGCTTTATGGCAACACCGTAGTCCCGCAGGCCAGCCTGGCGCTCGAGTCCTCTCTATCCACCTATGAGACCGGAACCGTCGATTTCCTTTCGGTGCTGACCAATTTCACCACAGTCCTCGATTACGAGGTGAACTACTGGGAGGAATTCGCAAACTACTACCAGGCGCTCTGCCGGCTTGAAGAGATGACCGCACAGAAGTTGACGGATTGAGGCTGCGATGAAGGCTCTGAAGACGATTCTCCTCCTGGTTCTGCTGGCGGCCGCGTTTTTCGGCGGCTACGCCTATAAGAGTTGGTTCCGCTCCTCCGGCACGGCGAACACGGCTGCGGGCGGCCGCAAGATCCTCTACTACGTGGATCCGATGCACCCGGCTTACAAGTCCGATAAGCCCGGCATTGCGCCGGACTGCGGCATGAAGCTGGAACCCGTCTACGCCGATGGCGGTCCGGCAGCCACTGCGAGCACCCAGCCGAAGGGTAAGATCCTGTACTACCGCGACCCGCAGAATCCCGATTTCAAGTCCGATAAGCCGGGGCTGAATCCCGGGACCCGCAACGAGCTCGAGCCGGTTTATGAGAACGACCACTCGACGTTTCCGGTCGGCACGGTTCAGATCAGCCCCGAAAAACAGCAGTTGATTGGCGTGAAGTACGGAACAGCCGAAGTGACGGGCGGCTCCGAGACCATTCGAGCCGCGGGCAAAGTGACCTACGACGAGACCCGGATCGCGCATGTGCACACGAAGTATGAAGGCTGGATCGACAAGGTGTACGTCGATTTCATCGGCAAGCTCGTGGAAAAGGGCCAGCCGCTGTTGACGATATACAGTCCGGACCTCCTGGCCTCGCAGCAGGAACTGCTGTTGGCCGTGAAGGCGAAAGAAGTCATGCGCAAGAGCACGCTGGAAGGCGTCATTGACCAGAGCGAAACGCTGTTTCAGGCCGCCAAACGGCGGCTCGAGCTCTGGGATCTCAGCGAGGCGCAGATCCAGCAGGTGCTCGCCACGGGCCAGCCGATCAAGAACATCACGCTCTACTCGCCGATCGGCGGCTACGTTCTGGAGCGCAAAGCGTTCTCGCAGGTGAAAGTAATGCCCGACACCGACCTTTACACGGTGGCGGACCTGAGCAGGGTCTGGATCATGGCGGACGTGTTCGAATACGAGGCTCCGAACATCCGCGTCGGCGAGGCAGCGCGAATTGAGTTGTCGTACTACCCCGGAAAATCGTTCGGCGCCAGGGTCACTTACATACAGCCGCAAGTGGACCCGATGACGCGAACCCTCAAGGTGCGCCTGGAAGCCGACAACCCTGGGATTGTGCTGAAGCCAGACATGTACGTGGACGTGAAAATCCAGGTCGCGTCCGCGGCCACCCTCACTGTCCCTTCGGATGCGGTGCTGGACGCCGGCAACAAGAAGACTGTCTTCGTGGACCGCGGCAACGGGTATTTCGAGCCGCGGACAGTTGAGATCGGTGAACAGAAAGGCGAACGCATCACGATCCTCAGCGGGCTCAAGGCTGGTGAGCGCATCGTGACCTCCGCGAATTTCTTGATCGATTCCGAGAGCCAGATGAAGGCCGCGGCGTCAGGCATGGGCGGCATGGCCGGGATGCCCGGAATGGCCAACCCTGAAACGCCTGCGAGGCCGCCGAAACCTCCCGCAGGAAAGTCCGATGCTAAGGGGATGGCCGATATGCCGGGGATGGAAGGCAAAAAGCAGTGATTAACCGGGTCATTGAGTTCGCCGCGCACAACAAGTTCATGGTCTTCATCCTGATCGGCGCGGCCGTGTTGTACGGGCTGTGGTCGATGAAGACCGTGCCGCTGGACGCGATCCCGGACCTTAGCGATACGCAAGTGATCGTGTACTCGAAGTGGGATCGCAGCCCGGACATCATGGAAGACCAGGTCACCTACCCGCTCGTCACGGCCATGCTGGGCGCCCCGAAAGTGAAGGACGTCCGCGGGTTCTCCGACTTCGGTTACTCATACGTCTACATTATTTTCGAGGAAGGTACGGACATCTATTGGGCTCGGTCCCGGACGCTGGAGTATCTCTCGGGAGTGTTGCCCCGCCTTCCGCAAGGCGTTCAAACCGAGCTTGGGCCCGACGCCACCGGGATCGGCTGGGTCTTCCAGTACGCCCTGGTGGACACCAGCGGGAAACACTCGCTTGCCGATCTGCGGTCGTATCAGGACTGGTATCTCCGGTATTACCTGAAATCGGTTCCGGGCGTGGCGGAAGTGGCGCCGCTGGGCGGTTTCGTGCGCCAGTATCAGGTCAACGTCGATCCCAACAAGCTGCAAACGTACAACATCGCAATCAACAAGGTGGTGGACGCCGTGCGCGCCGGCAATAACGACGTCGGCGGCCGGCTCGTCGAGTTCACGGGCGCCGAGTACATGGTTCGTGGCCGAGGGTACGCGAAATCGACGGACGACATCGCAAGAATCGTCCTGGCGCGCAGCCAGAACGGCGTCCCCATCCGCGTGCAGGACGTGGGGAATGTGACGCTGGGCCCCGACATTCGCCGCGGCGTCGCCGACTGGAACGGGACGGGCGACACCGTCGCCGGTATCGTGGTCATGCGCCAGGGTGAGAATGCGCTCGATGTCATTGAGCGTGTGAAACAGAAGCTCAAGGACATCGAGCCGGGTATGCCGCCGGGAGTCAAGGTGGTCACCGCCTACGACCGTTCCGACCTCATCCTCCGCTCCATAGAGAACCTGAAGCACACCTTGACGGAGGAGCTGATCATTGTCGCCATCGTCATCCTGATCTTCCTCTGGCACATCCCGAGCGCGATGATCCCCATCATCACCATCCCGGTCGCGGTAATCATCGCGTTCATCCCGATGAAGATGATGGGGCTCACGTCGAACATCATGTCGCTCGGCGGCATCGCGATTGCCGTCGGCGCCATGGTCGACGCAGCGATTGTCGTCGTCGAGCAGACGCACAAGAAACTCGAGGAGTGGGAACGCACCGGACGCAAGGAAGACTACCACACGGTGGTTGTGAACGCCGTGAAGGAGGTGGGCGGGCCGAGCTTCTTCGCTCTGCTGGTGATTGCCGTTTCGTTCCTGCCGGTCCTGACGCTGGAAGCGCAGGAAGGCCGCCTTTTCAAGCCCCTCGCTTATACCAAGAACTTTTCGATGATCATTGCCGCCGTTCTGGCGATCACGCTCGACCCAGCGATGCGGCTTGTCTTCACGCACATGAAGAATTTCGAGTTTCGGCCGCGCTGGCTGGCGCGCGCGACCAGTGCCGTGCTCGTCGGCAAGATTCACTCCGAGGAGAGTCACCCGATCAGCAGGATCCTCATCAAGGTGTACGGACCGGTGTGCGCCTGGTCGCTACGCTGGAAGTGGTTCGTGATCGCCGGCGCGGTGGCGACGGTCATTCTGACGGTCCCGGTGTTCGAGAAGCTCGGATCCGAGTTCATGCCGCCGCTCGACGAGGGGTCCCTGCTGTACATGCCCAGTACGCTGCCGGGCATCTCGGTAACCGAAGCGCAGAGGCTCCTCCAGATCCAGGACCGGATCATCAAGTCCTTCCCCGAGGTGGACACCGTGCTCGGCAAGTCGGGCCGCGCCGAGACCTCGACAGACCCGGCGCCCTTCTCGATGATGGAGACGGTGATCAATCTCAAGCCGCCCCAGGGGTGGCGAAAAGTAAACACATGGTACGATTCCTGGGCTCCCAAGTGGCTCAGGCCGGTCTTGGGCCGTATCACGCCCGACCACATCTCGACTGAGCAACTCGTCGATGAGATGGACCAGGCGCTGAAGATTCCCGGAACTTCCAATGCCTGGACGATGCCGATCAAGGCCCGCGTAGACATGCTGACGACCGGCATCCGCACGCCCGTTGGAATCAAGATCTACGGCGCCGACATCAAGAAGATCGAGGAGCTCGGCACCGAGATCGAGTCCATCCTGCCCAAAGTGCAGGGAACGCGCAGCGTCTTTTCCGAGCGCACCAGCGGCGGGTACTTCCTCGACTTCAACTGGAAGCGCGACGAACTGGCGCGCTACGGCCTGACGATCGACATGGTACAGGACGTGGTCATGTCGGCGGTGGGCGGCGAAAATGTCACCACGACCGTGGAAGGCCGCGAGCGCTACGCGGTCAACGTGCGGTACATGCGCGACTATCGCAGCGATATCAACAAGCTGAAGCGCGTACTGGTCTCGACGATGGACGGGCAGACACAAGTGCCGCTCTCACAGTTGGCCGACGTCAAGCTGGTGAGCGGACCGGCGATGCTGCGCGACGAGAATGGCATGCTGAATGGCTACGTCTACGTCGATGTGGCCGGCCGGGACATCGGCAGTTACGTCGCCGCCGCCAAGGAGGCGATCCGCGACAGCGTGAAGTTGCCGCCGGCTTACTCGTTCATATGGAGCGGCCAGTATGAGGCGATGCAGCGTGTTCGCGAGCGGCTGAAGATCGTGCTTCCGGTAACGCTCTTCCTGGTCCTGATGCTGCTCTACTTGAACACGAGATCCATGGCCAAGACCATGATTATCGTTCTGGCGGTCCCGTTCTCGGCAGTGGGCGCGATCTGGTTCCTGTACCTGCTCGGCTACAACATGAGCATCGGCGTCTGGGTCGGGCTCATCGCCCTGTTGGGTGTGGACGCCGAGACCGGCGTATTCATGCTGCTGTATCTGGATATCGCCTACGACGATGCCCGGAAGGCGGGACGGCTCCGCAGTTTGACAGACCTGCAGGCCGTGATCATGCACGGGGCCGTCAAGAGAATCCGTCCGAAGTTCATGACGGTTGCAGTCATGTTCATGGGGCTGGTTCCGATCATGTGGTCCGCGGGCGCCGGCGCGGATGTGATGAGGCGCATCGCCGCTCCGATGATCGGCGGCATCTTCACGTCATTCATTCTGGAGTTGGTGGTCTACCCGGCAATCTACGAGGTTTGGAAATGGAATTTCGAAGTCAAAAAGCAATTGGCGCGCTCGTAGCGGCGGTTCTCGCGGCGGCGCCCCTGGCGCTGGGCGAACCCCCGTATCGCTATGCAGCGCGGCACGACCATCTGAGAAAGGGCGGCGGTGGCAGCCTGGTGATCGACGACCAGGGCGTGTCGTTCGAGGAGGCCGGCAAGAAGGGAAAGAAGTCCACGCACGCCTGGCAGTGGGCGTACAGGGACATTCAGCAACTCGAGATGGCGCCCAAGACGCTGCGGGTTCTCACGTATAAGGACAACAAGTGGAAGCTCGGAGCCGATCGCGAGTACCGGTTCGACCTCACGGGTGGGGAGAGCTTCACCGACGCGTACGCGTTCTTGAAAGACCGCCTCGACCAGCGATTCGTCGCCGTGTTACCGGACGCGGCCGTCCAAGCGAAGTGGGAGCCTCCGGTCAAGCACCTGCTGCGGTTCGGAGGTTCGGAAGGCGTACTCGGCTTCGGCGAGGACCGGGTCGTCTACACGACGGACCGAAAAGACGAGTCGCGGACCTGGCGGATCGCCGACATCGACAACATCAGCAGCAGCGGCCCGTACCAGTTGACGATCACGACGTTCGAGCGGGCCCGGTCCCACTACGGCAACCTCAAGGGCTTCAACTTCCAGCTCAAGGAGAAGCTCGACGACAACCGCTACAACGAGCTTTGGATGAAAGTGAACCAGGCCAAGGGCCTGAAGATTCTGGACACCTATCGAGGAAGGAACACAGGAGAATGAAACGAATTACGCTATTGTTCATGACTGGCGCGCTGCTTCTTGCGACCGCGGAGAAGGGGACCTTCACCGGGGTGATCACCGACACGATGTGCGGCGCCAATCACAAGCCGATGAATGTGTCGCCCGACAGCAAGTGCGTGCTGGAATGCGTAAAGCACGACAAGAGTGTCAAGTTTGCGCTGTACGACGGCAAGAACGTGTACACGCTCAGCGACCAGCAGACCCCCGAGAAGTACGCCGGCCAGCGAGTAAAGATTTCCGGCACGCTATACGAGAAAACGAAGATCCTCCAGGTGGACTCGATCGAGCCCGCTGCCGGCGGCATGGAGATGCCGCTGCAGCCGTCCGGACACTCGGGGCATTCAGGCCACTCGGGCTATTGAGGTCGGTTTCAGCGTGGCGCCCCTTTACTTCTTTCGCGGGGGGCGGGGCACCGGAAGAGACGAATCGAGGGCGTTCCGTTTCAAGCCGAGCGCAACCAGGTCGAGCCGCGCCTGCTTTCGCATCACGCCGATGTCGCGGTGCTGATTCGGAATCCGCGCCACCGCCTTTTCGTACCATTCGCGGGCGGCGTCGATTTCGCCGAGCAGGAGAAACGCCTCGGCCTTGGTGGCCAGTTCCCAGGGGTCGAGATCCGCCTCTTGCTTCGGCTCGAGCGCATCCAGAACCTGCTGCGCGATCTTGCGCGACTCTTCCGGCCGGCGCCGCCACAGCGCCAGGGCGGCCGCATTGATGCCGTTGTACGTATCGCCGCTGCGGTCGAATGCGGCGCGATAAAGGTTGTGCGCAGCGATCAGGGCTGCGTCGTCGCGGTCTTCCAGCCATCGGAGCTTGTAGCTTGCAGCGAGCAAGCCGGCCGTCTCGGGATCCACGTGCCCGGCCTCGTAAAGCTCGCGCAGGATCTGGAGGGCCTCATCACGCCGATCCAAGGTCCGCAACGCCAGGGCCCGGAGTTGTCTGGCTCGCACACCATCGCCCGCCGTTTCGAGCACTTCGAGAGCCCAGTCAGCCCGCGGAAACGAGAGCAGTGTTTGCGCCACCAACAGGGAGGCGGAGCCGGCGGCTAAGCCGGTGCTCCGCCAGGTCTTCCACAACTCGTACACCCGCTCCGCGCTGACCCCGGCGGCGGCACGGACCTTCACGACCAGTTCGTCCGTGGGCCCCTGCTCCGCTCGCACGATCCGACTCTCCGGCGACTCCGGCGCGGGAGGAGTGCGCCCCACCAGCGCCCACAGGAGCCGGTTGAGGCTCTCGCCCTCGGGCGCCGCCTTGCCGATGAAGTCCAGGTACGATTGCGCGGCCAAGTTTGGAGGCAGCGGGCTCGAATCCAGGCGAAGCGGAACTACCTGGAAGCCGCGGTCCTCGGTCGAGCGCTTCAGCAGGCTGTTGGCTTCCTGTTGACACCTCGGAGAATCCAGCCAGCCCCGGCTTATCAGCATAATGCCCGCGCGGCTCTTGGCCAGGACTTGTTGCAGGCTGTTGGCCAGATCGTCTCCCGGCGCCAGTTCCCGCAGGTCGATGAAGTTGCGGAAGCCGAGTCCCTCCAGGCGGCAGACGAGTCCCAGCGCAAAGGCCCGGTCCGTCGAGCAGTAACTCACAAAGGCGTGGTACTCGCCGGCGCGAAGCGGTGGAATCTGGTCGGCGATGGACGCTACCACGGGGGGCTCGACCTGCTCGATGGCGGGCGCGGCGCCCAGCAGCTCGAGCACTACGCGGGACGGGGTGCAATACACGATGCCCAGGGCCGGGCGTCCGGGGTTGTCGGGGTCGGAGAGGACGCGCTTGATGTGGCCCACCACCACCCCTTCCACCAATACCGGGCTGCCCGAAAACCCGTGCAGTGGCGCCGCCATGCCGGCGGCGACCTCCGGGGAGAACAGCACCAGCGCCGGATGCCCGAGGTCGTCCTGATGCTCGGGATCGAGCACCTCGCCCTCCAGCGGCAGCCCCTCCGTTCTTGCCAGGCCGACAAAGCCGAACCCATCCCAGACGGCCTTGCGCGCACACCGGCCCGCAAGGGGCAGGGGCGTGGCGCCGGCGAGCGGCAGGTCGAGCTTCAGCAGCGCGGAATCGCCGACGGCTTCCTTCTTCAGAACCGTCGCGTTCCGCGAATCGGCCCCGAAATGAACAATTACCTCCTCCCCCTCGGCGACGCTCTGCACCACGTGCTCGCACGTGGCCATGCGATCGATCGCCACCAGGTACGCGGTGCCTTGGCCGCCGTCGGGCGTCTCCACCCGGCCGCAGGCGGCCTTCATCGTCTTGAAAAAGTCGTCGTCCATCGCGGATTCTCCCGTCAGGGTGTGTAGATCAGGCTCGCAAGCTGGCCGTTGGGCACGGGCGCGGGTTCCTCCGGTTCGCTGAACAGATACACATCGGCGGATTTCACCTGTTGGCCCTCGATCTCAATCCGCGCGAAGGTCGGGATCTGCTCGCGGTAGCGGTCCGTACGGTTGGCCTCCAGGTCGTCGGAGAAGCGTTCCAGTTGCGCCCGCCCTTCTTCCTCCTTGCCGTTCAGAACAGCCTCGGGGAACCGCATCAGGTCCGCCCAGGTGCCGGTGTTCAGATACACAGCGCCCCCATTGGAGAGAGGATCGTCCTTGGGACCGGCGGGGTTCCCGCTCGAATCCAGCGGGACACGCTTGACCGCGTGCGTGTGCCCGAATACCACGACCCGGAAGCCACGCCGGACCGCAACCTGCGCCGCCCGCAGATACCTCTCGTCCTCGCGGTTCACGTCGAAGTTCTGCCGGTGCTCCTCGATGTGGGCGCGGATTCCGCGGTAGAGCAGATCGAACTCCTTGGCCCGCGCCGCTTGCGAGGTGGCCGTTCGCAGCCGGTTCCACAAATCCCCTGCGCGGCTCACGAAACTCACTTGCTGCGCGTCTCCGCCGGCGGCAAGGTTGGCCGCCAATTGCAGCAGTTCCCGGTCCTTCCTCACCTCGGGTTCTTCGGCGATGTTGGATGGGTCCAACGGCCTGCCGGTCGCGTCGAATCGCACCCGGGCCGATTGTCGGGCCAACTGCGCGATCTTCGGAACCGCGCGCATGGACGAAGGGTCGAGCACGGCGAGCATGGGGATGGCGCCGGCGTTCTCAGGCTTGAGCAGGTCAACAAAAGGGAAGTGCGCCTTCAGCGGATTCATGACCTGCTGAACGAGCTGGCTGCCCGCCGGCGGCGGAAACTCGGGCGGCGGCTCCCGCCGCGAAAGGGCCGAGCGCAGCTCCCGAAGCTGGTCGTGCCGCACGGCATTCCAGTTGTCGTAGCGATTGCCGTGCTCGATCAGTACCGGGCCGGCGACGAACGCCTGGTTGTCGTAGATGAAATCGACCGACCCGTGCCCCAATCGCTCGAGCAACAGCCGGCGCGGACCGGGCAGCGAAAGCTCGATGTCGTGGTTGCCCAGCAGAATGGTCATGCGCACACCGGCGGAGACCGCCTCATGCAGGCCGTCCCACACCGCCGCGGTACGGCTCATCACGCGCCGGAGCTTGTCGGTCGCCGCCTCGTCGGTGGGCGTAAAAGGAGCAAACTCCTTTTCGGCGAGGAAATCGACGAAGTCGCCGTTGATGACCAGGTGAACCTCGTGGTCCCCGGAGCCCTGCTGGCGCACCCAGCCGAGGAACCCGGCCAGCCGTCTTTGACCGACACCCGTGAGGATGCGGAAGCCAGGCGAGTCATCCGATCCCGGTTCGCCGCCCAAGTGTAAGTCCGATATTACGAAGATGCTAGATGTCATGGCGCTCACCCTCCTTGCCGCGAATCGCGGCCCTTATGTGTTCACGTCGAAGCCGATGGCCCGCCGGTGCCGCTCCCAGGTGTTGTCCAGAAGCAGGAAGTAGCCGAACAACTGGTACTTGAACTCTTCCGCGGCGGTCGAGGAATGAAATGGCACGGAGAAGTCGGTCGAGTAGATCAATTGTCCCAGGATCAAACCCTCGGCGATCTCTACGATCTCGTCGAGGCAGAAGCCGATGGGCACGGGTCCCCCGATCATCGGATACCGGTAGTGGAACTGGAAGACCTGTTTCTTCGCGCCCGCGCCGCTGTTCATGGGCAGGATGGATTCGCGGCCGCAAGTGCCCAGGAACATGTAGCCCTGCCGGACGAACGGCGAGGGGCCGGCATCGGCGAGATCCTGGATCGACGGGACCGGCGCGCGGTGGTTCATATCCAGCAAGCGCATGAGCGCGTCCGCGACGAGAATGCGCGAATCCTCGAGGTTATAGCCGAACACCCACCGGCTCGCCGCTTCTTGCTCCCAGAACTCCCGATCGGCAGGGGGCATGCCGCGATCCCATGAGCCGGCTTTCAAGTGCGCGGCGTAGGGGCCGTCCTGCTTCCAGTAGCCGTCGCGGCTCTTCTTGACCAGGTCGTAGTGCGGCCAACTCGCCAGGTGAGATTCCAGCTCGTGCACCCGCTCGGGATAGCGCTCCGCCAGATCCGGGCTCTCGTCCAGCAGCATGCTGAGTTTCCGGCCGCTGATCTTCTCGAACGACTTGCCCGCCCACGGAAAGACGAATCTCCCGATCGTCGCCCAGACCGTGTTGAGGAGGTTCGGTCCGCGCGGATCGCGGTGCAGCAGATCGGCAAGCGCACTGGGGTACAGGCTGCTCTCTTCGAACTTGCGCTCCAGCGCCGGGCACCAGGTGTCCGCCATGCCCCAGTGGAGGTTGAGAGTCGCGCCGTGATAATAGTCGAAGCCGCGGCACGGCTCTTGCTCACCGTACCATTCGAGACGCTCCGGAGCGTCGAAGCTGGTGTTGAAGCCGCGGCCCTGGCCCCGGAACAGGCCGCCGGCGATTGTGGCAGCAACGCCGCGCCGGAACAGCCGGTTCAGCTTCTCGAAGTGGCGCACATGATCGTCGAACCGGGCCGCTTTCGAGATCTCGCCCTGGATGCGCTGGAGCATCTCGAGAACGGATTCCCCGTCCCGCAACTCCTCGCGGACGTCGCCGTCGCTCGCGCCCTTGGGCGAATCCTCCAGAAGCAACGTAGTGAATTTCGCACGCAACTCGGGGTCCCGCGCCCAATCCCCAGGCGCGCTGGCGCCAGCCACCGAAACGCTGGGGACGCGGTCGTAGCCGAGCTCCGTGTAGCCGGTCTCGCCGGGACGCGGCCGCAGGAACGGGAACGCTTCATCGGAGTACGCGTCCCGGGCGCGCGCCGGATCGATCATCAGGAAGAAGCCGTTGTTCTGATAGCCGTACTTGCCGGGTGCGAACGGGTCGGCGGCCTCATACGGCTCGCCCAAGCGCCACTCGTGTTCGCCAAAGAGGGAGACGTGAACCGTACCGAGACCGTAGTGCCGAGTGGCCATCACGAGTTGGCCCAGGTAGACGCCGTCGTCGATCTCGACGATCTCGTCGATCAGCCGCGTCATGGGGTAGGCAGCGTCGAATGCCGCCCAGCGGTAGTTCAGGTGATACACTTCCTTCCCGTTCATCTCGGGAACAACAGAGCACGCGGGCAGGGCCAGGAAGAGTCCGCCAGTTTTCCGGTACGGGATGGCCTTCTCCTTTTCCAGGTTCGAGGCCAGCAACTCGCCCTCGAAGCCGGGGGCACTCGGATCCCCAGGCCGGTCGCGCAGGTTCCATAGCTTCGTCAGAACCGGCATGCCCAGGCCCTGAAGGAGACTCGGATTCGCGGGATCGCGGAAGAAGTTGCGCCCGATCCTGGTTGTGGCCGGGTCGTAGCGTTCGAGCATCGCGGCGGAACCGGCGCACTTGCTCGAGAACACCTCCCGCGTCACGGGCTCGAACGTCTTCCCCATCCACAGGCCCGATGCACCGAAGGTCATATTCCAGCAGGTGGCCATCCATTCGAGGTCGGCGATCGCGGACCGCTCCTTGCCGAACAGCCTGGCCGTATCGCGGAAGTAATCGCTGTCGCGGATCCCGAAGGAGACGCCGATCATGGGGCCGTCGAGCGGGACGCTCCGGCCGCACAGAAACACGCTGCGGATCTTCTCGAATACGGTGTTCCATTGCTCGCGTTTCCGGTTGTCGCCGACAATGCGCTGCCAGGCGCCCAGCATGGCGACCGTGCCGTTCCTGGCGTCGGTCGAGAGAATCGCGTCCAGCGCCTGCGAGAGCTTCCGCTCCTGCTCCACTGACGCACAGCGGGAGTTGCGGACATCCAGGTAGTTATTCATCGTAGTCTCCAAAGTCATCCCGAGCAGATCCCGTACTTGGGGAGGATGTCGCGCCCCACAGTGAAGCGGTGTAGCTGCACCGCGTCCTGGAACAGCCGCCAGTTGCTCTGCAGAAAACTGTCCGTATAGTGATATACGTTTGGCCAGCCGGGGATCTTGAATGGGTCAAAGCCGCCCCCCGCGGCAGCGGCAGCGGCAGCCGCGGGCCGCTGCAACGCGACGCTCTCCCAGGCCGTCTCGGAGTAGGCGATGTCCGCCTTGCCGAAAGTGAACGCGCCGGTCCGGACGGCTTGGATCCATTGCTGATGCCGTTCCGCGCCATCTTCCTGCGTGAGGTTCGTGAACAGGCTGCGGATGGTCTGCCGGTCCTCGGCCGCAAGGCCGGGGACGGCAGCGTCCGGATTCTGGCATCGGAAACGCCGCATGGCCTTGCACATCGACTCCGCGGCTTCGCAAAACAGGTCGGTGTTATTGCGGCTGATCGGCGCACCCTGGCCGTTTCTGTACTTCCAGGAAAGGAACGGCATGTCGGGAAGCGTAAGCGCGCGGCCGTGCCCGACGGGCGGCGCGGTTTTGGAGGCCAAAAGCTCGAAGATGGAACCCACAACGTGCGTGCCGCCGGTCTCCTCCAGATCGTGGATCTCGTTGATCTCGTGCAGCACCCCCGCGAATCCCTGGTGGGCCCAGGTGTCCGCGTACACGTGCATCGTGACGCCGAGACGGTGCAGCCCATACGGCTTGTTACAGTCGAGGATGCACGCCCGCACCATCTCGTTTGCGATGGGGCTGTCCGGCGTGCAGACCAGTTTCTGGATGAAGGTGCCCTCGGGGCTCTGGCCCGCTGGTTTGCCGCCGTTACCCGGCAGAAAATGGAACGGCAGCCAGACCACGACGTTGTCCGGGTTGTTCAAGTTCTCCACCTCGAAGGATTTGTGCGCGGATGAGATTTGCGTGGCGATGGCGTCGTTATCGAAGCGGACCACTCCGCTCGAAACCGCATCGTCGACGTACTGCGCGGCGTACGAGATGATGTCCGCCTCTGGGTGTTCGAAACCGGCGGCCCGCGCAAGAACGTATGTGACCGCATGATGAAAATCGATCTGCATAGCCGTTTCCTTTCATTGAACGTATCGTAGGAACTCCTGCTGGAGCGCTTGACAGGTGGCGCCGTCCGGCATCGTTTCCATCACCTCGGGAGCTACGGGGATTCCAAGTGTCCTCCGTTTTCGAGCGCCGTCGGGATTGTAGGGGAGCAGTTCGCAGACCGCGTAACCCAGGCCCTTGAGAAGGGCCGCGATGCCGGCCAGATTGTCGCGGCGCATGGTGATGCCCGGGATCAGTGGGATCCGGGGCAGGATCCGGTCTTTGGCGATCGCGGTTAGCGCCCGGAAGTTGCTCAGGATGACCGCGTTTCCAACCCCAGTGTGTTTTTCGTGTTCCCGCTGGTCGATCAGCTTGATATCGAAGTGGATCAGGTCCAGGTACGGAAGCAGCAACTGATTGAAGGCCGCTGGATCGAACAGGCCGCAGGTCTGGATGGCAGTGTGGATGCCGCACTGTTTCAGCGCCTCCAGAATGCCGCTCAGATACTGCATGTGGAGCGTGGGCTCCCCGCCGGAAAACGTCACGCCTCCGCCCGAGGTTTCGTAGAACACGCGGTCGCGAAGCAGCAACTCGACCAGCTCCTCGGCCGGATACACGGCTCCAATCACGCGGAGGGCGGCCGCCGGGCAGGCTTCGACACAGCGGCCGCAGACCGTGCAGGCCGCGCGGTCCACGCGGTCCTCGCGGTCCAGGGCGATGCAGTCCTCCGGGCACACCACCGCACAGGTGCCGCAACCGATGCAGCTTCGGCTTTGAAATCCGATCTCGGCCGCGGGCCGGATGGACTCCGGGTTGTGGCACCACACGCAGGCCAGCGGGCAACCTTTGAAGAAGACAGTCGTCCGGATTCCCGGGCCGTCGTCCAGGGCGAAGCGGCGAATATCGAAAACAACCGCTGGCCGCGCAATCATGCGCATCGGGTGGCCATCAACTGCAAGTGCCGCGCGAGAAACGCGAAACGATACAGGTAATTGAGATTGCCGTCGACATTGACATCCTGCCGGAGCATGGCCCCGATCAGGTCCGGAGTGCGCGACAGCAGCAGCTCCCTCAAGGCCTTGGGACTTCGAAACGTGACCGTGACATTCGGCTCCGGGTGATCGAGGACCTCCTGGGAAACCGACATGTGATTGCCCGCGAAAGTGGCGGTTGCGCCGACCGTCTTGTCCGGAGTCTTGAAGACGTAGCGGGCCTCGAAGTCGTGGATGCTCTCCCGGCACTTCGCGTCCACCAGCATGGCGACCGCCATGGCATCGAGCAGAACCGTGAGGAACTGGTCCGCAACCTCGGATTCGAAACAGGCTTGTAGTTTCTTCAGCAATGGGTCGAGCACAAGATTCGGCATGGATTACGCTCCCGCGCCCCCCGCGTCCGGCGCGCCCTCCTCAAACGGCAGCCTGGACCGCTCGCCTTCCGGGAACGGCGCCGCCGTCCCGGTGCCGAGATCGTACGCGGTCCGGGTGATGATCTCGTCCTTCATGGCGTCATTGAGGTCCCGGAAGTAGGCCGAGTAACCCGAAACGCGGACCAGCAGTTCCGGATAACGCTCCGGATGCGCCTTGGCGTCGATCAGCGTTTCGTACGACATGATGTTGAACTGGATCTGGAGGCCGCCGGCGCGGAAGTACGCCTCGATCGCGCCGGCGAACCTCTTCAGATCCTCGGGGCCTTCGATCGCCGGGTACTTCAGGTTGAAAGCCTCGCCGCCCGGAATCAGGCGCGCGTCGTGGCCGCCCACCGACAGCAGGCACGCCGCCAGGTCGGATGCGGCCTGCGAAACCGGCGTAATCCCGCTGGCAAACACGCGGCCGGCTCGGCGGCCGTTGGGCAGCGCGCCGGCGAGCTTGCCCTGGCCGGCGTGATTGGTCATGGTCCAAAACGCGGGCCGGTATCTGCCGCCGCGGTAGTTCACGTAGCCCTGGTAGGTATCGTAGAGCAATTGCAGCAGATTGCGCGCGTTCTTCTCGGAGATCGGATCGCCGCTGCCGTACTTCGGAGTCCTGGAAACCAGGTAGGCATGAAGCTCTTTGGCGTTCTGGAAATCGTCGCCGAGCGCGGCCAGGATCTCTCCGAGCGTGTACCGCTTATCGATGTACACGGCTTTCTCGATGGCGTTGATCGAATCCAGGGTGTCGGCGAACCCGACGTGCGTCGCACCCGAGGAGTTGTACAGCGCGCCGCCGTAGATCAGGTCTTTGCCGCTCTCCATCGGCCCCTCAAACAGCGCCGAAAGCAGCGGCGTCGGCAATTCCTCCTGGTGAGTCCGGCCCAGGCACTCGTTCAATTCGATCGCCTGCCCGATCAGCCATTTCAGTTGCGCCGCAAACGCGTTCCAGAACTGGTCGAAGGTGGTGAAGGAGGAGGCATCGCCGGTGACGGGACCGATCTGCTCGTCGCCCGTGGCGGGGCGCTTGCCGTTGTATAGCGCCAGCTCCAGGGCCGCCACCAGGTTCAGGATGATCGAGCTGGAGGCATCGTAGCTGCGGCCGGAGGCGGCCAGTTCCACGCAGCCGATGATCGAGTAGTCGCGGGCGTGCCGGGTTGCGATGCCCTGGTTCTCGAGTGTGGCGATCGCCGCGGCGTCGTTGAAAAACGCCGGCACGGCCTTGGTGGTTGCGACCACCTCGGCCGCGCGGTCGCGGTACTCGATGGGGTTGACTCCGGAGAAGTAGCGCGCGTTCACGCTCGGATCACGGGTCTTCAGGAGCTCGGTCGCGCGCAGCATCAGGTAGGTGAGATCGTTGACCGCGTTCCCTCCGTCCTCGTCCACTCCCCCGAGGGTCACCGCCGGGACGGTCCCCGCGCCCCCGAAAAGCTCTTCGGCGGTTTCCGGCACCAAGTTGGTGTTGTCGTTCAGCTTCAGCCAGAAGCACCCGATGAGCTCGAGCGCTTCGGCAATGGTGAGGGCGCCCGATTCCCGGTCGCGAGCGTAATACGGGTACAGGATCTGGTCCACGCGGCCGGGGCTGATCGCCATGTTGATGCTCTCGGCGTGCACGCCGATCTGCAGGATCCAAAGCGCGTTGACAGCCTCGCGAAACGTGCGCGGCGGGTTCGCCGGGACGTGCGCGCAAACCTCCGCCATCTGGGCGAAATTGGCGCGCCGGCCGGGATCCGTTTCCCGGCGGGCCAACTCGGCTGCGCCGCGGCTCAAGCTGTCGGCGTACGCCAGAATGCCCTTCAGCGCAATCTGGACCGCTTCGTAGAACTGCGCGGCGGAGCCGGCGGCGCGCTGCTCGAGTTCCGCCGCTTCGGCGATCAGTCCGTTCAGCCCCTTCTCGAGCGCGATCCGGTAGCACGGCACCGTGTGGGAAATCGTGCCGACCTTGCTGGCGATGTAGAAGACCAGGCGTTCGAACAGGCGCAGCGGGTACGAGTTGTTGCATTTCTTGCGGGCCCGCTCGAGCACGCTCCGCTCCATCCAGTAGGGGAAGATGCCGCGGTTCAGCTCGTCGGCGTCCTCGACCGAGATCGCCTGCGGGTTCTTCGCCCGGGTGCTCATGGTTTCCAGTTCGGGCCAAATGGCCATGCCCGTCAGCTCGGGGTAAACGGGAGCGCCGAAGGGCTTGGAAGTGGTAGTGCCCGCCAGCAGGCTGTTGTCGAAGAAAAGCGGCGCCTTGTTCAGGAGAAAATACTTCACCGCCTTGGCGCGGCGCAGTTCCATTGGCTCGTCCGGAGTCGAGAAATCCCGCAGATATCTGGTGACGAACTTCGCCCGCTCGATGCAGACCTGGGCTTTGGCGTGCAGGCTCTGTTCCCGCAGTTCCCGCAACGGGCCGAGGTTGTCGAGGGAATAGTCCCGCAAGCGAATATCCGGCAGCGTGGTGGCCAGCATGTGCACCCTCCTACCCCGGGAAATACCGAGATCCACCCCGGGATAATGCAAGTCTAATCGCAATATTGTAGTCTTGCAAGACCTTGTTCTGTAACAAAAACCGTCCCGGCCCGCGCCCGGTTGCCCCCCAGGCACGACACGAACGGCTCCGCCGCTGACTTTCTTTTGGGCCGGGACCGTTTCCGGCGTATAATCTCCTGGATCATGCAACGCTTCGGCAGGTACGAGATCTCCTCTGAAATAGGCAAAGGCGGTATGGGCGTCGTGTATCGCGGCGTGGATACCGTCCTGGGCCGGGCCGTGGCTATCAAGACCATCCGGCTCAGCGAACAGGGTACGCCGGAGGAAGCGGCCACGCTTCGGGAACGGCTGATGCGGGAAGCGCGAGCGGCGGCAGTTCTGTCTCATCCGAACGTCGTGGCGATCCATGACGTGGGGCAGGAGGGCGACGTCGCCTACATCGTGATGGAGCTCGTGCAGGGACGCACACTCGAGGACTTGCTGGCGGATCCGGAGGTTCCGCGCTCGGAGGAGTTCCTGCTCAGAGTCCTGGAGGACACCGCGCGTGCCCTGGATTACGCCCACGCGCACGGCGTCGTGCACCGGGATGTGAAGCCGGGCAACATCCTGGTCCAGGACAGTGGCGTAGCGAAGATCGCCGACTTCGGCATCGCCAAGGTCACCTGGAGCCGGACTATGACGGAGACCGGCATGCTGATGGGCTCCCCGCACTACATGGCGCCCGAGCAGTTGAAAGGGGAACGGGTCACGGGCCGCACGGACCAGTTCTCGCTGGCAGCCATCGCCTACACGGCGCTGGCCGGGCGCAAGCCGTTCGACGGCGACACGTTCGCCACGCTGGCCAGCAAGATCCTGTTTGAACCGGCGCCCTCCCTCCGGATGTTCAACGCCCGGGTGAGCCCTGAGGTGGAGCAGGTGCTCGGGAAGGCGATGTCCAAGGACCCCGCGGGCCGGTTTGACAACTGCGCGCAGTTCGTGGAGGCACTGAGGAGCGCCTTCCGCCGGGCTGAGCCGAAGCCCGTTCCGGACGCCGGGAAGACCGCGCCGCGACGCAAGAGGTTGGCGCTGGCCGCTCTCGCGGCTGCGATGGTGATTGTGGCTGTCCTGGTTGGGTACCGGCTGACCCAGCGCCAGCAAGACCGCCGCGTGGTCTCGCAAGCTGCGGTTGAGCCGCAGGCGCTGAAGAAGCCTGTTGTCGCGGCACAGCCGCCGAAGCCCGTACCTGCGCCGAAGGACCAGGAGTCGGCGCCTCCGCAACGTCCCGCGCCTCCGCCTCGGGCGGTGGAGCAACGCGTGAACCCTGCTGACGGGCTGGTGTACGTCAAGGTTCCGCCCGGAACCTTTCAGATGGGCTGCTCGCCGGGAGACACCGAGTGCTGGGATGATGAAAAACCAGCGCATCCGGTCACCCTCACCAAAGCTTTCTGGATCGGGCAAACCGAGGTTACCGTGGAGGCTTACCGGCGCTTCACGCAGGCTGTGGGAGGCCGGATGCCGCCGGCGCCTCGCTACAACCAGGACTGGCAGGAAGCCAAACACCCCATGGGCAACGTCAGTTGGGAGGAAGCCGGAGCCTTCTGCAAGTGGGCGGGCGGCCGGCTGCCAACCGAGGCGGAATGGGAATACGCCGCGCGGGCCGGCTGCCAGAAGGCTTTCTACGCCAACCTGGACGCAATCGCCTGGTACGGCCGGAAGGACGGGGACAAGACCCATCCGGTGGCCCAGAAGGCGCCCAACGCCTTCGGGCTGTATGACATGCTGGGCAACGTGCGGGAGTGGTGCCAGGATTCCTATGCGCCCTATGCGGCCAGCGCTCTGACGGACCCCTTCGGGGCCACCTCCGGCGACGATAGGGTATTGCGGGGCGGCGCCTTCAGCGATCGCCCGAAGGCTCTCCGCACCTCCGGCGCCCGCTTCACCACCGGGAGCCAGAGCCGGAACCACGACTACGGATTCCGGTGCGTGCTCCCGGCGCCTTGAGCGTCCTCTCGCCGCGGGAGCGAACCGTGGCCATCATTGCAGGACGCGTAGGGGAACAATGCGCCGCCGGGCAGGAAACACGGTGGCTGAAGCGGTGGATGGGATATAATCGCACGAGCCAGAACAGTGCCATTCAAGGAATGAACCGAGCCTATGCCCGGGCGAACGCCGATTGTTGAGGGTTCCTCAAGTTCAACCCTGCCCCTACCTCCGGCCCCCATCTTCCGGCTCAACCGGACCCTGGCCGGCGCGGGAAAGGGCGTGCTTCGCCTGGCTTTCAGTCCTGGCGGGCGGTGGCTGCTCTCCGGGGGGGCCGATGGAGCCATCGAGGTCAGGGATGCGGTGACCGGAGACCGTTGCCGGACCTTGAGAGCGCTTGACGGCACGGTGACCTGCCTGTGTTTCAGCCCCGCTGGCGGCGTGCTGGCAGCCTCCGGCATCGCCGGAAGGATCGTTCTCTGGAACATCGCAACCGGCGCGGTCGAGCAAGATCTTCTCGGGCATTCCAGGGCGGTTCTCTCGCTCTCATTCCATCCCCAGGACGGAGTGCTGGCATCGGGCGGATATGACGGCGTCATCCGCGTATGGGACATCGCCGCCGGCCGCTCGATCCTGGACTGGGACAGCGGGCAGGAAGTGCTGCATTCGGTTGTTTTCAGCCCCGACGGGCGCCTGTTGACCTCCGCCGGCAGAGGCGGAACACTGCGCTGCTGGGATGCGCGGACGGGTGCGCCGTTGCGGACCCTCACCGCCCATAGAGACACCGTGCATTGCCTGCGGTTCACGCCCGATGGCGAGGCCCTGTTCTCCTGTAGCAGGGACGCCCGAATCAAGTGCTGGGAGACTGCCACCTGGACGCTGAAACAGGTCCTGCGGGAACACCGCCACTCGGTGTTGTGCCTGGGGGTCAGCTCCGACGGCTCGATGCTGGCCTCGGGAAGCTCCGACGGGGAGGTGAGGCTGTGGGAATTGCCCGCCGGCCGCCTGGCGCTAACTCTCGAGAGTGGGCGGCTGGCGGTCGAGTGCCTCGAGTTCAGTCCGGAGGGAACCGCGCTTGCCTCGGCAGCCGCGGACAACCACATCAGGATCTGGGAGCGCGTGAAGCCGCGATACAGCCCGCGGTTCCTCCAGGAGCTTCCCTGATTGCTGGAGGGAGGTAGCTTTCATGGCAGAGGAGAACGAGAAGCACGGGCCGCGCAAGCCTTCCGTGCACATCACCTACGACGTCCAGATCGGAGACACCGTCCAGGCCAGGGAACTCCCCTGTGTCGTCGGGGTGCTTGCCGATCTTCTGGGACAACCGGAAACACCTCCGCTGAAACTCGCGGAGCGGAGGTTCTTCCAGATCGACCGGGAGAATTTCGACGACGTCCTGCGCGTCTCAGGGCCCCGGCTGGCCTTCGAAGTCGAAAACACGCTGGCCCCGGGTGACGCGCCGTTGCGCGTGGAGCTGCGGTTTCGCGGGCTGTGCGACTTCGAGCCGGAGAACGTGGCAAGACAGGCGCCACTGCTGCGCGAACTGCTCGAGAGGCGCACCAGCCTCGCGCACCTGCGCGCCTCGATGAACGACGCGCTGGAGGACTCTCTTCAGGGAATCGTGCACAGCCCGGAGTCTCTCGACCGGGTGGCGGCCCAGCTCCAGGGCACGCTCCCTGCAGGAGGCCTGCTGGAAGAAATCGCGACCCGGGGCCGCCTGGGGAGGAATCTCGAGGAGCGGGAACTGGGGAAGGAGTGGGTCCGGGAGTTCTTCGTTGAGTTCCTGGCCGGCCGCATGGCGGTATCGAAAGACACCGAGTCGATGCTCTCGGCGCGCATCGCTTCCATGGATCGGGAACTCTCCCTCCAGTTGTCCAAGATCATGCACCATCCCGAGTTCCAGCGGCTGGAAGCGGCCTGGCGAGGGCTGGAGTACCTGGTCAGCCGGACCCCGGTCTCGCCGCTGCTCAAGATTCGCGTACTCCATGCCACTGGCGACGAGTTGCACCGCGACTTTCAACGAGCGCCGGAGTTCGACCAAAGCGCTCTCTTCAAGAAGCTGTACGACGAGGAATACACGATCGTGGGTGGCGAGCCGTTCGCGGTCCTGGTGGGCGACTACTACTTCAGCTCCGGCCCCGAGGATGTCGGGCTTCTCGAGAGCATCTCCAGCGTCGCCGCCTCCGCGCACGTGTCTTTCCTTGCGGGCGCCAGCCCCGACATGTTCAACCTCGACGATTTCACGGAGCTGAACCGGCCGCGCGATATCGGCAAGGTCTTCGATACCGCGTTCCATGCCAAGTGGAGGGTGTTCCGGGACTCCGAGGATTCGAAACACGCCGCGCTGGTCTTGCCGCGCATTCTCCTGCGACCTCCCTACGGCGAAGCCGCCGCGCAGGTGGAGGCGTTTCAGTATGAGGAGTTCGCCGGGGGAAGGAAGCATGCCGGCTACCTTTGGGGAAACTCCGCTTACGCTTTGGCCGCGCGGCTGGCGAACGCGTTTCATTCCCACGGCTGGTGCGCGGCGATTCGAGGGGAGGAGGCCGGCGGCCTGGTGGAGGGCCTCCCCACCCACTGCTTCCCGAGCGACGACGACGATGCCGAAATCCAGTGCCCTACCGAGATCGCAATCGGCGAACGCCGCGCGCAGGAACTGGTCAAAGCGGGTTTCGTTCCGCTGTTGCATCGCAAGCGCACCTCGATGGCGGTGTTCCAGGACGTCCCCTCCTGTCACAAGCCCAAGGTGTTCGAGACGGAAGCGGCTACGGCCACTGCCGCGTCTTCGGCCCGGCTGGAGTACGTGATGGCCGTGTCGCGATTCGCGCACTTCCTGAAGGCGATCCTGCGCGATAAGACCGGCAGGTTCGCGTCCGCCACCGAATGTCAGCAATACCTCAACGACTGGATCATGGGCTATGTCTACCCGGACGCAGCCGGCGCCGAGACCAAGGCGCTGTATCCCCTCGCCTATGCAAGTGTCGAAGTCACCGACGTTCCTGGCCGCCCGGGCGTCTATCGCGCGGTCATGTTCCTGAGTCCGCATTTCCAACTGCACTCTCTGCCGGCGCCGCTGCGAGTGCTCGCGACGCTACAGGGATTGGGCAGTTAGCCCGCGACGCTGTGCTTACCGCAGCTCAGCCTGAATCTTGGCCAGAAAACGGGCCAGAGCGGCATTGGTTTCGGCGGGTTTTTCGAGCATCGGATAGTGGCCGACACCGCTCAGCACTTCGTATTCGAGGCGCGGCAGGTACTTCTTGAAGGTGTCCATGAACCGTTCCGGGTGCCAGAAGTCGCTGAAGACTGCGAACGCCGGCACATTCAGGACCTCGTGCTCGAAGGTGGCGCGGGTGGCAAAACCTTCCTGGCAGCTCGCCAGGACGTGCTGGGGTGTCGCCAGGATGGACTGCCGCACCTCCTCGCGCACGGTCGCGGGCGTAGCCGGCACGAAGAGCTGGTCGATGAACCCGCTCACCTTCTCCTTGTAGTCCGGGGAGCGGAACTCCTTGGCCCGGCTGAGGAACTCGGCGATCTGCTGATCGACGTTGATGGGGACTCCGAATGTGCCGTCCACCCAGATCAGCGCGATGGTCTTCTCGGGGTGCTCCCGCGCAAACTGATAGGCAACCATGCCGCCCATGCTGTGGCCCGCGACGGCGGCCTTCTCGACGTGCGCGTCGTCGAGCACTGCGTTCACCGCGCGGGTGAACAACGAAATCGTGTACGGGATATCCGGCTTGTCGCTGCGTCCGTGACCCGGCAAGTCCACTAGCAACAGACGCCCGTAGCGCGCGAGGGCCGGGACCTGGTTGCGCCAGAGGGACGTGTCGCAGCCCCAGCCGGAGAGGAACACTACGGCTCGCTTGCCCGAGCCGATACTCTGGTAATGGATACGATAGCCGTCCAGTCGCGCGAAACGATCTTTCGCGGGCGGCGCTCCGTCCGGCGGCACCGAGAGCGAAAGCAGCAGGAGACCTGCGGGAATCATAGCGGAAGTATAGCGCTCAGACGCGACGAGGCGCTTGCGGGCAGCGTCCTCAAACTACGTTGACGGGGCGCCGCCCCCGCAGCGCGTGATCGCCGCGCATCGGCTGGGCTGGTGGGCGGCCATAATCCAGGAGCTGCGCCGGATCGATGTGGAGCGAAACCAGCATTCCGTTAAGTGGCTTACCGAAAACGATCGGATTGCAGACCAATTGCGTAAAGCGCCAGATCGACTTGCTTAATCGCTTCGGCGGTATTCGCCAGGCATTGCCCGTCTGCCAGCTTTGCCTGGAAGGATTCGGCTAGTTGTTCAACCCCCAGAATCGTGCGAGTGAGTGCATCAACTGTCGTCAACATCTTTCGGATGCATTCGAGGTTAAGTTGTAGGTGCTCGTAGATGCGAGCTAGCTCTATTGCTGCTGTCGCTGAATTCATCGCTGGAATCATGAGTCTGGTTCCTCGATTCGCCGAATGTGGTCGATGATGCCCGCTTCCATTGCAGGTGTGGCCCGGAGCGCCCGATGGACACGGCAGGCATTGTACCAAGCAAAGTGCAGGCAGAGTGCACCGGCTCCAGGAAGCCTGCGAGAATCGAAGGGGCGCGCTGTTATTGCGGGGGCGAAGATGCGCGAGCGGGAGAACCGGAGGCGTTCTCGGTGGTTCGGATGGTGGTACGTGTCCATCGGCGCGGGATTCGTGTTGCTCGGGGTAAGCCGGTTGATTCAGGGCGAGCGCGCCGGGCCGATCGCTCTACGGTGGGCGATTGCAGCCGGATTCTTCTTCCTGGGCTATCTCGAGCTCCGGCCGGGCAGGCGGGGCGGAAAGAAATAGAGTCGCTACTTCACCGCGAAGAAGAAGGTCCGGCCCAGGGCGGTGTCGCCGCACATCCCGAGTTCGCTGGCGTCGCGCACCCAGAGTTCGTAGAACCCCGCGCGATCCAGCGCCGTGCGCACTTCGTCCTCGGAGTAGCACTTCTCGAGCACCGTTACGTCGCTGCGTTCCCAGGCGCCCTCAAGCTGGAACATAGTGATGTTGGCGCGGCCGATTCTCTCGAGGGGATCGTAGCTTCCCCGCGTGATGACCACGGCGTCGTCCTGGACGTCGGCCGTGGCTCCGCGCCACAGCGTCTCGAACGATTCGAGCATGTTCAGGTCGAAGACGAACAACCCGCCACCGGCCAGCGCGGCATGTACGTTGCGGAACACCGATTCCAGCTCCTCGATCGCGAGAACGTGGTTGAGGCTGTCGAAGGTGCTGAGGACTGCATCGAACTGGGCCTCGAAGCGGAGCGTGCGTGCGTCCTCGAGCAGGAACTCCGCCTCCGGCGCTCGCGCGCGGGCATATTCCAGCATCCGGTCCGATCCATCGATTCCGGTGACGTGGAACCCGTTCGCCTGGAGAACGACGGCCAGGTCTCCGGAGCCGCAGCAGAGATCCAGCACGCGCGCACCGGCGGCCAGACGCGGGAACACGTGGCCCTCCAGGACCACCCGCGCCTGCTTATGGTAGTCCTCCCCCCAACCCTTGCTGTAGCACCAGGCGAACTGGTCGTAGGTGGTATAGCGTTCCACGCCAGGCACTTTACCAGTGTATGCCCAGCGACATTACGGCTACTTAACATTTTTGGCTCGGGGAACTCCGCTGTTGCAGTTTTTACCATGTTACCAATAGGTTAAGGCAATTTTACCTGCGCGCACCGGCGCCTCGCGCCGCCAGCTCCTTTCTTGTCAGCGAGGTAGAAGCTTTTCGCAACTGGTCCCCAACGTGCTACAGTGGCCTGTGAGGGAAACATGAGAACTTCGAACACGGTAATAGGTTTCAGCGGTCTTGTAGTCCTAGTCGCCCTCTCCACTTCGGGTTGCGCCACCAAGAAATTCGTTCTGGAGAAAACCAACCCGATTCAGCAGCGCGTGGAGGCCGTCGACAAGAAGCAATCGGAGGCCCTTGCCTCACTCGACAGCAAGGAACAGAAGGACATTTCGCGCGTCGAAGAGCGCGCGATCACGGCAGAGAGCAAAGCCAACGACGCCGCGCGCGCGGCGCAGCAGGCGGACAGCAAGGCCACCCAGGCGGGGGAGACCGCGCGGGGCGCCACGGCGCTGGGCCAGGCGAACCAGACCAAGATCGGCGACCTGACCACCGGCGTGACCAACGCTTTCCTGAACATCGACAACCTGACGCTGGCTTCTTCGGAAGGCGTGTTGTTCAAGTTCAATAGCGCTGTGCTGACGACGGAGGCGAAAGCCAAGCTGGACCAGGTGATCCAGCAGACCAGCGCCTTGAGCCGGTACGTGCTGGAAATCGAGGGCTTCACCGACAAGACGGGTGCGCAGGAGTACAATCTGGCGCTGAGCCAGCGCCGGGCCGACGCGGTGATGCGCTACCTGCTCGATCACAAAGTGCCGCTGCGCCGCATCCACATGATCGGCCTCGGTGTCGACCAGGCCGCGGCGGAAGGCGAAGCCGCACCGGCTTCCCGTAAGGAGCAGCGCCGGGTGATCGTGAAGGTATGGGTCGCCCCCGAGCCAGCGCTCGCGGCTGCCTCTCGTTAGTCGCCCGCCCGTTAACCCCCTCAACAGGCCGCAGGGGCGGGTGTGAGGCCCGCCCCTACGCCTTGATCATCGTCAGGATCATCACCACGTCGGTCTTGGCTTTGATGCCATGCTCGAGGTTCGGCCGCATGTAGACGAAGGTGCCCTCGACGGCCTCCTGCTCGTCGCTCCCCAGCCGCAGCGCAGCCTCTCCCCGCAGGAATGTGAGCGTGGCGGGAAAGGGCGCCGTGTGCGCGGAGAGTTCCTGCCCGGCCGCGAAGCCGAACAGAATCACCTTCGTTTTCTCGTCGCTCTGAATGGTCTGACTCAAGATGCCGTTCGCGGGCACGCGCGCCTGCTCGCGGGCTTCCCGCACGTAGATGTAATTGCCGTCCATACTTCCTTTGTACCGCGGAAGACGGGCTACTGAACGCTGCGGAGCAGGTCGTCGGCCAGGAGGCTGGCGCGCTCGGCGAGGTTCTTGGCGCGGAACAGATCGGTTCGGCGCGCCTCGTCCGCCTGCTTGAGAAAGGCGCGTATGCGCTCCAGGTAGGTCTGCTGCTCGTCGTTCAATCTGCGGCCGCCGAGGGCGGCGAGGGTGCGCTGGGCGCGGGAGACGTTGCGGTCGATCTCGTCGTTGTAAGCCTTCTGCTGTTGGGGCGTGAGGATCTGCTCCAATTGCGGCGGGGGCGGCGGCTGGGGAGCGGGGACGGTTTCGACGGCGGGCGCAGGGGGCGCTGTGGGGACCCTGGACCTCCGGCGCGGCGGGGGCGGAATCTTCTGCGGCTCGACGGGCGGCGGCTGGACATTCGGCGGCTGCGGCTGGATGTCGGGCGGAACCGGATTCGTCACCTCCGGGCTCTTGGGGGGCTGGGGGATCGGCTGGGACGCCGGTGCGGCCGGAGCCGGTAGAGGCGCCGGCGGGACCTTGGCCTTGGCCGACCGGTGGAACAGGCTGCACGAGGGGCCCAGCAACGCCAGGATCAACACTGCCGCGAACGCCGATGCCCTCACTATCCTCATCGCGACAGGTCCTTTCCGATGGCGGGGAATCGCAGCCGGAACGTCGTCCCTTCGCCCACTTCGCTGGTGAAATCGATTGTCCCGTTGTGCAATTGGACCACGCGGTAAGTCATCGCCAGACCGATGCCGGAGCCCTTCCCCTTCGTACTGTAATACAGATTGAAGATCTTCTCACGAATTTCCGGAGGGATTCCGACGCCTTCGTCCGAGATGCTGAGGTGGCATTCCCCGCCCTCCTGCCGCAACTCGATTCCCAGCCGCCCGCCGGCCTTCATGGCCTCGACCCCGTTGACCACCACGTTTAGGATCGCCTGCTTGAGGAGGTCGGGGTCCCCGTGGACCAAAATCTCGCCAGGCTCGGCGTCGAGCTCGATCCGGACCCCCTGCTGCCCCGCGGATGGCCCGACCAGGGCGGCGACCTCGCGCGCCAGAGTCTCCATCTCCAGGTCGCGCATCTTCAGCTCGATCGGGCGGGTGAAGTCGAGAAAAGTCTTTACCACGCGGTCCAGGCGCTGGATTTCGCGCGCGATGGTCTCGATTTCAGGAGCCACCACGTCGGTCTCGCCGGCGAGTTTGGACCTCAGCAGCTCCAGGTGTACCGTGATCGCCTGAAGCGGGTTCTTGATCTCGTGCGCCACGCCGCCCGTGAGCCGGCTGATGGCCGCCAGGCGCGCCGAGACGTCCAGTTGCGACTGGATCTGCCGCCGGGTCTCGGCGTCGCGCAGGGTGACCAGCGTCCCAATGCGCTGGTGGCCGGGAAACGCCTCGAGCATCTCGACGTTGACCAGCAGCCGCACGCTGGCGCCGTCGCGCTCCAGAGCCAGAGCCAGGTCCTTGAGCGGCTGGCGCAACTCGATGGCATTCAGGATGGCGACGCCGAGCGCCGACGATGGCGGGAACAGTTCGCTCAGGCTGCGCCCCACCAGTTCCCAGCGGCCGCGGCCCAGCAGCCTCTCGGCCGCGCGTCCGGCCATCACCAGGCGGTCCTGGGCGTCGAAAAGCAGGACCACTTCCTCCAGGTTCTCGAGCAGTTGCTCGACGTTGCTCCGCAACTGCAAGGCATCCTGGCGCGCGCCGCGGACCTGCTGGCCGAGCAGGTTCAGCTTGGACTGCACCGCCGCGAATTCCCTGGCCGTGCTCTCCGAGACCGGGGGCTGCTGCGCGAACTCGCCGCGGCTGATGCGGTCGATGGTCTGGCTGATGCGCGCCAGCGGGCGCAAAGCCAGATTGGAGACCACCACCGCCAGCACCATCGACAGCAGCAGGGCGCCCAGGAAGATCAGCCCGATGCTCCTGACCTGCGGGAACAGCATGTCGCGCAGGAACACCGAGGAGAGGATCACTTTGAGGGTGAATACCCGTTGGCCGCCGACCCCCAGCGGAAGCGTGAACTCGTAGTCCCGGCGCTCCCAGAACACCTCCCTCAGCCTTCCCCACGGGTTCTTCTGCGCCCACTGGGTGAAGTCCGGGAGCGCGTAGACGTGGCTGCCCTTGCGCGACGGAATCGAATCCGCCAGGATGCGGCCTTGCTCGTCGGCCACCAGGATCTCGATGATCACCTGGGAATTGGCGGCCCAGGTCTCCATGGAATAGGCGATCTCGGGGTCGCTCGCCACCAGCTCTTCGAGGCTGCCGGGGGCCGGCTGGCTGGCCATCCGCTCCCTGATCCGCTGGTTCATGAACCACTTCAACTGCTGCGCGTGCATCTCCGCGCGCCGGCGCACGTCGTTGAAAGCCGCCGCGCCAAGGTAATAGAGGTGCAGCAGGGACAGCGCCGTGATCACCGGCACCATCAGAGCGATGATGAACAGCCGCAGCCGGGTGGTCAGCGACATAAAGGTGTTGGCGCCGCTCCCTTACGGTCGCGGTTCGGGATCGGCTTCCGCCGCTCCATACTCCTTCAACTTGTTGTGCAGCGTTTTCAGGCTGATTCCGAGGATCTCCGCGGCCCGGGTCTTGTTGTTTCGCGTGTGCTGAAGCGTGCGCTGGATCAGGAGCCGCTCCGCCTCGTCGATGGTGGCGCCCAGGCGCAGCCTGACCTGCGTGGGGTCGCCCTCCTCTTCGGCCTTGGGCGTGGCGGCCGCACGGCTGAAGTTCGCCGGCAGATGTCGCAGCTCGATCACGCCCTCGCCGGCCAGGATCACAGCGCGCTCCAGCGCGTTGCGCAACTCGCGCACGTTGCCCGGCCAGGAGTGGCGGCGGAACTGCTCCTGGACCTCCGGGGTCAGGTCCACGACCCGGCAGTTGTGCTTCTTGTTCAGGTCGCCTAGCAGCGCTTCGACCAGCAGCGGCAGGTCGTCCATTCGGGCGCGCAGCGGCGGCAGCGAAATCTGGAACACGTTGAGGCGGTAGTACAGGTCGTCGCGGATCTCGCCCTTCCTCAGCGCCTCTTCCAGCACTTTGTTGGTGGAGGCGATCACCCGCACGTCCACCAGCATCTCGCTCTTGCCGCCCAGGCGCCGTACCCGGGAATCCTCGAGCACGCGCAGCAGCTTGGCCTGGGTAGCGATGGGCATGTCGCCGATTTCGTCCAGCAGCAGGGTGCCGTCCTGCGCCAGCTCGAAGCAGCCGGCGCGCCGCTCCAGCGCCCCCGTGAAGGCGCCTTTCTCGTGGCCGAACAACTCGCTTTCCATGAGCGTTTCCGGCATGGCGGCGCAGTTGATGGCCACGAACGGGCCGCCGCTGCGCGGGCTCAGGCTGTGGATCGCGCGCGCCACCAGCTCCTTGCCCGTGCCGCTCTCTCCGGTGATCAGCACGGCGGCCTTGCTCGGGGCCACCTGGCGGATCAGCGAGAACACTCCCCGCATCCCGGGCGAGCGGCCCACCAGGTCGGCCAGCACCCCCTGGTAGCTCAGCTCGCGCTTGAGGCGCTCGGCTTCCTCGGCCAGCCGCTGCTGGGAAGCCGCGCGCTCCAGTAGCACCCGCAGGGCCTGAGGCTCGATCGGCTTCTCCAGAAACCAGAACGCGCCCAGGTCGTGCATCGTGGCGACGGCGGTCTCGATATTGCCAAAAGCGGTGACCACAATAGCGGGCGGCCCGCCGCCCTGGGCCGCCAGGCGCCGCAGCAGCTCGAATCCATCCATCCGCGGCATCATCAGGTCGGTGACCAGCACGTGCGCGGGAAATGTGCTCAGCTTATCCAGCGCTTCCTGCCCGTCGGCGGCGGTTTCGGCCGTGAAGCCCCAGGCCGCGACCATGCTGGCCAGCCCCACGCGCTGACTCTCTTCGTCGTCGACAATCAGCACCCGGGTCGCGCTTCCAGCCATGCCTTCTATTCTGCGCCATTCGCGGCGCCGCCGGCGGAGGCGCCCCGGATGCTTTCGGCAGCCCCGCTAACACGACGGAATCGCACTCCCGACCAATCCTCGGCAAGCACAATCGAGTTGGCCGGATTCCGGCGCAAGTACTTCAGGCTGGCCGGCTGCGAAATCAGCGTGGCGGGGTTGCCGGGCAAGAGATCCGCGAGCGTCGAGACATCCTGCGTAGCCGAGTGCTCGACACCGCCGACGGTGTAGGTGTATGAGAGGACGCCGTCATGAAAGTCGGTGATGGTGGCGCTTCCCACGCGGCCCCGGGCGCTCACTGTCAACCGCCGCCTGCGCTCGCGCTCGGCCGGAGTCACCCGCTTGCGGGGCATTATCCACGCGGCCACCGACGCGGCCGCCGCCAATCCCGCCAGAAATGCAACCCAATTGCCGGCCTCCATCAGTCCCCCAAAGAAGTGTCCCGATACACCTTGCGATAGTCCTTCAGAAACTGATCCAGCCCCTTGTCGGTGAGCGGATGGTTGAACAGCATGTCCAGCACTTTGAATGGCATGGTCGCGATGTGGGCCCCCGCGAGCGCGGCTTCGACCACGTGCAGCGGCGAGCGCAGGGAAGCCGCCAGAACCTGTGTCTTGAACCCGTAGTTCCGGTAGATGGCGAGGATGTCGCGCACCAGTTCCATCCCCAGTTGGCCGATGTCGTCGAGCCGGCCCACGAACGGGCTGATGATGTAGGCCCCGGCCTTGGCGGCCAGCAGCGCCTGGCCCGGCGAAAAGCACAGCGTGACGTTCACCCGCACGCCCTCTTTGGCCAGCGCCGCCGTGGCCCGGATGCCATCCCGCGTCACGGGACACTTCACCACGACATTCGGGTGAAGGCGCGCCAACTCGCGGCCCTGCTCGACCATTTGATCCGCTTCGGTGGCCACGACTTCCGCGCTGACGTCGCCGCCGATGATCTCGCAGATGTGGCGGATCTGCTCCTCGAACGGGTTCCCTTCCCTGGCGATCAGCGTGGGATTGGTGGTGACTCCATCGACGATCCCCCACTCGGCGCCCTTGCGAAGCTCCTCGAGATTGGCCGTATCCAGGAAGATCTTCATACTTCTACACTACAACTGAATCGCAGCCGCGGCGAGACCGGCGCGAAACCGGCTCTCTTGAGAACTTCCGTAGTTTAGCCGGCCGGGTATCGGAAGTTGCGGCGGGTGTTGCGGTTTCGCAACCTGTTGGTGCGGCGGTCGGTGAAGCTGAAGAACCGCATGACGGGGATGCTCATGGAGACGGGGAGCCGCGCGCCACAGTTGGGAAATGACCGCCTGAACGCCGCCTACTGGTGCGCCGAGTACTGCGCCTGGGGCGGGTTGAGCTTCACTTCGATGGTCTTCTCTTCCTCGGTGACGTCGAAAGTCTGGCCGAACGTCTGATACCCCTTGGCGATCACCTGGATCCGGATCTTCCCTTGCGGGATAGTGGGGATCTTGGCCACGCCCTCCTGGTTGGTCCGCATCTCCCAATTGGTGACGATGTGCTTGCCCAACTTGATCACCGAGTGGCCTTCGATGAACCGTACCACCACGCTGGCGCGCTCAACCGGCTTGCCGCTGACCGTCTTGACCTCGACGCGAAGCTTGGTCATGGGGTGATCGGCGCGAGCGGGCAACACCAACGCGCACAGGACGGCGGCGAACGCTGCTAGACTCCGCATAGCCTCGATTATCTCACGAACTTCTCCGGCCTTCCCTCGGCTTCGGCAACGGCCTCGGCTGCCAGGTAGCCGCTGCGCACGGCGCCTTCCATGGTCGCGGGCCAGCCGCTGCGGGTCCAGTCGCCCGCCAGGAACAGGTTGGGGATGGCGGTGCGCGCGGGCGGCCGCGAGGCTTCGATGCCCGGCCGTGCGGAGAAGGTCGCCCGCGCCTCCTTGACGACCTGGGCTTTCTCCAGGCGCGCCTCCGTCACCCGCGGGAAGAACTCCGCCAGTTCCCGCACCCCCAGTGCGATCACCTCTGCCCGGGGCATCTCGAGCAGGCTGCGCGAGACGCTCACCACCACTTGCACGTACTTCCCCTCGGACTTGTTGAACACCCACTGGATGGTGCGGTCCAGCAGAGTGGCGTACGGCAGATCGAGCACCGGCCGGTCGAACCACAGGTGGATGCCGGTGATCGGCGAGTGCTCGAACGCGCTCACATCCAGGCCCAGTTCGGGAACCAGGGCGGCCACCCGATCGAAGGGCACGGCCGAGATGCAGTAATCGGCCCCCAACGCCCGTCCGCTCTCGATCGGGATGCGCTCGACCGGCGAACGCAGGTGGACGGCAACGTTGGGCAGCCGCTCCGCGCTATACAGCTCGCGGAGCGGCGCCGTCGCCAGGCCCAGCCGGCTGGAATGCGCATCGGCGAGGAACCCCAGCCAGAACACCTGGAAACCGTGCCGCGCGGCCATGCGGTCCAGGTCCTCGTTGATGGCGCTCACCAGCACCTGCCGCCAGAAGCGCTGGATGGCGCGCGGGGTCTGCCGTTTCTCGCGCAGCCAGTCGAGCATCGTGATCCGGTCGAGATCCTGCCGCCGGGTCCGTTCACGGCGGATGGCCAGCAATCCGCGCGCCACCGCGATCTTGTCGGCGGCGCCCAGGAAATCGAGCCCCAGGAAAGATCCGAGGCCCCGGCGCATGGTCGAGACCCGCCCGCCCGGCTCGACAAAGTGGAACTCGCGGTAGAACCTGATCCGGTCTTCGACCCCCAGGCGCCGGTACAAGTCCAACAGGTTGGTGAAGCAACCCATCAGGACGTGCTGGCAGTTGTCGATGAGCTCCGCATCGTCGGGCGAGACCGGAAACGAAGTGGCGCGCCCGCCCAGGAACCCGCGCGCCTCGTGGAGATCGACCTGGTAGCCCGCGCCTCCCAGCGCGGCCGCGGCAGCCAGGCCCGCCAACCCGCCGCCGGCTATGAGGACGCTGGGCATCGGTGCCCGTAGATCCGCACCACGTTCTCCATCAGCCGCAGCCCGCAGTTGCCCTCCAGCGTCAGCATCGACTCGGGATGGAACTGCACCGCCTCCAGGGGAAGTTCCCGGTGGCGCACGCCCATGATCACGCCGTCATCGGACTCCGCGGTCACCTCCAGGCAGGCAGGGAAGGTGTCCTCGCGGGCGAACAGCGAATGGTAGCGGCCGGCTTTGAACCGCGCCGGCAGGCCCTCGAAAACGCCGGCCCCTTTATGGATCACGGTGGATGGTTTGCCGTGCATGGGGTAGCTGAGCACACCCAGCTTGCCGCCGAACGCCTCCACCATCCCTTGCAGTCCCAGGCACACGCCGAACACGGGAATGCCCGCCTGCGCGGCGTAACGCACCAGTTCCGGGACGCCGAAGTCGGCCGGCCGGCCCGGGCCCGGCGATATGAGGATGATGTTGGGCGCAAGCCGCGCGATCAGCTCGAGCGGGAACCCCGCCCGGTAGGTCACAACTTCCGCTCCGGTTTGCCGCGCGTAGTTGGCGAGCGTGTGGATGAAGCAGTCGTCGTTGTCCACCAGCAACAGGCGCACGCCAACGCCGGCCCGCGGACCGGCTTCCAGGCCGGCCTGCTTGGCCTGCGGCGGTCCCGCCAGCGCGCGGAAGAAGTTCGTGGCCTTCACCCGCGTTTCCTGCGCTTCCATCTCGGGCACGGAATCGTAGAGCAGCGTGGCGCCGGCTCCGTACGAGGCCACGCCATCCCGCAGGTGGATGGTTCGGATGGTGATGCCGGTGTTGATGTCGCCGTTGAGCGCCAGCATGCCCACCGCGCCGCCGTACCAGCCGCGCGCGTCTTTCTCGAGGTCCTCGATGGCCTGCGCCGCCGCCTTCTTCGGCGCCCCGATCACCGTCACCGCCCACATGTGGCTCAGGAAAGCGTCCAGGGAATCGAAGCCCGGCTTCAGCGTGCCTTCGACGTGGTCCACCGTATGGAACAGCCCGGCATAGGATTCGATGAGCCGCCGCCCCAGCACTTTCACCGTGCCCGGCACCGAGACGCGCGATTTGTCGTTGCGGTCCACATCCGTGCACATGGTCAGCTCGGATTCGTCCTTGGCCGAGGTGAGCAACGCGCGGATGCTGTCGGCGTCCTGCATCGGATCGCCGGTCCGCCGCACGGTGCCCGCGATCGGGCAGGTCTCGACCCGGTCGCCCTCGATCCGGACGAACATCTCCGGCGAGGCGCCCACCAATTGCTCGTCGCCGAACTGGAAGAAGAACTCGTACGGACTGGGGCTGTGAAGCTGCATGCTGCGAAATAGATCCGAGGCCTTGCCGGCGTACGGAGCGCGGAAGGTGCGGCGCAGCACCACCTCGTAGTAGTCGCCGCGGCGCATGCCCTCGCGCACCGTCTCGACCTTGGCCATGTATTCCTCGTCCGTGTGGTCGACGGTGGCTTCGGCGGCTTCCTGGGCGGCGGCCTGGGACACCGGCTCGCCCGAGCGTTCGAGCGCCAGCGTCGAGAGACCCTCGTAATCGAAATCGTACTGGTAGCGCTCGATCTGTTCCTTCATGCGGTCCATGAAGTAGATGTCGTCGCACAAGAACAGGTGCAGGTCCTTCTGCCCGGTGCGAGGCAGCCGCAGACGGATCGGGTCGAACTGGAACAGCAGGTCGTAGCCGAACGCGCCCACCAGCGCCAGGCGAGTATCCCGCTCGTGCCGGAACTCCTCGATCAGCGCGCGCAGGATGGTGAACGCCGAGGGCTGCTTGCTGCGCTCCTCCTCCGGGAACAGTTCGGGCAGCGGCCGCAGCCGCCCGCGCAACACGCCCCCCTCGACCGCGAGAGATCCCCAGTGCGGATGTCCGCCCAGGACCGCGAGCAGCATCCGGTTCAGCATTTCGCCGCGCAGGTTCAGCGGCCGGAACTCCATCTGGCGCCCGAAGGCCACAATCTCCACCAGCGGCCGCACCGAGGCGATATCCCAGCGCGAATACCGCCCCGGGTACTCGTAGCCCGAGGAGAGATAGAACCCGCGATAGGTGTCCAGCTCGCGGAGAAGATGTTCCAGGCCCTTCCCCTTCCGGTACGGGACCTTGGACACGGTGCGGGTGACAGCGATGCCGTTCCGCGTGGTGTATCGAAGTTCACGCATGATGAAGCCTTGCGAGGATTACTCGCTAGGATAGCACGCGCCCGTAGATCCTCACGACGTTCTCGATCAGACGCGGCCCGCAGCCCTCCTCTAGTGTCAGAACTGAGCCCGGGTGGAACTCGACCGCCTCGATCGGGAGTTCCCGGTGCCGCACGCCCATAACCGCCCCATCGTCGGATTCCGCGGTCGCCTCCAGGCAGGCTGGGAACGCTTCTTTGCGGGCGAAGAGCGTTTGGTAGCGACCCACTTTGAACCGCTCTGGCAGACCCTCGAAAACGCCCAGCCCCTTGTGGATCACCATGGATGCTTTGCCGTGCACGGGACGCTCAAGCCGGCCCATTTCGCCGCCGAACGCTTCGACGATCCCTCCCATTCCTACCCCGAAAACCGGGATGCGCGCCTGGGCCGCGTGCCGCACCAGCGCTGGTTCCGCGCCTGGCGACGCCAGGATGATGTGAGGCGCCAGCCGCGCGATCAGCTCCTGCGGGAACCCCGCGCGGTGAATCACGACCTCCGCGCCGGTCTGGCGCGCGTAGTCGGCCAGCGTGTGGATGAAGCAATCGCCGTGGTCCACCAGCAGCAGGCGCACGCCTTCGCCCGCGCGCGCCCGCGTTTCCACGCGGGCTTCCGTCGCTGGCGGCGGTCCCCGCAATGCGCGGAAAAACGCGGTCGCCTTGAGCCGCGTCTCCTGCTCCTCCCGGGCGGCCACCGAATCGTACAGCAGGGTGGCGCCGGTTCCATAGGAGGCCATCCCGTCCCGCAGGTGGATGGTGCGAATCGTGACCCCGGTGTTGAGGTCGCCGTTGAGCCGCAGCATTCCGATCACTCCGGCGTACCAGCCGCGGGGGTCCTTCTCGAGATCCTCGATGGCCTGCGCGGCCGCCTTCTTCGGCGCCCCGATCATGGTCACCGTCCACATGTGGCTGAGCAGCGCGTCGAGCGAATCGAAGCCGCAATCGAGCGTGCCCTCGACGTGATCCACGGTGTGGAACACGCCGGCGTAAGATTCGATCAGCCGCCGCCCCAGGATCTTCACCGACCCGGGCACGCAAACACGCGACTTGTCGTTGCGGTCCACGTCCGTGCACATGGTCAGCTCGGACTCTTCCTTGGTTGAGTTCAACAGCGCGCGGATGTTTTCGGCATCCTGGAGCGGATCGCAGGTCCGCCGTGTCGTGCCCGAGATCGGCGACGTCTCGACGTGGCTGCCCTCAACCCGCAGGAACCTCTCCGGCGAGGCGCCCACCAGTTGCTCATCGCCGAACTGGAAGAAGAACTCGTAGGGGCTAGGACTGTGGAGCCGCAGGTTGCCGAACAACTCGGAGGCTTTGCCCGCGTACGGCGCGCGAAACGTGCGGCGTAGCACCACCTCGTAGTAGTCGCCGCGGCGCATGCCTTCGCGCACCGTCTCGACCTTGGTCATGTACTCTTCGTCGGTGTGGTCCGTCACCGGCTCGGACGGTTCCCGCGGCGCGGTCGCCGGGACTGGCTCGCCCGTTCTCTCCAGCCCCGCCGTCGCGAGGCCCTGGTAATCGAAATCGTACTGGTAGCGCTCGATCTGTTCCTTCATGCGGTCCATGAAGTAGATGTCG
>Ga0187850_10000572_pt1 | contig 46608 bp, 37 predicted proteins | sample June2016WEW_4_15_FD_132436 | JGI IMG/M metagenome (GOLD analysis project Ga0187850, IMG submission 132436) | Peatland microbial communities from SPRUCE experiment site at the Marcell Experimental Forest, Minnesota, USA - June2016WEW_4_150 | ecosystem: Environmental > Terrestrial > Soil >...
CGTAGAGAAACCACTGACTGGAGAGCCGGATGCGGGAAATCCGCCTGTCCGGTTCGGAGGGAGGGGTGGCGCTAACCCCGCCATCCCTACCCCTATGAATAATGTTGGAATTACGCCTCGCCTTCGGAAGTTGTTTTTGCATGAACCCTTAGAGTTCTTGACCGGCAAAACTATCAGGTCAAGTCTCGCTGTGATTGCAAGAGTGCGCCGGACCGGCGCTGCTTTTAGGTGAATTGCAAATTGAGGATTGAAAAACCATCGTTGGTTATTGAAGAATGCCCGTCCCGCCACGCGGGACCAAATGAACTTTCGGACTGCGGACTCAATGACCAATGCTCAATACTCAATTCTCAATGAATACCGATTCCGAATCGGAACTCGATTCCAGGGCTGGTCTGAGCCGCAGCCTCACTAATGATATGACCAACACGGCCCTGAAGCTGTCCCGGGCCTCGCTCGCCCTGCTGACCGACCTGTACGAATTGACCATGGCCTGCGCCTATTGGAAATCAGGCATGGCCGACACGGAGGCGGCGTTCCACCTCTCATTCCGCCAACCGCCGTTTGCGGGCGGATTTACCGTCGCCTGCGGGCTGGGGACGACCATCGAATACCTGCGCGAGTTCCGGTTCACGGAGTCGGACCTGGCTTACCTGCGGACAATTACGGGCCGGGACCAGCAACCGCTGTTTGAGCGGGCTTTCCTGGACTGGCTGGGCGAGCTGCGGCTGGCCTGCGACGTGGAGGCGCTCCCGGAGGGGACGGTGGTGTTTCCGCACGAGCCGCTCGTGCGGGTGGAGGGGCCTATTGCGCAGGCGCAAATCCTGGAGACGGCGCTGCTCAATTTCATGAATTTTCAGTCGCTCATCGCCACCAAAGCGGCGCGGGTATGCCTGGCGGCGCAAGGGGAACCGGTGATCGAGTTTGGGCTGCGCCGGGCCCAAGGCATCGATGGCGGCCTGACGGCCAGCCGGGCGGCCTACGTGGGGGGTTGCGCGGGCACCTCGAATCTGCTGGCGGGCAAGCTGTACGGCATCCCTGTGGCCGGCACACACGCCCACAGTTGGGTGATGGCCTTCGACACCGAGTTGGAGGCCTTCGCGGCCTACGCCAGAGCCCTGCCCAACAACTGCATTTTCCTGGTGGATACCTACAATTCCCTGGCGGGCGTCGGGCATGCGGTTGAAATTGGCCGACGGCTGCGGCAGCAGGGCCACGACTTGGCCGGCATCCGCCTGGATTCCGGCGACCTCGCGCACCTGAGCATCCAAGCCCGGAAAATCCTGGACGACGCCGGCTTTGCCGGGGCCGTGATTGTCGGTAGCAACGACTTGGACGAACACCTCATCGATAGCCTCAAGGAACAAAAGGCGAAGATCAACGTTTGGGGCGTCGGCACCAGGCTGGTCACGGGCTACGATGATCCGGCGCTCGGGGGCGTTTATAAGCTCTCGGCCATCCGCCGGCCCGACGGCGCCTGGGAGCCTAAACTCAAGCTTTCCGAGCAGGCCGCCAAGGTCACCAACCCGGGCCTCCTGCAAGTGCGCCGTTTCCGCTCCGCTGCCCAATTCATCGGCGACGCCATCTACGACAGCAGCCGTCCGGTGCCGGGCCGCTTCACGATCGTCGTCCCGCTGGACCCCAGCCGCCGCCGGCACTTTGCGCCGGAAACTCCCGGCGAGGACCTGCTGGTGCCCATTTTTCGGCGCGGCCAACTGGTCTATCCGCCTCCCGCCCTGGCGGCCATACGCGCCCGGGTGCAGCAGCAACTGGCCATGCTCCCGTCCGCCATCAAGCGCTCCCGCAACCCGCGCCAATACCCCGCCGGGCTCGAACTGGGATTGCACCGCTTAAAGACCAAACTCATCCTCCAGGCGCGCGCGGCCAGGGTTCGCCGCCAGGGACGCGGGGAATAAGATGCCGACCTGTCGGGACCGCGTCCCATTTGAATAAAGTCGCCGAGAAGTCGGGGGCTGACTACGATTTGGACCGGCGTGGCAGGCGACCTGATTTTTTACCAGTTCAGCCGCTCGAAGGTTGAGCGCGGCGATTTCAGTCACTTCCTCGGCCTGTTCGCGCCGGACAAGCTGCCCACCGGTCGTCCGCGGGCAGGATGCCCGCGCCACGCTGATTCTTACCACCAGAAGACCGGGTCGCCCGAGGGCACTGTCCGCACCTTGAGCAATTCGAATTTGCGCCACTCGACATGGCCGTCGAGCCGGCCCTGGTTTCCGCCGGTGGGGAAGGAGCCCTTAAGGTGCGGGCTCGTGTGGGGCTTGAAATAACCGCCCGGCACGGAAGTGAAATTGTAGGTAAAGCGCCGGCTCTCATTGTCCTGGCCGGGCAGAGAGAGTGTCGCATCGGCGATGAGCACACGCTCGGTGATGAGCGGCGTCACAGATAATGGGCCGATCTGAATGGGTTGGGGGTAGATCTTGGTGTTCTGGTTGGAGGTAGCCAGCGTAGCCGTGTTGGGCAGGGTCATGGCATAACCGAGCACGTGGTAGCTGTTGGAGGCGTAGTTCCAAAGCGCCCACCAGTCGGCCTCGCTGAACCTGGGCGAGGTTCCCGGGCAATAATAGGTCTTATACTGCGTGCCGCTCTGGAGCAGCATGTTGCCCACGTCCCACGGCAGGTCCCATACCCAGTAGCCCTGCGACCCCATCTGCGTCGCTTGGTGGACGGGCAAGTTGTCTTTATTGTCGCTGGCGTACATGATCAGGCCGAGGGTGAACTGTTTCTGGTTATTCATGCACTGCGTGCGCTTGGCCTTTTCCTTGGCCTGCGTCAAAGCGGGCAGGAGCATCGCCGCCAGAATGGCAATGATGGCAATCACCACCAGCAATTCAATCAAAGTGAAGGCGAGGCGAGGTCCGGTGGCGGGGCGAGGGGCGGGCAGGCGCCATGACGCCCAGGCGCCCCGCCGACATAGGCGGCTTGTTTCCATAGAGCCTTCGGTTGACATGCTTAAGTTTTTGCCTTCCGCCACCGCGAGCAGGGCCGGAGCGGCAGGCTGGGGCCCGCCCAGGCCCCAATCGACCCGGCGCGGTCCCTTTGAGCCCGCCGCTAATGCGCCAGCCGGAAGAACGAGGTTGCGTTGGTCATCGGCAGGGTGACGGTAGTGTATAACCCGCTGGGGACCGGCGAGGCAAGGACCGGTTGCCAATTCGGGGGGCTTAGCCGCAGGGTGGATTGCAGCGACACCCCGCTCGCCGGCAGCCAGCGCAGAATGATATTGTCGCCGGAGGTGCTGACCAGCAGCGGTTCGGAGGCCGTGTCGAGCATGAAGTTGTCAAACTGGACAGTGACACTGGCGCCGCTGTCGAATCCTCCCGCCAGGAGGCCAACCTGCATCGGCACGCCCGCGAAACGCGCCACCGCGTAGGTTGTGTCGGCAGGACACGGCGCCCAAGGGTCGGTCGCGTTCAGCCTTTGGTAGAAGGAGAAATTTGTGCCATTGTGCCTGACGAAAAGGAGCCAGTAGTTCGCGTCTCCTGGATCGGACTGCGTGCTTCGGGTGGTGTTGTTGACCGGGAGAGTCAGACGGGCGTAGGTGCCGATGCCGAACTCGTCAAAGCGGGTCCAGGAGACCCAAGCCTCGTTGGTTCCATTGTCGAAAGCCGCCCCGAGATTTCCGTGCGTGTCAAGCCCGTAGGCGCGGGCCAGGAGACCAGGGTTATTGTAGTTCACCACGTCGAAGGAATTGAGGTGCACCGCGGCTTGAAAGTCCCCCGGCACATATTTGAAGAGGAAAAAGCCGTCATTCTGGCCAAACTCCCAGCCGACGTTCACACTGGTGACGGTGAGGACGTTGTTGCTGGTCATATCCGCGTCCGCCACGCTCACGGCCGCGAACGGGTCTGAGACGAACACTGTTCCGGGGATGTCGCCCGGGTGCTCATAGACTCCGTCCCACGACGTGCCGGTCACGCCGTCGGCCAGATAGACGTGGTTTACACCGAAGTTGTCGGTGAAGCCTGGGGGACGGACTGTGGCGAGGAAGGTGTTGGTGAAGTTCAGGTAGCTGGCGGTAATGGTGGCCGAGCCGTTCGTCAGCCCGGTCAACACGCCGTTGGTCGCTACGATCACAGTCGGGTCGCTGGAGGCGAGGGTGGCCAGGCTGCTGATGTCGCCGCTACCGCCGCCGCTGTAAATCCCTTGCACCACGGGCAGTCCAACCCCGCCCATGGGAACTCCATTTCCGGGCAGGGTGGCGCTGATGGCCACGAGCGTGCCGGCGGCGAGGCTGCCCACGGCAGTGGTTTGCTGATTGAAAACCTTGGTGCTGCCCGACCCGGAGTAGGAGTAAACGGCAGCATAGTAAACCCTCCCTGGGGTCAGGCCGGTCACGGTCACGTTGGTGCCCACGGCGCGATAGACCACGTAATTGCCGCTGCCCAGGTCCGTCCCGAAGCCAAAACGGGAGTCGGCCGTTGACAGGAAACCGAAGTAAGGTTGGGCGGAGACTGGGGCGCCCGAGCGCATGATGACCATGCTCGTGGCCTGGCTGCCATCGCTGTTGGTCCCCGCAACCCAGGTCAGGTTCATCGAGACGTTGTCGGGGTTGAGCGTGATGGTCAGCCCGGAAGCCGCCGACGGCGGCGGGCCACCCGAGATGTTGCTGGCATCGAGCATGAAACTATCGAACTGCCCGGTGCCGGAGGCTCCGGTGAACATGGCCTCACAAAGGCCCACCTGCAGCGGCACCCCGTTGGCCATAGCCGGATGGACGACGGGTCCAATCGATTGAGGCTGCCAGGGGTCCGTCGCGGCAGCCCGCCTGTAGAAATTGAAGTTGGTCCCGTCGGTCCGGGTCATCAGGAGCCAGAAGTCAGACGTGGCGCCGTCGAACATCGGATACTCGGTGTCAGCACCGGCAATGGCAGTACGGGCTTCGGTGGAATCGCTGAATTCCTCGAACTCGGCCCAGTTGACCCAGTTTTCCGAGCCGCCGAGCGGGGCGCCACCAGGGTCGGCGGCGCGGGCCATGAGGCCGGCGAACTGGTAGTTCACTTTTTGCAGGGAGCTCATGTGCACTGCAACTTGGAAATCACCCGGCACAACCTTGAACAACAAGAAGCCGTCGTCGCCCGCGCCGGCCCAGGACGTGCTCTTGGCGGTGACGGTGAGGACGTTGTTGGCGGAGACGTTCGCATCCGCGACCGTGGTGACCCCCTTGCCGTCGCCTCCGTCATTTCCACCCGGAATATCTCCGAAGCCCAGGTAGAGCCCATCCCACGTGGAGCCGGGCAGACCGTTGGCGGCATAGTCGTGGTTGGCGCCGAAATTATCCGTGTACGCAGGGGCGCGCACGGAAACGAGCTGGCCCCCGTGGACGCCGGCGTAGGAGGCGGTGATGGTGGCTGACCCATTGGCGAGCCCTGTCAGCACTCCCGCTTGAGCGATGATGACCGTTGGGTCGCTCGAGGTCCAGATGGTAGTTGGGTCGGCGCTAACGTCGTAGGAATCTCCGCTGCTGTAACTTGCGATGAGCTTTGCGGCCGCGAGCCCGCCCGCGGGGATGTTGGTTGGAGAGAGCGTGAAGCTCACGCCTGTGAGCGTGCCCGGACCAGGAGCGCTATTAGTGGCGGGGCTGGCGGTGTTGTAAACCGTCGAGGAGCCGGAACCGGCAAACGAGAAAACGGCGGCCTGATAGGTGTTGTTGCTGCCGCCCAGGCCGCTGACGGTCACACTATTGCCCGTGCCCACGTACACGACGTGGTTGCCGGCGCTGCCCAGAAGGCTGGCGGCAGCGGCGAAGTTGGTGTCGCCCGCATAGACAAATCCATAGGCAGGCTGCCCCGTGATGGGCTTGTTCGCCCGCATCACGACCAGGCTGCCGGCACTGCCGGCCCCGGCCGTCCAGGAGAGGGTGATTGAGCCGCTGGGGTTCGGGGCCGGGAAGGTCAAGCCCGAGGGCGGCCCCGGGGGCGCGCCCAAGCCTACATTGGGGCCGCTGAGCTCGAAGTCGGTAAAGTACACCTGGGGGGAGTTGCCGGTAAACACCGCCTGCTGAATCCCCACCTGCATCGGCACGCCGTCCAGGTCGCCGCGCGTGAAACTCGTCCTGAGACTCCAGGCATCGGCTTGGTTGGTTTTGTCATAGAAGGTGAAAGTATCCCCAACTCTGGAAATCCTGAAATAGCGCGTGCTGTTAGTGTCGCTGTCGTCTCCGGGGTAGTCGATCTCGGTGTCAGCACCGTTGGTCGCATAGCGGACTGAGTCGCCGATGCTAAACTCCTGGAAGCGGGTGAGGTTCATCCAGTTTTCCGCGGCGTTCGTGCCCGAGGGATTGAACGGGCCACCCGAAGGATAATTGGCGGCACGGACCAGCAGCCCCGAGAACGTGTAATTCTGAGGATCAAACGGAGGGCTGTTTTCCACTGAGACATCAAAATCACCGGCTACCATTTTGTACAAAAAGAAGCCGTCGTCACCGGCGCCCGCCCAGCTCGTGGCGGTGGATTGGACCGTCAAGAAGCCGGGAAAGCTCAGGTTCGCATTGGCCACCAGGGTGGCTCCGGCCCCATCGCCACCGTCGTTTCCGCCAGATATGTCGCCGAAGCCGAGGTAAACGCCGTCCCAATTCGGGTCACCCAAGATGCCTTGGGCAACATAGTCGTGGGAGACGTCGAAGTTGTTGGTGATGGATCCTGCCTGGATGGACAGGCTCAACGGCAGGAACAACAGCGCGCGGATGAGCGCTTTTGGGTTCGGTACGAGTTTCATAGGTTTGACTGAGCGGGATCGGTGCTAGGGATTAGGCCCAGCGCCGATGCCACGGATAAAGGATCGCCGAGGCTGGCTACCGGTTGATCATAGAAATTCAACCTCGGCAACCTAGAACTTTCCCCTATCGTGTCAAGAGGAATTTTGGATTTATGATACTTGCCTGTCTAAGAACAATCCGGTCCCTTCCTCAATACGAAAGTCAGATTAGAATTACGGCTCTATGGCAGAATCTGTGGGTCAAAATGGCACATCCCAAGGGCAGGCAGGAAATGCCGCCACCCGAGCGCAACACTGCATTGGCCACATCGGCTCCATTGGCCACATCGGCTCCATTGGCCACCTGCATTGGCTCCATTGGCTGCATTGGCCACATTGGCCATTTTGTCCAAAAAACTGGCCGCGCCGCGGCTTAAAAAACAATCCCACACCTCAGCACAACGCTTCGTCGCTCTCCTCGGCGCAGCCAAGGGCCTCCCTGGTCCCGCTGAGGGCTTGTCTTTGGCCCCGCGGGCCTTATCATCCAAAGCCATGAGTTTCACCCGCAGCGCTCTGCTCTGCTTTGCTGCGTTCCCGTCAAAAAAACTGGAACCAACATGTTGCTCTTAAATAATTCCGGCCCGTTTGTTGGTGGCGGCTCCGGGAGCAAGAAACACCTGGTGGCCGAGCTCAACGGCACGCAACTGCGCTATGAATTGCGCAACCAGCTCTACCTGGTCGACCTCGACACTGCGGGCTGCCGGCTGGCAGTCGAGGGTTTTAGCGTGCGCCACGTGCTGTGCGATTTGCAGCCCGGGGTCGCCTACACCCTGCGGCAGGATGGCCGCCGGGTCGGCTCTTTCCGGGCTGACGCGGCGGGCCGCATCGGGTTCAACCGCACCCTGGAGCCGTCGAAGGAGCAACGGTTTGAGTTGGCCGGCCAGTGAACGCCAGCCCGGAGATTTCTCAGCGCTGGGACGCCCCAACGCTTAAGGAACGTTGACAGGCCGGCGTTTCTTCCGAATTTTGGAGCTATGTCGGAATTGCTTTGGTATGTGGCCCACGTGCGACCGCGGCGGGAGAAGAAACTGGTCGAATATTGCGAGCGGCAGGGTTTTGCGGCGACGCTGCCCTGTTACCCATCGCGGCACAGGTACCGCGGGAAAATCGTCGTCTTTTGCAAGCCGCTTTTCCCGGGTTATGTCTTTGTTCATCTGGAAGCCAGCCAGAAAGAAGCGGTCCGCCGCAACGATCATGTGGCGAATCTGCTGCATGTGTTCGACCAGGAGACCTTCCAGCGGCAACTGGCGGACATTCTGTTGGCGCTGGAGACGAATCTCGGGGTGCGCCTGGCGCCCTCGATTGGCGAGGGCATGCGCGTGCGCATCCGGGCCGGACCCCTCCAGGGCATCGAGGGGTGGGTGGAACATCGTTACGGCATGACGACGGTGTTGCTGCGGCTGGATTTCATCAGCCAGGCGGCGGCTGTCAAGCTGGACGCGGACCTCCTGGAACTGATTTAGAGTCTGTCCCGCCAGGGGCGGTCTGCGAGCCTGCCGGAAAAGCAGATTCGCCAGTCGGAAGGCCACCGGGCACTGCTGCCCTCCAGCCAGGAGGCAAATTCGGCCACCATGTAACAATGTAATTCCTGTAACCTTTGCAACTCTAAATTTCCCGGATTGACCTCCGGGCCGATTCCTGTCTGAATGCAGGCCCAAAAAAATGGACACGGACATCAAAGCGGCAAAGACCGCAGTCATCGGACTGGGGTATGTGGGGTTGCCTTTGTCAATTCAGTTCGCCCGGTGCGGCGTCACCGTCTTGGGCCTGGATATCGACACGGCCAAGGTGGAAGCCCTCAACCAGGGCAAGAGCTACATCAAGCACATCCCGCCCGAGGCGGTGGCCGAGGCCGTCAATTCCGGAAACTTCTCCGCGACCAGCGATTTCAGCCGCATTGGCGAGGTGCGCTCGCTCATCATCTGCGTGCCGACCCCGCTCAACAAAAACCGGGAGCCGGACATCTCCTACATCCTGGCTACGGGCAGAATGGTCGCGCCGCATCTTCAGAAAGGCGCCCTCGTCGTGCTGGAATCCACCACTTATCCCGGCACCACCGATCAAGACCTGCGCGAGGTGCTCGAAGTCGGGTCCGGCCTCGCCGCCGGCCGTGATTTCCACCTGGCCTTCTCACCCGAACGCGAAGACCCGGGCAACCCCGAGAGCAAGGTGGCGCTCATCCCCAAGGTCGTCGGCGGCTACACCCCGGCCTGCCTGGAACGGGCGGTCGCGCTCTATTCCCAGGCCGTCCAGACGGTGGTCCCGGTCTCCTCCTGCCGCGTGGCGGAAGCGACGAAGTTGCTCGAGAACACCTTCCGCAGTGTCAACATCGCCCTGGTCAACGAACTCAAGGTGGTTTACACCGCCATGGGCTTGGACGTGTGGGAAGTCATCAACGCCGCCAAAACCAAGCCGTTTGGCTTCATGCCCTTCTATCCCGGGCCGGGCCTGGGCGGTCACTGCATCCCGATCGACCCTTTCTACCTCACCTGGAAGGCCCGCGAGTATGGCCAGCATACCCGGTTCATCGAATTGGCCGGCGAAATCAACACCGCCATGCCCGCCTACGTCGTCCATCGCGTCGCCGATGCGCTCAACGACCGGCAGCAGGCCCTCAAAGGCAGCTCGATTCTCCTCCTCGGCCTCGCCTACAAGCCCAATGTCGATGACGAACGTGAATCGCCCAGCTACGTGCTGATGGACCTGCTCCAAGCGCGCGGCGCCAGGCTCGCCTACTACGATCCCTTCGTCCCAGTCATCAAGCCCACCCGCGAACACAGTTGCTGGGCCGGCACCAAATCCGTCGCCTGGGACCCGCAAACCATCGCCGCTTTCGATTTGGTCCTCATCGCCACCAACCATGCCTGCATCAATTACCGCGAACTGGCCGGGTGGGCCGAGTGCATCGTGGACACGCGCAACGCCATGAACGGCATCCCCACCCGCCCCGGCCAGGTGTGGAAAGCGTGACCCGGCCATGAGCGGTGAAATGAGTTAAGCAATTTAAACAAGTTGAAGCCTGGCAGCTTCAAAAGCCGAAGACCCAGGCGCCCCACGCGCTGGTTCGGCTTCCACGCTTGGCGGTTGCTCAGATGCCCAGGTTCGACAGCGTGTTGCTGAGGGCATTGACGATCTGAACGAGCCGGGGATGGGACTCTTTGAAACCGGCGGTCGAAGAAGCCAGCCCCTCGAGCGAGAGCTTGAGCAACTGGGGGTCCGGCTCGGCGCGCGTGGCCTCGTGGGCGGAGAGTTGGGTGAAACCTGCAATGCTCTGGGCCTGGTCGCCATGCGTCTTGGACAATTCGGCCACCTCCGCCTTGAGCGTGGCCAGCAGTTGCAGCAGTTCCCGCCGCCGGTCTTCCTTGATCGCCTCGGCGTTCTGGATGCGGGCTTCAATCTTTCCGATGGTGTCCTCGAGCATGGCCAAATCCGGTTGCCGTTCCAAGATAGCGCCCCGCCGCCTTTGGGCAAGAAAAAGAGCGCGCCCGCTCACCCCTTCACCAACGGCTCGACCGCCTTCCAGATGGCGTCCCTGAGCTCTTCGACTTTGCCCACCCCCTCGAGGCACTTCACGCGCTGAGGTTCGGCGGCCGCGATGGCCTGGTAGCCCTGGGCCACGCGCTGGAAAAAGCTGCCATCGGCCTCCTCCATCCGGTCCCGGAGGAAGGCCATGGTGGCCTGGCGGGCCAGCAGGCGCGTCGCGCTGACCTCCGGCGGCACCAGCAGCAGCAGCGTCAAGTCCGGCCGCGTCTCGCCGACCGCAAAGTCGATGACCGCTTTGACCACCTGCAAATCCAGTCCTCGCCCGTGCCCCTGGTAAGCCGTGGTCGAGTCGTAAAAGCGGTCGCACAAGACAATTTCGCCCCTGGCTAGGGCCGGGCGAATGACCTCGCGGACGAGTTGGGCGCGGCTGGCGTTCATCAGGAGCAGTTCTGCCTCGGCGGTCATGGCGTAGCCGGCCGCACTGTGCTTGAGCGTGTGCCGGATTTCCTCGCCCGTCGGCGTGCCGCCCGGCTCCCGCGCCGTCCGCACGCTGTGCCCCTGCCGGCGCAAACGCTCCGCCAGCAAAGACAACTGGGTCGTTTTCCCGCTGCCTTCCGTGCCTTCAAAGGTGATCAAAAGACCTTTCATACTTGTCGCCGCCGGCGTGAGGCGGCCCCGCTTTCCGAGCCTACATCTTTTTCACCCTCACCCCTTTGGGCGTATCTTCGCTAATCCATCCCTTGGCCTTCAACTGGTGGCGGAGGGCGTCGGCGCGCTGGAAGTCTTTCGTCTGGCGGGCCGCCTGGCGGGCCTCGAGCAGGGCCTGGATCTCGGCGGGCACTTCCACTTCCGCCGGCGCGCCCACGCCCAGCACGGTGTCCAGTCTTTCCCAGGCGGCCAGGGCCGAAGCCGCCGCCCTGGCGTCCAGCGTCTTGTCCCCAAGCCGGCGGTTGGTCTCGCGGACCCAGGCAAACACGGCGCCCCAGGCGCCGGAAATATTCAAGTCCTCGTCCAGTGCGCCGGCAAACTCGTCCAGGAGGGCCGGCGTGGCCGGGGCCTTCAGGTTGCCGGCCAGTTCGCGCACTTTGGTCAGGCACTCGTCCAGGCGCGCCAGCGCTGCCCGCGCCCCTTGCAGGCCTTCCAAGGTGAAATTGAAGGTCTCGCGGTAGTGCGCGGTCAGCAGCAGACAACGGATTTCGCGCCCGGTGAAGCCCTTGCCTAGCAGGTCGCGCAAGGTGAAGAAATTGCCGAGCGACTTGCTCATCTTTTTTCCTTCCACGAGCAGGTGGGCGCCGTGCAGCCAGTATTTCACGAAAGGCTGTCCGGGCGGCTGGCCCCCCGCCCCTTCACTCTGCGCAATCTCGTCCTCGTGATGCGGAAAGATGAGGTCCTCGCCCCCAAGGTGCAGATCAAAGCCGGGGCCCAGCAAGGCCATGCTCATGGCGCTGCATTCGATGTGCCAGCCGGGCCGGCCCTCGCCCCACGGGCTGGGCCAGAACACATTCCCGTCCTCCGGCGCGCGCGCCTTCCAGAGCGCGAAGTCCGCCACCGCTTCCTTGGCGTATTCATCGCTGCGCACGCGCACGCCCACCCGCAGTTCGTCAAAATTGAGGTTCACCAACTGCCCGTAGCGCCAGCCGCCGCCCCGGTAGTTCTCGATGCTGAAATAGACCGAGCCGTCCGGGGCCTGGTAGGCCAGGCCGCGCGCCATCAGCTTCTCGATCAGGGCAATGATCTGCGGCATGTGCTCCGTCGCCCGCGGCGCCTGGTGGGGCGCCCGGCAGTTGAGGGTCTTGAGGTCCTCGAAGAACGCTGCCTCGAACTTGCCGGTAAACTCCCGCAGCGGGGTGTTGGTCTCGCCGATGCGCTTGATGATCTTGTCGTCCACGTCGGTGATGTTCATCACGTGCTGGACGGCGTAGCCTTTGAACTGGAGATACCGCCTCACCAGGTCCCCGAAGATGAACGTCCGCCAATTCCCAATGTGCGCATAGTCATAAACCGTCGGCCCGCAGCAGTACATCCCCACCCTCCGCCCGGCGGGGTCGAGTGGAACGAACTCCTGCACCGAGCGGGAGAGCGTATTGAAGAATCTCAAAGCCATACACCAGTGGGAAAAGATGGAGCACGGCAAAGGCAAAGGAAAGGGCAAAGTCCCGGCCAAATCTCCTCGGCGCGGAGCCCCGCTTTCAGGGCGGCTGGGACAGGCTCCGGCGGCGCTGCTGACCAGGCGCCTTGGCCCGGAGTTGGGTTGCGCCCACGCCGCGCTGAGCCCTGAATTGACTTGTGCATTGACCTTGCCGCGGCAGGTCAGTTTACTGGCCCGATGCGCGTGTTGCTTCCGGTCGTGTTGCTGCTGGCGCTGCTGGTTTGGGGTTGCGCCCGGGAGAAGCTCATTTTGCCCCCGGCCGCCAACGCGTCGGTGGTCCGGAGCGGAAACCAGAGACTGATCGTCACGCCGGAAACCGCGCTGGTGGGCCGGGTGGTCAAGGTCAATTTAGCGGGGCGGTTTGTGGTGCTCAATTACCCCGGCGGCCGCCTCCCGGCCTTGGAACAGCGCCTCAGCTTGTACCGTCAGGGCCTCAAAGTGGGCGAAGTCAGGATTGCAGGCCCGCAATATGACGACAATACGGTGGCGGATGTCGTGGAGGGTGAGGCCGCCCTGGGCGACGCCGCGCGCAGCCAGTAAGGGCCCTAGCCTTCGGACTTGCTCTGGGCGCCGCCGATGGGTTCGGTCATGGGTTTGGCGGTTTTGGGCAAAACCTGCTTCTGATAAGGGGAGTGGAGATTGAAGTAAATGCCGCAAAGGGGGCGCGGGCCGTCGTTCTGGCTGAGGATGACGGTGATTTGTTTGTCGAGGGCGATGCCGTGGCGAAGCTGGGGCCCGCGGTTTTCATAGGCCTTGATGGCCTTGTTCAGAAGGGAAATCAGCGACGCTTGAAAATCTTCGGGGGTCTTGTCGAGGCAGATGATGTACTTGTCGTACGCCGCCATTGCTTCCGCGATTTCCGGCCTGAAGGTTTCTGCTGTCACGGAGTTGAGAATAAAGGCCCCCGGGGCAAAAGTGAAGCCAAAAGTAAAGCCAGCTTCATTCTTCGCCGGGCAGTTGCTGGCCGGCCCCGGGATACAGGTGGCGGTAATCCACGGCCTGCACGCCGACAATGGCGGCCACGCCCAGCACATCGTGCGCATTGGAGCCGCGCGAGACGTCGGCGGCGGGCCGGTCCAGTCCCAGGAGGATTTGGCCGTAGGCGTTGGCGCGCGAGATATGGCGCACCAGTTTGCTGGCGATGTTGCCGGAATTGAGGTCCGGGAAAATCAACACGTTGGCCCGCCCGGCGAGTTTGCCCTCCGGCAGTTTGCGGGCGGCGATGTCCGGCGCCAAGGCCGTGTCCACCTGCAATTCGCCGTCGAAATCGGCCTCCAGCAGCTTTTCCCGCGCCTGTTTCTCGGCCAGGGCGGCGGCGGCCCGCACCCGGCCGGCGGACGGATGCATCGAGCTGCCCTTGGTCGAGAAGGAAAGCAGCGCCACCCGGGGGCGGACCCCGAGCAAATGGCGGGCCAGTTGGGCGGTGGAAACCGCAATCTCCGCGAGTTGCTCGACCGTCGGGTCCGGAATGACCCCGCAGTCAGCCATGAATAACACCCCGTTCTCGCCGAACCGCGAGTCTTCCAGCTCCATGACCATGCAACTGGAAGCGGTGGTGGTCTGCGGGGCGACCTTGATGATCTGAAAGAGCGGTCGCAGCACGCTGCCGCTGCTCTGGTTGGCGCCGGCGACAAAGCCATCCGCCTGGTGCATCGCCACCATCATGGCCCCGAAGTAATTGGGCTGGAGCATCGCCTCCCGAGCTTCAAAGCCCTTGAGCCCCTTGGCCCGCCGCAGGGCCTCGAAGCGGCGGACGAAATTATCCAAATCCTCGCTCTCCGCAGGGTTGATGATGCGGATGCCTTCCAAGGAGATGTTCAAGGCGGCGGCGATTTCTTTGATCCTCGTGCGGTCGCCCAAAAGGAGCGGCGCGCCCAGGCGCAACGAATAGTATTGCCGGGCGGCCTGGAGCACGCGCGGCTCGGTGCCTTCCGGCAAGACGATCCGCTTCGGGTGTCGCTGCAGTTTCTCGATCACGCTGCCAATGAATCGCATGGTGCTTTAAGTAACTCACCGCCCAGGAAACTGCAACTGGCAAACGGGTCTGGAGACTTCTGCCCGCCGCGGCAATCGGCTAAGCTGTCCCCCGATGAATGCTCTCATCCTCGTTGACTTGCAGAACGATTTCGTTCCTGGCGGCGCGCTGCCGGTGCCGGGAGGCGACTTGGTGTTGCCCCTGGCCAACCGGTTGCAGGCGCGCTTCGACCTGGTGGTGGCCACGCAGGACTGGCACCCGGCCAGCCATGGCAGCTTCGCCGCCAATCACCCCGGCAAACAACCCGGCGACGTCGTTGACCTCAACGGCCTGTCCCAGGTCCTTTGGCCGGTCCATTGCGTCCAGGGCACGCCGGGCGCCGCTTTGGCGCGCGGGTTGGACTCCCGCCGCATCGTCCGGGTCTTTCAGAAAGGGACCGACCCGGCGGTCGATAGCTACAGCGGCTTCTTTGATAACGTTCATCGCCGAGCGACGGGCCTGGGCGACTTCTTGCAAGGGCGCAAGGTGAGCGAGGTCTTCGTGGCGGGCCTGGCTACGGATTATTGCGTCAAATTCACCGCGCTGGACGCGGTGGCCCTGGGCTTCAAGACTCATTTCCTCCAGGAGGCCTCCCGCGGCGTGAATCTCAAGCCCGGCGACGCGGCCCGGGCGATCGCGGAGATGAAGCAAGCAGGCGTGACCGTCTGGCGCCGCGGTGATAGGCTCCCGGAGAAATGAACGACCAACCAATCCTCCAGTGGGAAGGCAAGTTCCTTCGCGTCATCAAGTGCGGGCGGTGGGAATATGTCGAGCGTGTGGGGACCACCGGGGCGGTGGCCATTGTGGCCGTGACGGACGATGCCCGGCTGGTGCTCACCGAGCAGTATCGCATCCCCGTCGGCCAGCGCGTCATCGAACTCCCGGCCGGCCTGGCGGGCGATGTGCCCGACCAGGCAACCGAGGCCTTCGCCCAAGCCGCCCGCCGCGAGTTGCTCGAGGAAACCGGCTACGAGGCGGCGGAGTTGCGCCCGCTGACTTCCGGCCCGCCTTCGGCCGGCCTGGCTTCGGAAATCGTGACGTTTTTCCAGGCGACCGGTCTGCGGCGAGTCGCCGCCGGTGGCGGAGCTGACCAGGAAGAAATCCAGGTCCATGCAGTGCCGCTCCGCCGTGTGGACCAATGGCTCAGGGAGAGAATCCAGCAAGGAGTCCTGGTGGACCCGAAAGTCTATGCGGGGCTTTACCTGGCCGCCAAAACGCCCGCCCTTTGGCGGGGGAGCGTCGCCTGTGGTGAGCATCAGCGGGGTAATTGATGGTGGCCGTTTAAACGGCGGCCGGGCCAGTTTTTTGGAAAAAATCGCCAATGTGGCCAATGCAGCCAATGTAGCCAATGCAGTGCGGCGCTTAGGTTGCAGGATGTGGCCAATGCAGGCAACGGGGCCAACGTCGCCAACGCGGTGTGTTGCGGCAGGTGGCGGCCGCGCCGCGGCGCGACGCCGCCGTGCTTCTATGGCCTGGTTTATTTGCCACTGATTCTCTTGCCCTAGAATCGTCTGGGAGAGGGGTCTGACGGCAACGGTGGGGCCAGCAAGCGCTTTCCAGATGATTGGGGGAGCAGAGCGGCCGTCGCTCACGAGCCGTGAGGAAAATCGGCTCTCTTTCGCGCCAACTCGTCTCCGGCGAGATCCGTGACCGTAGCCACGTAACGGTGTAGTCCGAGAAAGGCGGACTGGTCTTCGGGGCAAAAGCGGCCAAGAAGTGGGCAGGCGCGTACCGCCTGTGGGGCCAAGCCCATCTCAAAAAAACGGCTGCTCACGCCGCCGCCGGGTCGCGCCATACTCCCGCCCATGAACCCGCGCAGAGGACGGAGTTTGGAGCGCCGGCCCGCCGGCCGTCGGGCCGCGCGCTGGGCTGCGGCTAGGGCCGGCCTGGCCGTGGACGGAATCTTCTACTGGATGAAGATCGGCCGCTGGCTCCAGACGCAGATGAAGGAGGTTGTCGAGTTCGAAAAAGAGCTTGCAGGAAGGGGAACCTGGTGCTGCAATCTTCCGAATGATATGAACGCCACGCAAGAAGGCTCAGAACGCCGGTACCGGCGTGGGGCCATCGCCTCATGGCAGTACAGTTCGGTTTACGGGTACCACGGCTACATCCGTCCGGACCAGCCATACCCGGATGGGCGCATGATTTTGGTGAACACGCATTCGCTTCGAAATCCCGGCGCCCAGGTGAAAGCGGGCGATCCCGTGTTGTTCGCTACGCAGAAGACGCCGCGCGGCGACTTAGCCACCGACGTTTACATTGTTTTTGGCGACTCCCCGGAGGCAGCGGAGGTCGAAGGAAGGGCGGTCGGCACTGTCAGAGATCTGCACTTTGACCGAGGTTTCGGGATACTGGAGTTGGAAGATGGCAGGACAGCGATGTTTCATTTCTCTGATCTCGAAGATCCCAGCAAGCCGCCCTATCAGGGCGGTTTGGTTAGTGCTCGCTTGTTTGAGCGCCAGACGCTCAACCGTTTTACTGGACAACGGGAGGCTCGGCTCGGAGCCGCCGAATTGCGCACCTGCCACGTCGAAAAGCCTACCGAATTTACAGCACACCCTGATGTGGCACTTCACCAGCAGGCACAAGGGCTTCTCGCCAAAGCGCTTCTCGCCAGGGAGGAAGGGCGCCTGGATGACGCAGCACAAATCTATGAGCAAGGACTGAACAGTTGTCCCGCCTCGGTAGTGTTCCTGAGCTACGCCGCAATGGAGAAGGCCGATCGGCATGACCCAGAGAAAGCGCTGGGGATTCTCGAGCGAGGAATCAAACGCTACCCCAAGAATCCGAAGCTGCACGAGGATGCCGGCCTCCTCGCTGCCTCTACAAAGCAGTCCACCAAGGCACTTCAGCTTCTGGAAAAGGCGCTTCAATTATCGCGAGAGCCGGGCCAAGGTGGGGAGAAGGGCGTTCTGCTCGCCCTCGCTCGAACAAGCTACAGATTGGGCGATGCCTCCTCGCTCCAAAAGGCCGTTTTTTATTTCGAGACAGCGGAGCGGGCATTTGGAGAACGTGGATTGCCCTCCCAACGCGACGTCTTGGCTTTGAACCTTGCTCGTTTGCGCACTCAACAGCAGCGGGGCGCTCTAGCAGCGAGGTTCTTCGAGGATGCTGGATTCCACATCGTGCGTGCGGAGACGCAAAAAGGCTCAACTGTATCCGGGGATATTGTGGTCAAAGCCTCCGGCGTCGAGTTCACGGAGAGCTACGGTCTCTCTTCCCTGTTGCTTGTGCGCTGCATGTTTCAGGCCGAGGTCGGGATGCCAGAGCTTCGAAACTTGGACAACAAGCTACGAACCTGCCGGGAGTCGCAGATCGCCGATAGCGAGGTCGCGCTTCTGGTAGTCGAGTCGTTGACGCCGGACATCGAACGCATCCTGTACAGCCGAATCGCAAACCGGCGGGAGCACTTGCCCGCCATCGTTCCGATCTCACAGGAGGAGATGGAGGGTTCACCTGACAAGGTCGGTGCGCTCCGATCTGCTCTCGACAAGTGGTTGTTTAAGCGCGATCTGTTCGCCGTAAACGCTCCCGTCTTTGGCGCCCGTTTCTTCGGGCGGATCAATCCCATTGCGGAGATTCGGGACGCGATCTCCGCGAGCAAGCCAATCGGCATTTTCGGGCTTCGGAAAGTCGGTAAGACTTCGATCCTGCACGAAATCGAACGCCGTTCTTTGGAGTCGGGGGACATTGTCCTCTACATGGACCTGCTGGCACTACCCGAAGACGTAACTGATACGCGATGGCTGTACTGGGACTTGGGAACACAACTGCGTGCGAAAAGCCAGCACTTGGTCGATGCGAATTTCCAGTGGCGACTCGGGGGCGTGTTCGCTGACTACCTGGCCATACCCGCAGATTTTCCGGTCGCGACTGCTTTCGATTCAGACCTGAAGCGGGTGTTGAGCGTCATTGAGAACGCGACCATCACGCCGCGCCCCAAGGTAGTGTTAATGCTTGACGAAATCGAACGGCTGTTGCCGACGCGCCTCGGCGAGCCGGGATTTCGCGGGTTCTTTGGTTTCTTCAGCTACTTTCGAGGCGTGTCGCAGCAGACCGAGGATTTCACAATGATCGTGACGGCCGCCAATCCAGGCATCCAAGAGGCCGCGCAGTTCGAGGGCCGGGACAATCCGGTTTTCAACTACTTCAAGGAGGTTTACCTGAAGTTCTTCGAAGCGGCGGAGTGCGAGCAGATGATCACCCAATTGGGCCGAGGAATGGGTATCGGTTTCGAGGGTTGTGCCTGCGAACTGGTTTATTCTCTCACCGGTGGGCATCCGTTCATCGCCCGGCGATTGTGCAGCTTCCTGGCAGAGAAGTACTCCGACCGCCCTCTGCGCCTCACCGACAACATGATGATGGCCGCCATGGACGACTACCTGGATCTTCGGGCTGACGCAGACTTCAATGAGATTTTCGAGAGGCTCTCGAGGGATTATCCCGAAGAGCGTGAAGTCTGCCTGGAATTGGCCCGAGAAGACGGCCCGGTGTCGATTACAGGTCTGACGGATAAACGGAAAGGAATCCGACCTCTGCTGCGGCACTTGATCGGCTACCAACTCGCCCGGGCCGACGCCTCGCAGGTGACGCTATCCATGGAGTTGATGAGGCGCTGGTTGAGAAGGAACTACCTCAGCGATGACGCCATGCCCGCAGCTTGAGTGCTTTGGGCGCGAGTCCGTTTGCGAGCGGCTGGTTCGCGCGGAGCATGAGGACGGAGCGGCCTTTTTGTTTGGCGGGCCGTTGGCCGGAAAGAGAACTGTTCTTTGGCGTGTTCACAAAGTACTAGCTGCGAAGAGCGTCCGCAATGAGGATTCAGCCGCGCCCGTCGTCTCCGTTTTTGCAGAGTTGCGCGAGCTTGGCGATGACTTCAGTCCGCTGGGTTTCTACCAACTGCTGGCGCAGAAGGCGGTCAATGCCGTGACTGGCCGGTTGGCGAGAACCGCATCGCCTCCAAGACTGACCTCTGCAATCGACGGCTACGACGGATTCCTTCGGTTCCTTGGCGATCTCCAAGAATCCTGTGGAGACTGCGAACCCAAGCTTTATTTCCTTCTGAGCGACTGCAAGCGAATCACCTGCTTCCCAAGGGGCTTTCAAGACAATCTAGTGCATCTGCTTTGGGGGAGGCACGGCGCTTCTGGCAGAGTGGCCATAGCGTTTTCGGGCGCGCAAGAATTGCACTCTTTTTTCCTGGACCCAACCACCGCGCTCAGGATGCGCTCGGCGGAGGTGAATCTGGAGAATTTGGGCGAATCCGCAGTGGCCGAAATGGCCTCTGCGCTGGGGGTCAAGGGGCAGAAAGAGGTGCTGGCTGACGTCTTGGAAATCACCGGCGGGCATGCGGGGCTCTCGTGGTTGCTGTTGAAGCGACTCGCATCGACGGCTGTTCATCAGAGCGGGTTGGTCAGAGGGGCAATCGCTGAGTTCTGCTCGGACAAGCAACACGTGATGAGACGATGGCACGACGGGCTGTCCCCCGAGGCGAAATCCTTGGCGACGCTCCTGGCTCGTGGAGCGCCATTAAGCAGATCGTCAGCGGCCAGCGCGCTGCGTGCAGCCGGCTATGATCCTGCCTTGAATATCCGGGCCTTCAACGAATTGGTCTTCACTGGAATGGCGGTGCGAGACGGTGCGAGCCTGAGAAAAGTGGGAAGGATTTTCTGGGACTTCTTAACGACCGTGCAAGCTGGTGTACCGACTGGCGCTAGCCGTGCACCTGCACCCGGCAGCCGTTTCGTGTTCAAGCGAGTGGGCCATTCTTGGTGGTTTCGCTTCGACGGCGAGGACTACGGAAGCGCTCACAAGGAACTGGACGGCTTCCGGTACATCGCCTGCCTGCTTGGACGAAAGACGACGCCAACACATTGCGCTGAGCTAAAACTCAAGTGCAAGCAACCGCCGGATGACACAGCGCGGGACCAACTGGAACAGTTGCTGAACGATGTCGAGCAAGGGTACGGCCCTAAACAGAAATACGCCAGCAAGCGAACCAAGACGGATTGGCACGAGGCCATCGAGCAGGTTGACGAGCTAATTGCCGAAGCAAGGGAGGCGGGTGACCCTGAGAAGGCGGAGAGGTTGGAAGACCAGAAGGAGCGACTGGAAAAGGAGCGAAGCAAGCAGATCGGATTGGGCGGTCGGCTCAGGGCGGAGACGGCTCAGGAGATGTTGGAAGACAGAACCCGAAAGGCCGTCGGCAAGGCGATGAAGGAAGCGATTGCCTATCTGAAGACGAACTGCCCCAAACTCGGGGAACATCTCGAACACGACACCCAAGGCATCGAGTGCTTCTCAAGCTGGCCTCAATACCGAGGGCGGCACGATTGGGACACTGAGGAGGTTGCTACCCGCTAGGTAGCAAATCGGTAGCGAAAACCAGCATCACGCGTAGCGCCACACTGGGTGGATGGCAATGACGCCATCCAGAACAGAAAGGCAAAACGCATGATGCTGAAAAACAACATGCCAAATTCGCTCCCGTGCGGGAGCGGGCTTCTGATGAAATCCGGTCCTGCCCGCGAGAGTGGGGCTACGCTCTATTCGAATCTCGCAGACGGCAAGACGATTGCCGTCTCACAGGCCGTGGTTTCAACCACGGGTTCACGCGACTTCTGCCTGACGACCGTGCTGGGCAACGCCGCGCTTCCGAAGGTGCTCGTTCCTCACCGGTCGTTCGTCATCACCCACGCGCCGGTCAACGGCGAAGTGGTTTTCATTGGCGACTTGGTTTTCGGGGAGGGACCCCTCCCGCGCGCCAACATCGCCTGGCCAGCCTCGAACGGCAGCGCAGCCGGCACGACCCGTGCCAAGGCGCTTCCGCCGCTTCCGCCGACGCCGCCGCGATTCGACAGCCGTGGGAACCACGGGTTCCCCACGGGGACGGTCATCCGGGTGCGCGACGGTTACGCCGTCATCCAGCAAGACAGCGCGGGGCGCACCTTGCTGGGGCTTCGTTCGCAGTTCACCGACACGCGCGACATGTTCGTCGGTCGTCGGGTGACCTTCCAGGTCGCTTCCTCTCAGGGCAAGACGCTCGCCATCGGCATCCGCAGCGCCCGCTAACCAGCCGAAACCGGGGCTGGCTTCGGCCCGCCCCACAACCTTGAAATCATCGCATGAAACTCCACCTCAGAGAAATCATTGACTGGCTCAAAGCCGACGGTGCCCACCAACCGCCCGCGTCGGGTGGCCAGTCTGGCGCAGCCGCCATCTACCCGCCACCCGAGGAATGCCAACTCCAGGCTTCGAAGGCGGTGCATTCGCTCGACATCACCAACAAAGCTTACGGCCTCAACCTCATCCCGGACGATGAGTATCGCCGAAACCTCACTCACGATCTCGCAACCTTCCTGGCGAACGGGAACCTCCGCAAGGTCTCGTTGGAACTCATCGCGTCCAACCGGACGATCCTCGCGGAGCAGGTGATCCACTTCAGCAACGGCGCGAAGGCCGGCAAGTTTGGCGGCGTGGACGGCACGGTGATGCCGGTCGTCCCCAAAGAGCGCGTGGGCGACCGCCGCATGATGGTCTATCACCACAGCAGCGACCACTCAGCGTATCGCGCGCACCTGAAGTTCAACTGGACCCCAGGCGAAGAGTTGGCCCGCCAGCGCGGTGACAGCTTCGAGTGCAACCAAGCGAAGAAGACCGGTGGGCGGCAGCGTGACGAGGTCTTCGTGAGTGCCTCGCTCCGCGAGGAACTCGTCATCACCAATACTGGCGACCGGTACGGCTTCTGCGACGTGCCCGCCCGCAAGCTCAGCGGCGTCTTCCTCCACAGGAAGCACGTGGAAGGAAGTCGGCTGCCGCGTGTCGGCGAGCACTGGACCGGCGTGCTGGTGCAGTTGCCCGCTGGCTTCCAAGTCCGGGCGGTTCGGCCCATCTGAACCCGCTGCGGCGGGCGGGGCCACCCCGCCCGCCGTTTTCCTGAGAAAGATCCCATGAGAATGAACACGACTCGCTTCTTCGAGTTTTCGCCCAGTGGGCGCAATCGTTGCCGGCACGTCGCGGACAAGCCGTTCCACGTGCTGCTGCCAAATCAAAGGCTGCATTGCCCGTCGGGGCGAATGTTATCGAAGGCTCTGCCGACAATCACCGACCTCGCCCCGCTGCGGGGCGCCCGCGTGGCCCTTGTTGCTGATGACGACAACATCCGAATTTCCACCCAGCGCCACAGACGGCGCTTCAGCTACCGCACGTTGCTGGAACGCATGGGCAAGGAAGCCCGCGTGGTGGCGGCGCTCGCCGTCGTCACCGCGGTGCCGGGTGACCAGGGCCGGCAGCATTACCTGGAAACCCGTGGGTGGCGGACGCTGGTGCTGCCGCGCGAGATGTGCGCCGGGGTGAACGGCCTCCGTCTCCGCTCCAACGCGGACCTGGACTTGTGCTTGGAAGTCGGATGCTGGCTCGCAGCGGTGTCGTTCGACGTGCTGGCGGTTGTGAGCGGCGACGGTGACTTGTGCGTCAGCATTGCTCGCGCGGCGGCCCGGCACCGGCCCGATGTCCGCGTCGTAACGCTGGCCATTCCCAGCAGCGCCAGCCAGCAGCTTCGGACCCGGCGCGATTTGTTCCACGCGCACGTGGCCTTGGGCCGCGACCTGACGCGGCCGTTCGACCGTGAACTGTGAACCCGTGAACCGAAAGGAAAAGCCATGTGTGACTACAACACCCTCAGCAAGGCAACGGTGCAAGCGCTGCCCGCTCCTCTAACGAACTTGCGGCAGTACCTCGGCCCGCCGGCCCACAGGAAATTGCTGCAGGCCATCACAAGCGGTCATGCGCGTCCCGGTCACGATCTATACGACGGCAGCCCGCTGCCGCCCGGCAGCCTCGTGCGCGGCCACTACATGTCGCCCGCCAACTTCCAACGCGCGGTGGCCCGCATGAGCACGGAGCCTCAGCGCTGCCAGTGGTGCGGCGGCACGCTGCCGCCCGACCTCGTGCGCCAGCATCAGGAACCGCACAATGAGCGCGAGGAGATCGTCCATCACTTCCACTCGGATTGTTGGAGGGCTCGCTTGGTCGCGGTCGCAGCCATCTTCGGCCACGTACGGCCAGAGCAACTGCTGGCCCGACACGTCAGCCACTTACGGATGCTGACCTTGCGCAAGACGGTCACGTGGACGGTGCAGAGGGTATTCACGGCGAACATGCGCTCCCGGAGCCGCAACCACCGGAGGTGGCGTGGATGAAACTGTGGCGGCAGTTCCAGTGGGTTTGGCGGCGGCAGTCTGCTTCGCCACCACGTCCGTTTCGTAACGGCGAACGACGGCGCTGGCGTGGGAGCGGTGGCTTCCATCGGCGCCGCCTGCCGCCGCGTCCTGTAGCCAGGCGGCCATTGCTCGGCTTGCGCCGGTTGTTTGCCCACGCGTCAAGCCCGCTGCTGGTGCGTGGGACAGCCGTCTGCTGGCATGGCACGCCGTCCGCACAGAACGCGGCGAGCATCGTGCGGCACGGCTTTATGACAGGGCACGGCAACGGGCTGGCGGACGGTGTTTACTTTTCACAGAACGTCGCGACTGCGAAAACGTACGCGGGGAACAGTGGCGTCTTGATCAAGTGCCGGGTGCGTTTAGGCAAAACATGCGTTTGGGATGGGCACATGCAGCAGCGATTCTCGCAGTGGTGCCAGGCGCGGGGCGTCACGCCGGACAACAGCGGGAAGACGGCATACCTGCTGCGCCACGGCTTCGACACGATGCAATCCGGTGGCGTGCTTGTGGTCTTGTCCCCGCAATATGCGAACGCTGCGGCGTGGAAGCGGAGGGATCGCCGAATCCGTGTCCTCTCTGTCCATCGCGTTGCGGATGACCGGAGGATCCATGTCTAGCTCGAATCGAATTTGGAGAATCGTATTCCGACTTGCACGTTGGTTGACGTCGATCATGTTGCTCCTGATACTCGCGCCGCTCCTTCTCTTGCTGGCCATCGCCATTATTATCCTTGTCCCAAAGGGACGAGTATGGGGCACTTTCTGGGGAACGGCTCTTGGCAACGCGGCGACGGGGCTGTGGCACAAAATTTTCGGGCCGCCTGTGGTCCGGCTCCATAGCCCACGTTTTCGCAACGTTGGCAGCCGCAGCGGTCGACTCAACCACTGCCGTAACTGAACCTGCTAATCTCGAATCCACACGTTCCGGCTGAAATGCCGCCTCCATGCGCTCAGCGGTTGCCGGAGCCCACCGCTGGTTACCAGTGTAGCCGGTTTTGCGGGCTCTATACGCGGAGTAGAGCGGCACGGTGGAGCCGGTGCCGCGCCGGGACCGCCACCCGGCGGAGCACCCCATTGGCCACATTGGCCGGATTGGCCACATTGGCTGCATTGGCCACATTGGCTGCATTGGCTACCTGCATTGGCTGCATTGGCTGCATTGGCTGGATTGGCCACATTGGCCATTTTTGCCAAAAAACCGGCGGCGGCTGGCTGGGGGTCCCAGGGCGAGAGGCCGCGCGCGGCGGAGGCAGGAGGCGAGGGGGAATGCCGAGAAAGTCGGGGAACACGGAACCCGCTGCGACAAAGCTGGGCTGCGCCCTTGCCCTGAATAGTCACGCAAAATCCTATGCAGGAGTTGCAGGAGGCAATACACTGGGCGGGACTGGACATTATGCGTGCTAACCTTATGCGCAGAGATTCGGACCCGCTGGAGGGGGATTGGAGAAAAGCGACTCTGCTCGCCTGGCTGTTGCTGGGCGGCTGGGTGGGCGCGGCCTCGGCCGGGACTCCGCCGCCGGTGAGCCTGGCCAACCCGTTGCAGGGCACGGATTCCGGATTGAGGTTTTCCCATGGGAACGAGTACCCGGCCATCGCGCTGCCGTTCCCCATGAATACCTGGGCGCCCTATACCCAGCCGGCCCGAGACTCCTTCTATTACCAATACCGCCAGCCCAAAATCCGCGGCCTCCGCCAGACGCACCAGCCGAGCCCGTGGATCAACGATTACGCCGTGTTCGCCCTCATGCCGGTCTTCGGCAAGCTGGCCGTCAAAGAGGATGAACGGGCGTCGGACTTCCGGCACGAGGAGGAGACCGCCCAGCCGTCTTATTACCGCGTCCGCCTGGCTACCTGGAAGGCGACCGCCGAAGTCACTCCCACCGAGCGCTGCGCCTGCTTCCGCTTCACCTTCGAGGAGCCGGGCGAGGCCTACATCGTGCTGGACGCCTTCCCGGGCGGCTCGTCGGTCGAGGTCGTCCCCGCCGAAAACAAAATCGTCGGCCTCAGCCGTTATAACCATGGGGGTGTGCCGGCCGGTTTCGCCAACTATTTCGTGATCGTTTTCGACCGTCCGTTCGCGGCCCACGGCGTCTGGTCGCCGGAGGGGGTCAAACCGGGCGAGACGCGGCTGGAGGGCAAGCAGGCGGGCGGCTATGTGAAGTTCGATACCAGCAACCGCCGCGTGGTCGGGTGCCGGGTCGGCTCCTCGTTCATCAGCCTGGAACAGGCCCGGCGCAACCTGGAGCGTGAGATTGGGAACGCGGATTTTGAGACCGTCCGCCGCCGTGCCGAAGACCGCTGGAACGAGGTCTTGAATCGCGCTCGGATTGAAGGCGGCACCGAAGACCAGCGGCGCACGTTTTATTGCGCGCTCTACCGCAGCATCGTTTATCCGCACCGGTTCTATGAATTGAATGAGCGCGGGCGCCCGGTCTATTTCAGCCCCTACGACGGCCAAGTGCACGAGGGCGTGCTTTACACCGACACGGGCTTCTGGGACACGTTCCGGGCGGCGCATCCGCTTTACAACCTGCTGTTCCCCGAGGTGAGCGCGGAGCTCCTCCAAGGGCTGCTCAATGCTTATGCGCAGAGCGGCTGGCTGCCGGCGTGGTCCAGCCCCGGCCACCGCCCCTGCATGATCGGCAATCATGCCTTCTCACTCCTGGCCGACGGCTGGGTCAAAGGCATCCGCAGCTTTGACGCCGACCAGGCGGTCACCGCCATGGTGCATGACGCCAACACGCAGGGGCCAAACCACTGCCGTTCCATTGGCCGGGACGGGGCCGACTACTACAAAAGGCTTGGCTACGTGCCCTACTCGAACGTGCGCGGCGAGCCCAGCGTCGAAGAGGCGGCCGCCAAGACCCTGGAGTACGCCTATGATGATTTCTGCCTGGCCCAGCTCGCCCGGGCCATCGGGCGCAAGGGCGAGGCGGAGGAGTTCTACCGCAAGGCCAGGAATTATGAGAACCTCTTCGACGCCGGGACCGGGTTCATGCGGGGCCGCAAGGCCGACGGCTCCTGGTGCGAGCCGTTCGACCCGACCGAATGGGGCGGCCCATTCACCGAGGGCTGCGCCTGGCACTGGACCTGGAGCGTCTTCCATGACATCCCGGGCCTGATCAAGCTCATGGGCGGCGAAGGAGCCTTCGCCGACAAACTCGATGCGGTGTTTAGCTCCCCGAACACCTTCAAGGTGGGCACCTACCGGGGCACCATTCACGAGATGACCGAGATGGTCGCGCTGGACCTGGGCCAATATGCCCACGGCAACGAACCTATTCACCACCTGATCTACCTCTATGATTATGTCGGCCAGCCCTGGAAGACCCAATCCCGCATCCGCCTGGCGATGAACAAACTCTACCAGGCCACCCCGGACGGCCTCTGCGGCGATGAGGACACCGGCCAGATGTCGGCCTGGTATGTGCTGAGCGCGCTGGGCCTTTACGCCGTCTGTCCGGGCGACACCAACTACGTCATCGGCAGCCCGCTGTTCGACCGCGCCACGCTGCGCCTCGCTAATAACAAGACGTTCAGCATCGTCGCCAAGTACAACGGGACCCAGCATCCTTACATCCACGCGGCCACGCTGAATGGGGAGCCGTTCAACCGGACTTACCTCTCGCACCAGGAAATCGTGGCGGGCGGCGAACTGGCCTTCGAGATGGCCTCGGCGCCGGATTACAAATGGGCGGCCGGGCCGGGGGGCCGTCCGCCGGCGGGGATGCCGAGTGAGTCCGAGCGGGCCAAAGGCGGCGAGTGATCGGGCCGCACCGGCCGGGGCGGGGTGCTTGACCGGCGAAAGTCGTTGTAACTATTCAGGCAGCCGCCGACGTTAGTCGGCGCATTATTCGTCTTCGGGAAGATCAGAGCCGACTGACGTCGGCTGCTACGTGTAGTATGGAGTGCCCGACCAGATGCAGCGTGCCAGCGCCTTCCCACCCGAATTGGGTGAATTGAGAATTGAGGATTGAAAAACGATCGTTGGTTATTGAAGAATGCCCGCTGATGACGCCCAATGAGCTTTCGGACCGGCTGTGGTGTTTCGCTGCGCGAATCGGCAAGGTCGTGGACGCCCTGCCCGACACGCGCCTTGGCCGGCATGTGCGAAGACCTGCGTGCCCGCTGCGGACTCAATGACCAATAAGCAATGCTCAATGCTCAATCCTCAATAAGCCTCTCTGGGCAGGCTCGATTCCAGAAATGTCTGAGGCGCAGCCTCGCCAGTAGTATGCAGACCTGCGGCTCGAGACCCGGATTTGGATCCCGCTCTTTCAGGGCCTGGAACGCACCGGCCCAGGCGCTTGAAGCAAGGAGCGGGGACGGAGGGGAGCATCCTGACACTTCCACCGAGCGCGGGCGGAAGCCCTCCCCCCTTCCCCCCTCCCATGCGCTCGGAGCGCATGGGAGGGGGGTGATCCGTTTTTCCACCTTACCCAGGGCGGCGGCCCGTCCCGCTCGGAGCGGGACGGGCCTTGCCCTGGGCTACTGTCTTACCGCCCCTCCGGGGCGGAAGGATGCCGCGCTGCGCGCGGGTAGAGTGGAATTGGTGGCAGTGCCGAGATGCGCCCGGGCCGGGGCCCGGGTTTACTTTGGACCTCGGAGCTTGAGTCATGGCCACCATTAGCCCCCCAGCGCGACCCGCAGCCCCCGGCTCGCCAGCGGCTAACGGTCCTGCTTATCGCGGCCCGTTCGCGATCATGACCATCCTCTTTTTTATGTGGGGGTTTATGAACGTCTGGAATGATATCCTCATCCCCCGCTTCAAAGAGGCCTTCGGCCTCAATTATTTTCAGGCGATGCTGGTGCAACTCGCTTTCTTCGGCGCTTATTCGATGGGCGGGCTGATCTATTACCTGACTTCCATGTATTCCGGCGACCCGATTAACCGGCTGGGCTACAAACGGGGCGTGATTATCGGGCTGCTCGTCGCCGCTGCCGGCAGCGCCTTGCTCTTCCCCGCCGCGAGCATGGCCGTTTATCCGTTCATCCTGGGCGCCCTGTTCATTATCGGTTTGGGCCTGGCCATGTTGCAGATTGCCGCCAATCCCTACGTGACCATCCTGGGCCCGGAGCGGACCGCTTCCAGCCGGCTGAACCTCTCCCAGGCCTTCAACTCGTTCGGCACCACCATCGGTCCGCTGATTGGCGGCTGGTTGATCTTTACCGTGTTCACCCGTCCGGGGGCGCACGGAGCCGACTCGGTCAAGATCCCGTACTTGGGCTTCGCCGCGGCCTACGTCCTGCTGGCCGTACTCTTCACCTTTGCCCAGGTCCCCAATTTCACGAACAAGGAGCAAATCGTCCGTGGTCTCGGGGCGCTCAAGTACCCGCACACGGTTTTGGGCATGGTCGCCATCTTCATGTATGTCGGGGGCGAAATCTCGACCGGGAGCATCATGGTCAACTTCCTGGGCACGGAGAGGCTGGGCCGTATCCCCAAGGAAATCGCCAGCGGGTACCTGGCGTTTTATTGGGGCGGGCTGATGATCGGGCGGTTCATGGGGGCGTTTGCCTTGAGCGACATGCGCAAGTCGCTCAAGCAGACCCTGGTGGTGGCCGTGCCGCTGGCGGCCTTCCTGGTGATCCTGGCCTTGCCCGCCGTTGGCCAGACGCTGCACCTGGGTTGGGACCGGGCGGCGCAACTGTGCAGCCTGCCCAACGCCCTGCGTTACGGCGTGTTCCTGGCCGTGCTGCTCGTGGCGTTCCTCCTGGGCCAGGCGAGCCCGCAGCGGATGTTGGCGCTATTCAGCGGCGTCATCCTGGCCCTGATGCTCACTGGCATCCTCAGCGCCGGCGAGACGGCCAAATGGGCCATCCTGTGCGTGGGCCTGTTCTGCTCCGTGATGTGGTCCAACATCTTCTCCCTGGCCATCGAGGGCCTCGGCCCGCTCAAAAGCCAGGCCTCCTCCCTGCTGGTGGTGGCGATTCTGGGCGGCGCTCTCCTCCCGCCGACCCAGGGCAAGGTGGCCGACTATTGCGGCGTCCAGTTCTCGTTCGTGGTGCCCATGGTCGCCTTTGCGTATATCGCGTTTTACGGGCTTTACGGCTATCGCGCCGGGCGGCGTTAGGAGCCGTCATTTGGCCGCGATGGGATTGTTCCACTTCAGGAATTTGCTATACATTGGGCGGCGCGCCCCATAAAATCCCGCCCGTTGACCACCAACAGCCAAACCTAGAACCGAATCCGCAATCGTATGCGAACACTCCCGATCTTCCTCGCCTTTTTCCTCATGGGTCTGGCCGATGCCATGGGACCCAGTGCTGACAAGATCAAGAGGGCCTACCAAATCAGCGACGTGATGTCCACGTTGCTCCCGTTCGTGGTCTTCATTGCCTTTGCCATCTTCAGCGTGCCTGGGGGTTTATTGGCGGCGCGGATCGGCAAGAAGAAGTTGTTGCTGCTTGGCTTGGGGATCAACGCGGCGGCGCTGGTGATCCCGTCGCTCACGGCGCCCGCCTTTGCGGTGCTGCTGGGTTGCATCTTCCTGCTGGGCGTGGGCACCACCTTCCTCCAGGTCGCGGGCAATCCCATTATGCGGGACGTCAGTGCCCCAGGGGCTTATAGCCGCAACCTGAGCTTTGCCCAGGGCGTTAAGGGCATCGGCAGCACCGCCGCGACCTACATCCTGACTGCCATTTCGGCCCTCGCCTTTTTCAAGAGTATGGATTGGCGAGGCGCCTTCCCTGTGTTCTGCATCTTGATGGCCCTGGCCTTCGTCTCGGTGGCCCTGTTGAAAGTCAAGGAAACCAAAGCCGACAAACCGCCCAGCATCGTCACCAGCCTGGACCTGCTCAAGGAACCCATCTTTCTGCTGGCGGTAGTGGGTATTTTCCTCTACGTCGGCGCCGAGTCCTCGATGGGTCGTTTTCTCAAGCCCACTTTGCTGGGCTTTGGCCTGGATGAGCAGACCGCCATCAAGTACGGTCCGACCCTTTTCTTTCTCCTGCTGACCATAGGCCGTCTGCTGGGCGGCGTGGTGCTCATCTTCATGAGCCCGCGCAACTGCTTCCGCCTATCTGCTTGCCTGGGCCTGGTCGGCGGTGTCGCCCTGATGGCCGGCTCCAATCCGCTGGCCTTCGTGGGCATTGTGGCCGCCGGCCTGGGCTTCGCGAACATCTGGCCCATGCTCTTCTCGATCACGGTCGAGGAGCGGCCCGAGCGGGCTAATGAACTGAGCGGTCTCATGTGCATGGCCATCTCCGGCGGGGCCCTCATCCCCTTGCTGATGGCCGGGTTGAGGGACGCGGGCTGGACGTCCATGTCCTTTGTCGTCCCGGTAGCCTGCTTCGCCTACCTCTTCCTGCTCTCGCTTAAGGGCGGCCGGAAACCGGCTGCTCCGGCCCCGCAGCCCAGCCCGCCAGCCGCCAAGACCTGAGTGCTCGGACCAGGCGCGGACGTGGCACCTGTGCCCTCGGAAGAGCGGGCCAGGAGCCGCCCAAGCCGCAAGGGGCGCCGATAGCCAATAGCTAATAGCCAATCGCCAATCACCGAGCGCCAATCGCCGAGCACCAATCGCCAATCGCCAATCGTCAATCGTCAATCACCAATCGCCAATCACCGCTACAACATGAAAACCAAGACCGACTCGCGCATCGTCATGACCCTCGACGCGGGCGGAACGAACTTCCGCTTCTCCGCCATCCAAGGCAACCAACCGGTGACCCAAACCGTGATCATGCCTTCCCAGGGCGACCACCTCGAGCTCTGCCTGGCGAACATCGTCGAGGGCTTCACGCGCATCTGCCAGGCTTCTCCCAAACCGCCCGTGGCCATCAGTTTCGCCTTCCCCGGGCCGGCCGATTATCCCAACGGGATCATCGGCGACCTGGGCAACCTGCCCGGTTTCCGTGGCGGCGTGGCCCTGGGGCCAATGCTCGAAAAGCAGTTCGGCATCCCGGTGTTTCTTAACAATGACGGCGACCTTTTCGTGTATGGCGAGGCCATCGCGGGTTTCCTGCCCTATGTCAACCAACTTCTCAAGAAAGCCGGCAGCCCCAAACGCTACAAGAACCTCTTCGGCGTCACCCTCGGCACCGGGTTCGGCGGCGGCATTGCCCGCGACGGCGAACTGTTCCTGGGGGACAACTCGATGGCCGGCGAGGTCTGGCTGCTCCGCAACAAGCTCCAGTGGGAAACGAACGCCGAAGAAGGCGCCAGCATCCGCGCCGTCCGGCGCACCTATGCCGAACAGGCTGGCCTGCCCGTCGAGGAAGCCCCCGAGCCGAAAGCCATCTTCGCCATCGGCCAGGGCAAGCAACCGGGCAACCGGCAGGCCGCGCGCGAGGCCTTCCGCCGGCTCGGCGAAGTGGTGGGCGACGCCATGGCGCAGGCCTTGACACTGGTCGACGGCCTGGCCGTCATCGGCGGCGGGGTTTCGGGTTCCTGGCCCTTGTTCCTGCCGGCGCTAGTGGCTGAGCTCAACAGCACCTACACCGCGCCCGGCGGCAGCCAGTTCCGCCGCCTGGTCCAGGTGGCCTTCAACCTCCAGGATGCCGCGCAACGCAAGAAGTTCCTCAAGGGTCAAACGCGTGAAATCACCGTGCCCGGCAGCCAGCGCAAACTGAAATACGACGCGCTGGCGCGCATCGGGGTCGGCATTTCCCGCCTCGGCACCAGCCAAGCCGTGGCCATCGGCGCCTACGCCTTTGCCCTGCGCAAACTCGAGCAGAAGTAACCAGGCAGCCTTGTTATGAACCGACGACAGTTTATCCGCGACACCTCGCTCCTCACCTCGACCGTCCTGCTCAGTGCCGCCACCGCCGCGGCAGCCGACCCGGCCTTCCCGGTCGTCCGCACGCCCGAGGCCAAGCGGAAGTTCAAGAGCCCAGCCGTCGAACGCGCGATCCAGCGCATCAAATCCTCGATTGGCAACCAGGAGTTGGCCTGGCTGTTCGAGAACTGTTTCCCGAACACCCTCGATACGACGGTGGATTTCGAGGTCGTGGATGGCCGGCCGGACACGTATGTCATCACGGGCGACATCGAGGCGATGTGGCTGCGCGACAGCACGGCCCAGGTTTGGCCCTATCTCCCCTTGATGAAGGAAGACCCAAAGCTCCAGCAACTGCTGGCCGGCGTCATCAACCGCCAGACCCGTTGCATCCTCAAGGACCCCTACGCCAATGCCTTCTACAAGGACGAAACCAAGGTCAGCGATTGGAAGAGCGATCGCACGGAAATGAAACCTGGCGTGCATGAGCGCAAATGGGAAATTGATTCCCTCTGCTACCCCATCCGCCTGGCCTATCATTACTGGAAGAGCACCGGCGACACCGCGCCGCTCGACGCCGCCTGGCGCGAGGCGGTCACCAAGACCCTCCAGACCTTCCGCCAGCAGCAGCGCAAGGCCGGCAAAGGCCCCTACCGCTTCCTGCGCCGCACCGAGACGCAAACCGACACCCTGGCCGGCGGCGGCTATGGCCAACCAGCCCAGCCGGTCGGCCTGATCTGCTCCATGTTCCGTCCCAGCGACGATGCGACGCTCTTCCCGTTCCTGGTCCCGTCGAATTTCTTCGCCGTGGTCAGTCTCCGCCAGGGGGCCGAGATGCTCGAGCAAATCCATCACGACCAGGACACCGCCGCGCAGTGCCGCGCCCTGGCCGCCGAGGTCGAGCAGGCGCTCCGCCGACATGCCGTGGTCAACCACGACCAGTTCGGCCCGGTCTATGCCTACGAAGTCGATGCCTTCGGCAATTTCTACTGCATCGATGACGGCAACGTCCCCAGCCTCCTTTCCTTGCCCTACCTCGGCGCCGTCAAGCCCGACGACCAGCTCTATCTCAACACGCGCCGCCTGGTGCTGTCCGCGGGCAACCCCTATTACTGCAAAGGCAAGGCCGCCGAAGGCCCCGGCGGTCCGCATGTCGGCCTGGATATGATCTGGCCGCTGGGCCTGATTGTGCAGGGTCTGACCAGTGCCGACGACTCGGAGGTCCGGCACTGCCTGACCACCCTGCAAAAGACCCACGCCGGCACCGGCTTCATGCACGAAGCCTTCCACAAGGACGACCCGAAGAAATTCACCCGTTCCTGGTTCGCCTGGGCCAACACCATCTTCGGCGAGTTCCTCCTCAAGACCTTCAAAGAACGGCCGCACTTGCTGGATTAGCGAAATCGGTTGGGCGAGGCTCCCGCCGAGCCCACGCTCTGCCGCCTCCCGCCGAGCTGGACCTCGGCGCGCCCTGCCTGTCCGCGAAAATTAGCTTGCGCTGCCAGGCCGAAGCGGGCTTAGATAGCCGGCGAAGGCAGGAAGGCGGCCCGCAGCCTGGAGCGCGTGCCGGCTGGCCTGCTGCGTTGAAACCAAACTGAAACCAAGCACTTATGAAAAACAAAATCCTGTTCGCCCTGTTGACCCTGGCGGCCGGCTCGCTGCTCGCGGCGGAGACCACCCCCAAGGATGACCTCACCGCCGCCGCCAAGAAGCTGGCCGAGCAAAGCTATAGCTGGAAAACCACAACTGAAATGGCCAATTTCTCAAACACCTCCGAGGGCAAGGCCGATAAAGACGGCTTGGTCTGGCTCTCGATGACCTTCGGCGACAACACGACGGAGGCCTACCTGAAAGGCGAGAAGAACGAGAAAGGCGCCGTGAAACGACCCGACCAGGACTGGCAGTCGCTGGCGGAACTGGCCGCCGCCGGTAGTGGCGGGCAGGGGCGAGGCGGGTTCATGGGGCGCATGTTTAGAAACTTCAAGGCGCCGGCGGCCCAAATCGAGGACCTCGTGGGCAAGACCAAAGAGATTAAAAAGGACGGGGACGCCTACGCCGCCGACCTGACCGAGGCCGGGGCGAAGGACCTGCTCTCGTTTGGCGGACGGCGCGGTGCCAATGCTCCCGAGCCCACGAATGCCAAAGGCTCGGTCAAGGTCTGGCTCAAAGACGGCCTCCCCTCCAAGTACGAACTCAAGCTGCAAGGCACGATCAACTTCAACGGCGAAGACCGCGACATCAACCGCACCCAAACCATCGAGGTCAAAGACATCGGCAAGACCAAGCTGGAAGTTCCCGAAGAAGCGAAGAAAAAGCTCTCCTGAGGGGCTCCGGTTTCGTTCTCGGCAGGGCGCCTGACTAGAGTCAGGAACCTGTCAAACGAGCCGCCGGGAACGTTGCCTTCCCCGCATGAGCGCCTCGGCGCTGAGTTCACGAAAACTCTCGGTTTTTGACACCTTCTGCCTGGGCGTCAATGCCATCATCGGGTCGGGCATTTTTATTTTTCCCGGCCGCCTGGCGCAGGAAGCCGGGCCGGCTTCGATCCTGGCCTTCGGCGTCTGCGGCCTGCTGCTGGTCTTTGTAGCGCTGTGCTATGCCGAAATGGGGAGCATGTTCGGCCAGAGCGGCGGCCCATACGTTTATGCCAAGGAAGCCTTCGGACCCTGGCTCGGTTTCGGCGTCGGGTGGATTTCCTGGGTGACCTCCGTGTTCAGTTGGGCGGCCGTGGCCAACGCGGTCAGTTCGAACCTGGGCTACTTTCACCCGCTTTTTAACCAGGCTTTTGCGGTCAAGAGCGTCGCCGCCCTGCTGGTCCTGGGTTTTGGCCTGGTCAATTACCGCGGCATCAAGCTCGGGGCCTGGACGGTCGATTTCTTCACCTTGGCCAAGCTGGTTCCGTTGCTCCTGTTTGTGGCCGTCGGGCTGTTCTTCATCGCCCCGGCCAATTACCGGCCCTTTTGGCACGCCGGGACCGGGACGTTCGGCTACGCGGTGTTTCTTTCGCTGTGGACGTTGCAGGGGTTCGAAGTCACGCCCTTTCCCTCGGGCGAATCCCTGCATCCGCAAAAGGCGGTGCCGATCGCCGCGGTGGGCTCCCTGGTCTGCACGGCCCTGCTCTATGTGCTGATCCAGACCGTGGCGGTGGGGGTGTATCCCGGCCTGGCGGGCGCCGGCGCCAAACCGCTGGCCGAGGCCGCGGCCCGGTTTATGGGCCCGGGCGGAGGGAGCCTCATGGCCTTGGCCGCGGTCATCTCGATGCTCGGGTATAACGCCGGCAATGCCCTGGGCGCTCCCCGGCTCCTCTGCGCGTTGGCCGAAGACCGCCATCTGCCGCCCCGGCTGGCCGCCCCGCACCCGCGCTTCAACACCCCCTCGGCCGCCATTCTCATCACCAGCGGCCTGACCGCCGCCGCCGCCTTGTTTCTGAGCTTCCAGAGCCTGGTTGAACTGGCGAACCTGACGGTCGTTCTGCAATACGTGGCCACGTGCAGCGCGCTGCTCTGGCTGCGGCGCCGGCGGCCCGAGGCGCCGCGGCTGTTCCGGGTGCCCGCCGGCGTGCCCGTGGCCCTCGCCGGGTGCGCGGTCTCGCTCTGGCTGGCCAGGCAGGTGCAACCAGCCGCCTTCCTCCTCGCCGGCGCCGTCGTTGGCCTGGGATTCATTTGTCTGGCCGTTTTCCGCCGGGCGAGCGGCGGGAGCCTTCCCCAGCCGCGCTGAGCCAAGCGCTCCGCGCTGCTTAGCGGGCCATTGGAAATGGATTCGAGTTTGCCCCGCCAGTTCCTGACGGGATAGCCTCATGGCCATGAGCAACAGTGACCGATTCAAGGCCCGGATGGGCACCCGGCTGACCCGGGCGCCGCAGCAGGTGAGCCGGGCGTGCGGGTTGGCGTTGCTGGCGGCTTGGCTGGCCGGTTGTGCCTCCGTGCCTTCCCAGCCGCAGCCTTTCAGCTTCGTGCAGATGTGCGACCCGCAAATCGGCTTGACCGACTACGCGGCAGAACTCGCCCGCTTCCGCCGGGCGGTGGAGCAGATTAATCAGTTGCGACCGGATTTTGTCGTCATCTGCGGGGATCTGGTGGAGGGGGCCAGCCGGGAGTCCTTCGCCGATTTCAATGCCGCGAAGGCCGGCCTGCGCGTGCCGTGTTATTGCGCCCCGGGCAACCGCGACCTGGGCGAGGCCCCGACGCTCCAATCGCTGCGGTTTTACCGGGAGTCCATCGGCAGGGACTACTATTCCTTTGAACACCAGGGCTGCGTCTTCATCATCGTCGATACCCAACTTTGGAAGGCCTATGTCGGGGAGGAATCTGAGAAGCAGGATGCGTGGTTGAAGCAGACGCTGGCGGCCGCCGCCAGGAAAGGCCGGCGCATCTTCGTCGTGGGGCACATTCCGCTCTTCGCCCGCACAGCGGAGGAGCCAAACGGCCACGACAATTTGCCCCTGGAAAAGCGCCGGGAGTTGTTAGCGCTCTTTGAGCGCCACGGCGTCCAGGTCCTGCTGGCTGGCCACACGCATCGCACCTTGGTCAGGGATTTCGACGGCATCCAAATGGTGACGGCGGAGACCACCAGCCTGAATTTGGACTTTCACCCGTTCGGTTTTCGGCTTTGGCACATCGGCGCAGCCCGGCCTTACCGCCACGAGTTCATCATGCTCAAGCTTGGCTCCAACAGCCGGAGCGACACGTTGAAACGTTGAAACGGTTCAGACCAGGCGGCCGCATTTTTTCACCCGGCGGCAAGCACCTTGGTTTTCATTCGGATTTCCCTCCGACTTCGGACTTCGCTCTTTCACCCCGGCCCTGGCTCTGCCACACTGGCGCGCATGCGTGAACGAATTGGCATACTGACAGGGGGCGGCGATTGTCCCGGGCTCAACGCGGTCATCCGGGCGGTGGTCAAAACCGCGACCAAACGGGGCTGGGAGACGATTGGCTTTCTGGGCGGCTATGAAGGCCTGCTGGAACCGCTCCGTTACCGGCCCCTGGATTACAAGGAAATGGACGCCCTCCTGTTCGTCGGCGGCACCATTCTGGGCACCACCAGCAAAGGCCACTTCGCCGCCAAGACCGGCCACGGCCAAGCCAACCAGATTCCGGCCGAGATTCTGGACCAGGCGAAGGCGAGTTTTCAAAAGCTGGGCCTGCGCGCCCTGGTTTGCGTGGGCGGCGACGGTTCCCTGAGCATTGCCCAGCAACTCTTCCAGCACGGCATCCCCATCGTGGGCGTCCCCAAGACCATCGACAACGACCTCCAAGCCACAGTCTGGACCTTCGGGTTTGACTCGGCCGTAGCCTGCGCCACCGATGCGCTCGACCGCCTGCGGACCACGGCTCAAAGCCACGACCGGGTGATGGTTCTGGAAGTCATGGGCCGCTACGTGGGGTGGATCGCCGTCCATGCGGGCATTTCCGGCGGCGGCGACGTCATCCTGATCCCCGAGATCCCCTTCCGTTACGAGCGAGTCTGCGAGAAGATCGCCGAACGGGAGCGCGAAGGCAAGCACTTCACGCTGGTCGTCGTCGCCGAAGGCGCCCGCGAGCAGGGCAAGGATTATGTCACCACCGCCAGCGCCGAGCCGCAGGGCGAAGCCCGGCTCGGCGGCGTGGGCGCGGTGGTGGCCGCCGAAATCCAAAAGCGCACCGGCAAGGAGACCCGCGTGTGCGTCCTGGGCCATTTGCAGCGCGGGGGCGCGCCCACCTCGTTTGACCGCCTGCTCTGCACCCGCTTTGGCGCCCACGCCGTCCGGCTCATTGCCGAGCAGCAATACGGCTACATGACGGCCTTCCGCCCCCCGGACACCGTCCCCGTGAGAATCTCCGACGCCATCGGCCGCCTCCGGACCGTTCCCCCCAACGGCGACATTGTCCAGACCGCCCGCGCCCTGGGGATCGGCTTCGGCGATTGAGACCGGAAGGGATGCTTTGGCTCATTTTCCCTTTTCTGCTTGAACCAGCCGGCAGCTTGAGCTAGCATTGGGGTTGTGGCCCTTGAGTACGACGCAGCGCGCCATTGACGGCGCCTTGGCGCGGCAGTTCGCGCGATGAAGGTAAGCTGGGCGGCGTGCCCGCGCACAAAGCGTCTGCCGCGGCCGCCGACTCTGACGAGTATCAGCATGGACGACACGCAACAAGTCCTCCACGAGCTTTTCAGCAATCCCACGGCCCTGCTATATATCGCCCTGGGGATGTTGGCCCTGTTCCTGGGCTTGTTGATTTTCGACCCCTTCCGGAGCCGCAAGCGCCATCGTCATCGCCGCCGTTTTGAGCCTCCGCCGCCCACCTTCCGGCAACGGCTCGTCAAGCCCTTCGCCCAAATCCGGGCAGTCTGGCGCGCCTTGTTCGACCTGGCCCGCCGCCGGGCGCGCCGCCGCGCCAGGGCCGAGCGCTTGGCCGAGCAGATGCGACGCTCCTCCAAGTAATTCCAATTCGCGTTGGAATAGGCGCCAGTTGGCCAACTGCGGGGTGATACCCCGTTCTTTTATCCTTTGGGGTAAACACCCCATTCACGGACGGGCTGGTTTTCCGTCAAGCTCTCAATGATGGCGCCCGGGCGCTTCCTTCCGAGGGATTCCTCATCCCGAACTCTCCTTCGCGTCCGGGCGCCGCATTCCCCGAGTGTCATCCGAGGTGCGCCGTCATCCGGCGAAATCCTTGAAAATCCTTTGACATCAGTCGCTCCGACCTTGTAGCCTTGGTTCGTGCGCGAGGGGGGGCGGGGGCTTTTCCCGCTGAGACGCCTCGCCTGGCGCTGGGCAGAGTAACGACGGTGCGCGGGCAAGTATGACCAACCGTAATGGCGCAGAAGCATCCCGGGGAGCAGGGAGCCAGGACGGCGCCAACCCGCTGCCGGCGCTGCCGCTGACCGTCCTGCACGTGGACGATGACCCTAATGACGTCGAATTGTTGCGGGCCGCGACCCACAAAGCCGATGTGCGGATCACCCTGCACAACGTCGAAGACGGCGACCAGGCAATGGCCTACCTGAGCGGCCAGGGCCTCTATGCCGACCGCGCACGCTACCAGTTGCCTGCCCTCATCCTGCTCGACCTCAAAATGCCTCGCACCACCGGCTTCGAAGTCCTCCAGTGGATTCGCCGGCAGCCGGCGCTGGGGGAGTTGCCGGTGGTGGTGTTGTCGGGTTCTGAGCTCCCGGATGACATCCAGCAGGCCTATGCCGTTGGGGCCAATTCCTACCTGATCAAACCACTCGGCTTCGAAGCCCTCGTCAGCCTGGTCAAGAACATCTCCTCCGTCTGGCTCACCGGCCGGCAGCCCCCGGCGGTGTAGCCGGCCGCTCATTGGAATTAGAGACTTAAACACACTATGAAAAGAACCTGCCTCCTTCTGGCAACCCTCGCCCTCGGCGGCTCGGTCTTCGCCGCGGAACTGGACTTCTCTTACGTCGACCTGGTCAAGCGGTTGACCGACCTGGAACATCTGGCTACCCTGCCGTCTCCCGGCGAGCAATGCGCCCAATGGTCCAGTTACGACCGCCATAGCCGCTACGACGAGGCGAGCGGCAAATACGTGGACTGGGACGCCAACGGCGATGGCGACGGCATCATCCGCAAGGAAGGCGACAAGCTCGTGCTGGCCGAAATGCAAGGTCCGGGCTGCCTTTGGCGCATCTGGTCGGCCCAGCCCAAGGAGGGGCATGTGCGCGTCTATCTGGACGGCGCCAGCCAACCGGCGGTCGACCTCCCGTTCATCGGCTATTTCGACCGCAAGCACGCCCCATTCACTCGCCCGGCCCTGGTCCACACCGTCGGCAGCGGCTGGAACAACTATACCCCCATTCCCTACCAGCAATCCTGCAAGATCGTGGCCGACCCCGCCTGGGGGCTCTACTACCATTTCACCTACTCGACCTTCCCCAAGGGCGCCAGGCTGCCCACCTTTAAGCCGCCACTGGGGCCAGACGAGGAGGCCGCGCTCGACGCCGCCAACCGACTGCTGACCGCCTGCGGCCCGCAGGAAGCAACCGGCGGCGCCGCCCTCACTGGCCGCCTGTCGGGCGCCGAGCGCACCAGCCAGGGCCACCTCGACGGCCCAGCCGCCATCACCAGCATTCGCGTCAAAACCCAACTCCCCGCCGCGCCGGCCGACCTCGAGGCCTTGCGCTCGGTCGCGCTGGAGATTCGCTGGGACGGCGAGCCGGAGCCGAGCGTTTGGGCGCCCCTGGGCGACTTCTTCGGCACCGCTCCCGGCGCCAACCCTTACCGCTCCCTGCCGCTGGGCTTGACCCAGGACGGTGGCTGGTACTGCAACTGGTTCATGCCTTTCGCCAAGAGCGCCGAAGTCGTGTTCCGGCAAGAAGGCCAACTGCCGGTGAAGCTCGAGTTCCAGGTCGCTGCCAGGCCGTTGCCCGGCGACCCGGCGAAGTTCGGCCGTTTCCACGCCAAGTGGCACCGCGACGCCTTTCTGCCGGCGGAGCCCGAGCGGTGGATCGACTGGCCCATCCTGAAGACCGAAGGCCCGGGCCGCTTCGTCGGCGTGATGCTGCATATCTGGAACCCGCGCGGCGGCTGGTGGGGCGAAGGCGACGAGAAATTCTTTGTGGATGGCGAGAAATTCCCTTCCACCTTCGGCACCGGTTCGGAGGACTATTTCGGTTATGCCTGGAGCGATCCGGCCCTGTTCCAGAACGCCTTTCATAACCAGACCCATAACGACGGGAACAACAAGGGCCATGTCTCGGTCAACCGCTGGCACATCCCCGATAGCGTGCCCTTCCAAAAGTCCTTCGAGGGCTGCATCGAGAAATACTATGCCAACCAGCGCCCCACGCTCTACGCGGCCATGGCCTACTGGTACCAGGCGCCGGGCGCCAGAGACCCGTACCCGCCCGTGCCGCTGAGCGAACGCATCGGCTACTGGACGCCCATCCAGACCCTCAAAGTCCAAGGCGCCCTCGAAGGCGAGCGCCTGAAGGTCCTGGCCAAGACCGGCGGCAATCCCCAGGAGCAGGATATGACGGGTTTCGCCGGTCAATGGAGCAATGACGCTCATCTCTGGTGGATCGAGGCCCGCCCCGGCGACCGGCTCGACCTGGCGTTGCCGGTGAGCAAGGCCGGCCGCTACCAGTTGAGCGCGCAACTGACCAAAGCGCCCGATTACGGCATCGTGCAACTCTATTTGGACGGCCAAAAGCTCGGCGGCCAACTCGACCTCTACCACCCCTCGGTCGTGCCCACCGGTCCCCTGGCCCTGGGCACTCTCGACCTGACCGCCGGCGAGCACAAACTCACCCTCGAAATCGTCGGCGCCAACCAAAAGGCCGTCCAGGCCTACATGGTCGGCCTGGATTACGTGAAGCTCGACCCGGTCCCGTGAGGCCAGCTTATCGCACGGCCGCCTCCTCGATCACGAGGTCCCCTTTATCCGCATCGAGGGTCGCGCGCACTCCCAGCGGCAGCGTGGCGTTGTAGCGGCTGTGTCCGAAAGGCAGGCCCAGGACCACGGGCACTTGGAGCGGGAGCAGCCGCTCTTTGAACACATCGTCCAGGCTTTGGCGGTATTCCTTGGTCTGCCTGGCTTTGGGGTCCTGGCAGTTCCTGTTGATGCCGATGGCGATGCCGGCCACCTGCTGCAACAGGCCGGCATTCAGCAATTGCGTCAACATCCGGTCGAAGCAGTACGGGGCCTCGTCCAGGTCTTCGAAGAAAAGAATCCTCTTTCTAAAGGAGGGCCGATAGGGGGTGCCCAGGGTGGCGCAGAGGAGGCAGAGGTTGCCGCCGACCAATGCCCCGCAAGCCCGGCCGCCCCGGAGGATCGAAACCGTTCTCTTGGGATAGCCCTGGCAGATGCTCCCGGCGGGCACGGGCTGCATCAGGGTCCTCAAGAAACTCTGCCGCGTGAAGTCCGGCAAATGCTCTTTGACGAAATCCGAGTTCACCATCGGCCCGTGAAAGGAGACGAGATTTGATTTCTGCAAGAGGGCGCAATGCAGCGAGGTGATGTCGCTGTAGCCGACGAATATCTTGGGGTGGGCGCCCAGCGCCGCGTAATCCAGCAGTGGCAGAAGCCGGGACGAGCCGTAGCCGCCCCGCACGCACAGAATGGCCTTCACCCTGGGGTCGCGGAACATCTTCATCAGGTCGGCCGCCCGCTCCCGGTCGCTGCCGGCCAGAAAACCGCGGCGTTGGCGGACGTGGCCGGCCAGTTTGGCCTGGAAGCCGAGCCGCTCCAGGGCGCCGACCGAGCGGTCGATGGTCTGCGGGTCGGGCGGCGGGCTGGCCGGCGCGACGATGCCGATCGTGTCGCCGTAATTCAGGTGGCCGGGTATGATGGGCATGGGTCGGTTGTGCCGCCGGGGAGCCAGTTGTTCAAGCAAAAAGGAATGTTCCGGCTGGCCTTTTGGCTCGCGCCGCTTAAGCTCCTGCCCCGGATTGCGCCGGTGCGCAACGCCAATCACGCATACTTATGAAACAACCGATTCTGAAATGGGCGGCCTCGGCGGCCAGCGGGTTGATCCTCGCCGGTTGCATCACGCATGAACAGACCGTCGTCCGCGACGCGGAGCGCGTCAAGGTCGAGTTTGAAAACGAAACGGCCGCCCGCATCTTTTACGAGGCGCTGAGCCGGGCGCCGGGTCACAAAGACCACGCCGAGAGCACGGCCAAGTTCGAAATCCCAGTCCTGTTCGAGTACCATCGGCACGTCGTGACCGGCTCCAATGTGGCCTTCAACCGGGCGGTCGAAATCTGCGACTCGAACAAGGACGGCAAGATTACCGAGCAGGAGGCGCGGATTTACGCGGAACAGGCGGGGAAGTAGGGTCACTTGACCGGTTCGAGGTCGAGCGCCCCGTTGATCTGGAGGACGACGGTCGAGGAGCTCGGGTCGGGCGGGGTGGCCGGCACCGAAATGGTCAGCCCCGCGGCGCCCTGCTCGAGGGCGAGTGAACCCTTCTGAGCGTCCGCCAGCAGCCAGGCCTTGCTCGCCTCGTTCTTGAGTCCGGGCACCAGCAGCTTGCCGTCGCTCGGCCAGGTGAAGACGTGCAGATAGAGCGTGGTCCCCTCGGGCGTGAGCTTTTTCGTGCACCGGCCCCAGGGCAGCCGCTGGAACGGGCTGGCCGTCGTGGCATAAACGGCCTCGCTGTTCACCTTCATCCACTTGCCGATCTGGGCCAGGCGCTCGATGCAGGCCTCGGGGAAGACGCCTTCGGCCGTCGGGCCAATGTTGAGCAGGTAGTTGCCGCCTTTGCTGGCGCAGTCAATCAGGTTGCGGATGAGGGTGGTGGAGGATTTCCAGTTTTGGTCGTGCTTGTTGTAGCCCCAGTGATTGTTCATGGTCATGCACGATTCCCAATCCACGCCCTGGCCAAAGCCGGTGGCGGGGATTTCCTGTTCGGGCGTGCCGTAATCGCCGCTGCGCTCCTTGCCCTGGTCCATGCCGGACATGCCCGCGCGGGCCTTGCCCACGCGGTTGTTGACGATGATGTCGGGCTGGAGGCTGCGGACGTAATCGTAGAGGTCAACGCCGCGCTCGTGAGTCCAAGGGCTTTCCCATTCGCCGTCGAACCAGAGGATGCCGAGCGGGCCGTAGCGGGTGAGCAGTTCCTTGAGTTGGCCCTTCATATAGGCGGTGTAGCGGTCCATGTCGGGCGTGCCGGTGGCCTTGTCGTTCCAGGCCCGGCGGGTGGCCCAATCCGGATGGTGCCAGTCCATGATGGAATAGTAGAAGCAGAGCTTGAGGCCGGCTGGTGGGCAGGCCTCGGCCAGTTCCTTGAGCGGGTCGCGCCCAAAGGGAGTGGACTTGATGCACCAATCGGTCAGGTCGGAGCGGAACATGCCGAAGCCGTCGTGGTGCTTGGAGGTAATGACGATATATTTCATGCCGGCATCCTTGGCCAGGCGCACCCACGCCGCGGCATCAAACTTCACCGGGTTGAACTGGCCCGCGAACTGCTCGTATTGCGAGACGGGCATCTTCGTCTCCTCCAGGAACCATTCGCCGTAATTGGTCTTGGCTTGCCACTCGCCGGCCGGCACCGCGTACACGCCCCAGTGCAGGAACAGGCCAAAACGCGCCTCGCGGAACCAGGCCAGGCGTTGATTGCGCGCCGCTTCGGATTCGGCGGCGCCAGCCAGGCCCGGCGCCAGCAGAAGGGACAGAACCACCAGCAGGGATGCGTTGAGGAGTCTGGAGGATTTCATAGATCGTATCTCAGGTTCGGTTATGTCCGCCAAGTCTAGCGCCGCGCGGGTGACAATTGCACGCACAATCGTCGGGACCGTGCCCCGCGTGGATGCGCGACTCCCTGGCCACCTGAAAACTTGCTTGTCAACAGCGCGGCGGACAGGAAGGTCGGCGCGCCGCCTTTCCTGACTCGCCACTCGGCGCTCGACACTTGGCCGGCATCCCGCCTAATATGCCCAAAACGTTTATGAGCACGACCAAGAACATCGAACAAGCTTACCAACTGGCCAAAGAACGCTATGCCCAACTGGGCGTGGACACCGACCAAGCCCTGGACCAACTGGCCGCCATTCCCATTTCCATCCATTGCTGGCAAGGGGACGACGTCGGCGGTTTCGAGAACGCCGGCCAGGCGCTGGGCGGGGGCCTGGCCGTGACCGGGAATTATCCCGGCAAGGCCCGGACCCCGCAGGAACTGCGCGGCGACTTCGAGAAGGCGCTTTCGCTCATCCCCGGCGCGCACCGGTTCAACCTCCATGCCTGCTACGCCGAAATGACCGGCCGGAAAGTGGAGCGCGACGCCCTGAGCGTGGACCAATTCCAGAACTGGATCGCCTGGGCCAAGGCGATCAACATCGGCATGGACTTCAACCAGACCTATTTCGCGCATTCCAAAGTCGTCGCCGGTTTCACGCTCAGCAGCCCGGACCAGGCTATCCGCCAATTCTGGATTGAGCACGGCATCCGCTGCCGCGAGGTTGGGGCCGCCATCGGCAAGGCCCTCGGCCAGACCTGCGTGACCAACCTCTGGATCCCCGACGGCATGAAAGACACGCCCGCCGACCGCCGGGGCCCGCGCGAGCGCCTGGCTCAGTCGCTCGACGCGGTCTTCAAGAAAAAGATCGATAAGAAATACAACCTCGATGCCGTCGAACCGAAACTTTTCGGCATCGGGGCGGAAAGCTACACGCCCGGCTCGCACGAGTTCTACCTCGGCTACGCGGTCAGCCGCCAGGTCCTGCTCACGCTCGACGCCGGCCATTACCACCCCACGGAGGGGATTGCGGACAAGATCTCCTCGGTGCTGTGTTTTCTGCCGGAGCTCGGTCTGCACGTCAGCCGTGGCGTCCGCTGGGACAGCGACCACGTGGTGACCCTGACGGACGATTTGCAGGCCATCGCCCAGGAAATCGTCTGGGGCGGGTACACCAAGCGGGTCCATATCGGCCTGGATTACTTCGACGCGAGCATTAACCGTGTGGCGGCGTGGGTCATCGGGGCGCGCAACATGGCCAAGGCGCTGCTGCTGGCCCTGGTGGCGCCCATCCAACAACTCAAGCAAGCCGAGGCGGCCGGCGATTACACCTCGCGCCTGGCGCTGATGGAAGAGGCCAAGGTCTTGCCGCTGGGCGCGGTGTGGGATTATTACTGCCAGAAGCTGGGGCGGCCGGTGGGGGAGGCCTGGCTGGCGGAAGTCAAGCAATACGAGAAAGACGTGCTTTCCAAGCGGCCATAGACCGTGGCGTTGCGACGCGTTCAACAGAAGAATATCGTCTATGAACGAAACCAATCCGATGGCAGCCATTCTCTTGTACGTGCTTGGGGGCTTGGCCGGGGCGGTCTTTTACCTCCCCTTCAAGAAGGTCAGGAACTGGGCTTGGGAGAGTTACTGGCTGGTTTATGCCGTGGCGGGTTTGGTGATTGTGCCCTGGTTGCTGGCGTTCCTGGTATCGCCCAAGGTATGCACGCTGCTGGCGCACACGGACCTCAAGACCCTGGCCCTGTGTTACCTCTTCGGGGCCATGTGGGGCGTGGGCGGGCTGACCTGGGGCTTGATGATCCGTTACCTGGGTTTCGGCTTGGGTCTGGCCGTGGGGTGCGGCCTGTGTGCCTCGGCGGGGACGTTGATTCCGCCGGTGTTCAAAGGGGAACTGGGCGGACTGCTCAAGCTCGCCTCGGGACAGGCGACGCTGTTGGGGGTGGTGGTAGCCTTGGTCGGCATCGTGATGGTCGGCATGGCCGGCATGTCCAAGGAGAAGGAATTGCCCGAGGCGGAAAAGAAAAAGGCAGTGGCGGAATTTGACTTCCGCAAGGGGATGTTGGTCGCCATTTTCTCCGGC